>SDBV01003492.1_pt1 | contig 23155 bp, 20 predicted proteins | sample 2277081 | NCBI WGS metagenome assembly SDBV01 (sample SAMN10402039, study PRJNA504765) | marine sediment metagenome | isolation source: marine sediment core GS10_PC15, 223 cmbsf | place: Arctic Ocean: Southern Knipovich Ridge | collected 2010 | reverse complement strand
TTACATTGTTTTACTGTCTCAAAAATATATTGAGTTCTTAATACTTCAGCTTTAAATAATGAATTTCCAGAGGCTATATCGTCAACAATATTCATCTGAATTATGACCGCTTTGAGTTACTAATTTATCTAGGACCTCAAAGACATGTTTTCTTTTTTGAAAGGGTTGACCACATTTTAATGTATCTAGGCATTGATTTAAATATTCATAAAAATCATCCGACCAATCCCTTTCTTCCCACGAAAATGATTTTAGATTTTGTTGTGCTATTTTTTTAGTACGTAAAGAGGTAGTTAAATCTCTTTCAGAATAAATTGTTCTGTAAAAACAAAAAATAACCAATAAGATATTAAAAAAATTTATCTTCATATTAATTTAACGCACGTGCAATATAAGAGTTTATAAATTTGATCTCAATAAAAAGAATCGTTATGTTATCAGGATTTAACTCATAAATCCAACGTTAGTTAACGTGTTCAAATGAGCGTAAGAAAGGATAAAAAAAGATATAAAAAATGAAGCGCTCAACGGCCTAAAAGGCGTTGTATCGCGCGAAATTCTTCGAAGCCAGTAAAAACTGGAGTTTTCTGGCGTAGTAGAATAAATTGGTGGAGGCGATGGGAATCGAACCCATGTCCGCACTATGTCAAATCTCAAGCGCTACATGCTTAGTCTTCGGATATACTTATCTATCCCCCCAAAGACACAGTATAAATAGATAAGCCAGTTTCGTGATACTCATCGAACTACGAAACTAAAAAATCTCGTTCGAGAGTTCTATCTGATTAATACGAGTCAGTCAAACTGATAGATACGTCTAACTGACGAGGTACCTGGCAGTTATGCTGCAGCAGGTACTACAGCTGTATTAAAGTCTGCATTTATTGTTTTGCGACTAATTGTTTAACGAGCACTCAGTCAACGCTCGACATGCTCTCAAAACCATCAATAACACGTCGAAGCCAGTACGCCCCCAATATTTCAAAGAATTCCAATTATTTTATTCTAATTGTAACGATTTTGGCAGAATGTGTCAAGTATTATGCCTTACTTTTTGAAGTTATAAATCTGCCTACAGCCACGCGAAGCTCTTATGCCGGATATGTCGATCAAATCGAACTTGCCAAAAATTAAGCCTACCGATACTTATAGACTCCTTTGAGCTCTCGTTCAGTCTGACGCTTGATATCCCGCTCTTTCAACACCTGTTTTTTGCCTGCGGCCTTTTTATGCTTGGCGATACCCAGTTCCACCTTTGCTACATTTCGCTTGCTAAAATAGAGCTTAAGCGGCACTACGGTGACCCCTTTTCGGGAAATTTCACCAATCAATCGATTGAGCTCCTTTTTATGTAACAGTAATTTGCGGCTTCTGGTTGCAAGATCCTCTCGCTGCATATAGGCCTTTTCATAGGGAGAAATATGGCAGTTAATCAAAAAGAGCTCGCCATCCTTAATTGTTGCAAAAGCCCCTTTCAATGAAACTTGACCAACACGCAGCGATTTGACTTCATCACCAGTAAGCACAATGCCAGCCTCAATCGTATAAGAGATGTCATAATCATGATACGCTTTTTTATTCTTGGCAATCAATTTCATGGGGATCTTAGCTAAATAATAAGGATACGAACTCATATTTACTACAAAATACAGTATACTGCTAATGCTTTATCCAAGCAAATGACCTTTGTACCGCCCTAGAAAAACGAGAAATATTTGAAAAACAAATTCCTTTGCAGTATCTTACACATTGTAATAGTATAAATAATCATCATTCAATTAACATAGGAGGTATTTCATGAACATATATAAAGCAACACTATCAATAGTATATATAATCAGTATCTGTATAGTATCATGTACCAACATCAATGCACGCCAATTATATAAAAAATCGAAATACAATACACATAAAAAAACAGTCTATACAGGAAGCATACAGTTCCCGCAATCGCTCAATACTACACCAAACATACGTATTTATACCGGCGGTGATAAAATAATAACTGAGATAGATAATGAAATGAAAAAGAATGCTTTCAGTATTTTAGCTGATAAAAAGCAAACAACATTTTATCTCCTTATTACACAAAGACAAAACCTACAATTTGAGTTAGAAGAAAACACGGTCAAATATTTAAAAATAGCGCAAACACAGCCATATAAATTTTACAGGATGGAATTAAGTAAAAATAATGATTCTGAAGATACTACATGGAATATATACGAACAACCAATAGCAACCGATACAGGCAAAATACCAGATGGTACTATAATTATTTGTTATGATCCATCATACATAGATACAATAATCGGGGGAAGTAGCATTGAATTACCAACTATTGTTATTAAACCAGATATAGTACAAATGATTGGATCTGAATATAAATTACATGAAGCTTCAATCAAACAACTTCTTGCTTCACTTGACCTTGATACCATTCATAAAAATCCACAACAAGACATCCAACAACATTATCAACAAAAAACCATTCTTGTATTAAATAAATTGCCAATGTAATATAACAATGGCATTAACAATTTTAGGCATAGAAACATCATGCGATGAGACAGCAGCAGCTATCTATCATACGCAACATGGTGTACTAGCGAACGAACTCTTTTCGCAAATTAATTTGCATAAACAATTTGGTGGCGTTGTACCTGAGATTGCCTCTCGTTCACACTTAGAGAAAATCAGTATCATCATTCAGCAAGCTTTAGATACAGCCAACTATCGCTTGCAAGACATAGATATTGTTGCTGTCACCAATAAACCCGGATTGCCAGGCTCATTACTCATTGGTGTTTGCTTTGCTAAATCACTTGCATGGGGAGCAAATAAAAAAATAATTGGTATTAATCATCTTGAAGGTCACGCTTTTTCATCACTTATTGAACACGATGTCCCTTTTCCACATCTATGCATTACCGCATCCGGTGGACATACATCGCTCTATCTTGTCCATGATTTGGGAAGATACGATATTTTAGGTGAAACATTAGATGATGCTGCAGGAGAAGCATTTGATAAAATAGCCAAGCTTATGAATTTGCCGTATCCCGGCGGTCCAGTAATAGAAAGATTAGCTAAAGAAGTAGACTTTAATGACTTTTTCCCCTACCCGCGCAGCACAGCAAAAACACTTGATTTTAGTTTCTCCGGATTAAAAACAGCCGTTCTTTATGATTTAGTCAAAAAAAATGCTTATGATATGCGTACAAAAACATTCTTACAAGACGAAAATGATGAGCTAAAAAGGCAGGTTGCTAGTTCATTGCTTGTTTGCATTACTGATATATTCAAACAAAAGCTTTCCCTAGCCTTACAACTTCATCCACATGTTAAAGCAATCACCTTTGTTGGTGGTGTTGCCTGCAATAACTATATTAAACAACAATTACATGCCTTTTGTGATAAACGTGCATTACGTTTTTTTACACCGTCGCCACAGTATTGTACTGACAATGCAGCAATGATCGCTTTTGTTGGTCATTACAAGGCACAAAAACATGAATTTTCTACTTGGCATCTTGATATTTTACAGTAGATAGACAGGTATGCTTTTATGCAGCTGCTGTCTTTTTATTAATTGAATCAATAAATTCTCTATTCGTTTTGAACTTCTTCATTTTATCAATTAAGAACTCCATACCTTCAATGGTACTCATTGTTGCAATAAACTTCTGTAAGATCCAAACTTTGTTTAATTCTTCTTCCGAATGTAACAAATCATCTCGACGTGTACCAGAAATAAGCAAATCAAATGCTGGATAAATACGACGATTAGAAAGTTTACGGGTCATGTGCATTTCCATGTTGCCAGTTCCCTTAAATTCTTCATAAATCACTTCATCCATACGAGAACCAGTATCAACCATTGCTGTAGCAATGATAGTAAGAGATCCACCTTGCTGAATATTTCGCGCAGCACCAAAAAATCGTTTTGGACGGTGCAAAGCATTGGCATCAATACCACCAGTCAACACCTTACCAGAAGCAGGAGCTGTCGTATTATATGCACGCGCTAATCGAGTTATAGAATCAAGTAGAATAACGACATCTTTGCCAGATTCAACCAATCGTTTAGCCTTTTCTAGCACAACTTCTGCAACAGCAACATGCCGAGCTGCCGATTCATCAAAGGTGGAACTGATAACTTCTGCAGAAGTTCCATGAATAGTCTGCTTCATATCAGTAACTTCTTCTGGACGCTCATCAACCAAAAGAACAATAAGGTATGCTTCTGGATGATTAACCATCAGTGCTTGTGCAATCTCTTTAAGCAAAACTGTTTTACCTACTTTTGGCGGTGCAACCATTAAGCCCCGTTGCCCCTTACCAATCGGGGTAAAAAGATCTATAAGTCGTGTTGAAATAACTGATGGATCATGCTCCAAATTAAATTTTTTATCTGGATACAATGGCAATAGATTATCGAAATGTATTCTATCACGTATTGCAGCAGGATCTTCGAAATTAATTGTATTAATCTTTAACAAAGCAAAATATTTTTCTCCTTCTTTTGGCTTCCGAATAACTCCTTTAATAGTATCGCCAGTTTTAAGACCAAATCGTCTAATCTGAGATGGTGAGACATATACATCATCCGCCCCAGAAACATAATCATAATAAGGAGACCGGAGAAATCCAAAACCGTCAGGTAATTTTTCTAACACACCTTCAACTTCTAGTTCAAGCTCGGGGTTGTCTTCAATATATTTAATCTTTTCAATAAGTTGTTCTTTTAACATGAATGCAGAATTAATAATACCCAACCTCCGAGCATATTGCGTTAATTCTAGCAATGAAAATTCTTCTAAAACAATTTTTTCATTACGCTCTCTAGCTTTTGGTTGATAAGGCCTGCCATACATTTTTGTATTTTGCGGCCTTTGGCCTCGATCTTTTGCAATACCGCTAGCTTTTGTTTCTTTATCTTGTGATTCCATTTGATCATTTCCTAATGTTTTTACATCGTCATTTTTCATCAAAAAATCCTCCATAAAAATAGATTTCATTAAAAAGCACTCGCAATGTTAGTATAAACATGTATTCTCACTCCTTGTTGAATATGATAATAAAAAACACGACTACCCATCGTACTATTTTTTATTGCTTTAAACATAATGTATTGCCGTATTTATTATTAATCATTTAAAGCGCTATAAATGTCTTACTATTATTTTACTATCGTTAAAGTCCTCTGGCGCTAAAACCATGAGTCGTTGAAAGCATATAAGCGTTACCGATATATTTGATATTATCAATGAATAACCTCAAGAATACCTACTAATTGATACATCACTACTCACTTTTTTATTAAACCTCCTGATAATTTCTCAATAGTATTCAATTGCATTATCTACTTACAGATTTTTTCCTATAAAGTAACATCATTACTGGACTTGCAATATAAATAGAAGAATATGTACCAAAAATAATACCTATCAATAGCGCTAAAGAAAAGTCTCGTAATATCTCTCCACCAAGCACAAACATAGACCCCACAGCTAAACCAGTAGAGATACTTGTCAACAATGTACGCCTAAGCGTAAAATTTATACTTGTATTCACAATTTCATGCAGAGGAGCAAGCGGCATTTTCTTAAGATTGTCTCGTATTTGAGCAAAAATAACAATAGTATCATTAATAGAATAACCCAACACAGCCAAAAGGGCGGCAATAATACTAGCCGATATCTCCCTGTCTAATAATAAAAAGGTTGCTAACATAACTAATGCATCATGAAAAAGTGCAACAACTGCACCTAGAGCAAACGCAACTGACCAAAATCTATATGCTACGTAAGCCAACATCAATAACAACGCTATAACTATCGCTCGTATAGACTTCCAACGCAATTCAGCTCCAACACCAGGCCCGACAGCGTCACTTTGTAAAATAGTTACCGTATTATCTGTCAAAGCAGCATTAATAGTTTCTTTTATTCTTTCTGCTAAACCTTTTGCATCACTTTCATATTCTTTAACGCGTACTAAAATTTCTTGGGGAGAAAATTCTCGCATTGTTGCACCTTGCCATCCTCCTTGATCTAAAATATCTTTTAGATCAACAGAACTCATTGGTTTTTCAAATTTCAGTAATATCTGCGTACCTCCAGCAAAATCAACACTATAGGTAAAGGCATATCCCCTATAAACATAGGTACCAACTGATACGGCTATAATACATAGTGAAAAAAGCAGACTAATCCAACGATACTTTAGGAAATCAATCATGACACTCCCCGATACTACCTAGTTTTTTGAACTTTTTTGTTAAGAGACTTTGCAATAAAGAATGTTTTCTTAATGGTATCATATTAAAAAAAATAAAAATAGTTATGATGTGTTAGATAACCGAAACATATTTACGCCCTTTAGGACCATAATGAAATTTGATTTCTCCGAGTGCCATAGCAAAAAGAGTATCATCACCACCTCTTCCTACACCTTTGCCTGGATGAACACGAGTACCTCGTTGACGAACAATAATTTCACCGCCAACAACCTTTTGGCCATCAAATAGCTTAACCCCTAGCCGTTTACTTTGGCTATCGCGATTATTCTGCGTCGAACCACCAGTTTTACTGCTTGCCATTATAGATCCTTAATCATTTTACTTTACTGATCGATAAATTGATAATTACATAAAAGAAATGATACATCATAATTAAGACTTTTAGAAATATCTAATTTTTTACAGTATGACGTAATGCCCAAAAATGTCAATAACTAACCTTTTCTATTTTGTTACCTCTTTCCAATCCTTGCCAAATCGCGTTGTTACTTTCAGAGGCACTTCCCAGTCAACAACACTTTCCAATGCCTCTTTGACCACTTTTTCTGTTGCTGCCTGTTGATCTTTAGGCACTGTAATGAGGAGCTCATCATGAATCTGTAGTAATATGTGTGCATCAAGGTTATACTTTTTAAATGCTTTCGCCACATTAATCATACCCAACTTCATAATTTCAGCAGCACTACCTTGTGCTTTAGTATTAATTGCAATACGCCTTGCCTCCTCATATAGTGTCTTATTTTTTTCATAAATTCCCGGAATAAAGCGACGCCTTCCATGCCATGTTGTGACATAGCCTTTTTCTTTTGTTTCTTCAATAACCGCTTCCATCCATTGAGAAACACCTGGATATTGCTCAAAATATTTTTCAATATATTGCTTGGCATCTTTAAATGGGATCCCTAAATCTTTTGATAGCCCGTAAGGAGTCAAACCATACAAAATACTAAAATTAATGCGTTTACCAATTTGCCGTTGTTTATGAGTAACTGTTGCAAGTGGTACATCAAATAAATGTGCAGCTGTTTCTGCATGAATATCATGACCTTCTAAGAAAGCATCGACTAAGTTTTTATCCTTTGAAAATTGTGCAAGTACACGCAACTCAATTTGTGAATAATCAGCAGATAAGAAAACATTCCCTTTTTTAGGCTTAAATGCCGCACGAACTTCAATACCATAGCCAGTCGCATCGGTCGGGATATTTTGTAAATTTGGATTATAGCTTGCCAATCGACCAGTCGCAACTGACGTCTGACTATAAGTTGTATGAATTCTTTTTGTTTTTGGATTAATATAATGAGGCAATGCATCAATATAGGTGTTTTTGAGTTTAGATAATTCCCGATACTTCAAAATTAATCCAGGAACCGGATGCATAGGCGCAAGTATTTCTAACACCTCTTGATCAGTCGAGTAGCCATTACCTTTTGCTCGTTTTTTCTGTGGCGGCAACTTTAATTGATAAAAAAGCAAATCTTCGACCTGCTTTGGTGAATTGAGATTAATTTCTTTACGATCTACTAATGCAAGAATCTCATCTTCAACTGCCACTAATTCTTGTGTCACCTGGGCGCTCAGCACATCCAACACCGTTTTATCTAAAAAAATACCTTCAGCTTCCATGTTAAATAGTACATCAATAAGTGGAAACTCTATTCCCTGATACAATGTTGCCAACTCCTCTTTCTTCAGATCTTTTTCTAATCGTTTGGCTAACTTGAATGTTTGATGTGAATCACCAGCGGAATAACGTGTTGCGACGTCCAGGGGCACATAAGAAAAATCTTTGAGTTTTGTTTGTTTTACAATCTCTTCATACGTCAACATCGGCTCATCAAAACAATAAATCGACATTGATTTCAAACTTGGACTTTGCCATTCTTTGATCAACAAACGTGCAGCAACTAATGAATCAAATACTACACCAGTTAAGTTAATACCATTGTTATATAACACAAGCTGATCAAATTTAACATTATGCAAATATTTTTTGTATTGTTCATCCTCTAAAATTGGTTTGAGCGCACGTAATACTTCATCACGCGGTAGTTGTTGTTCTTCTGTTTGGTGACCAAATGGTATATAATATGCAGTTCCTTCTTCAACACAAAATGATATGCCAACAAAATCATCCTGCAATGCTCGAACTCCATTTGTCTCTGTATCCAAAGCAAATATTTTTTTCTTTTTTAAAAGCGTGCACAATTCATCTAATTCTTGCCTGGTAGTAACTATTTTAAATGTATAACCTACTAACTTTTCAACCCGTTCTTTTGCTGGAACTGCACCCTGCGCTTCCATTTTATCAATCTCTTGTACAAGACTCTTGAAATTAAGTTTTTCAAATAACGGCCGCGCATTGCCCCAGTTTGCTATATTGAATGCTAAGTCGCGCCTTTTTAAACCCGATGGATGGTATTGTAGTAAAAAAAGCTGTTCGCTCAACAATGCATTATCCTTATTTTCTTCTAATGCCCGCCTGATTCGTTCTTTGGCAACCTTATCTAAATTGGCATATAAATCCTCGAGTGAATCAAATTGCCGCACCAGATCTAAAGCCCCTTTTTTACCAATGCCTCTGACACCGGGAATATTGTCTGATGCATCGCCAAGCAGTGCAAAGTAAAATGGCAATTTTTTAACCGCGAAACCCATTTTTTCTTCAAAAGCAGCGGTATCAATTACCTGATCTTTAAATGCATCAAAAAGCACTGTCTGCTCATCAAGCGCTTGGGCCATATCTTTATCTAATGTGATAAAAACCACCATATCGCCAGCTTTTTTACATTCTTTAGCGATGGAAAACATAATATCATCAGCTTCAATGCCTTGCTGTGCTATTTGGGGTAAGCCGATTAAATCAGCAAATTCAACAATAATCTCTTTCTGATCAAATAAATCACTTGGCGGAGCCTGCCGAGTTGCTTTATACTCCCGATACATTTCATGACGCGTTGTCTTTCCTTTGCTATCCCATACAAGCACGATACGCTCAGCTGAGAACATAGTAATCAACCGCTTGATCATGCGGCAAAAGCTGTAAACGGCCTGCACCGGAACCCCTGTGGGAGTATGCAATGGCCGCAGGCTATAATAAGCTCGATACAAAAATGAAGAGCCATCAATTAAAAATACTGTCTTTTTTGGATCAAATTTCACTTCTAGACCTTTCGAAACTGCTAATTGAGAACATAGTAAAATTATCACTATTAATATAGCACATATAACAGAACAATTACTCTTTGTCATTATAGACCTGGTAGTCTTAACCAAATATAACCTCATAATCCTTGAAAGATCAAAAAATCATTCTGTGATAAGCCATCCCCCGTTGATTATTATTGCAAACACATCTATACTTATTGATGAATTGAAATTATAAGCATTAAATAAAAGATGTTAATTTTATCATTATAATAAATATACTACATCTATCAAATGGAGACCATTCAAATGGAGACCATTTTGCCCAACCGGGAACAAGCAAAGGAAAAGAAAAGGCAAAAAATCAAAGAAGCTCAAGTTTCTAGCCCAACTCATGATACCTAAAAACTAAAGAAGCACGGTGTATATGGCTTTAATAGTGCACGGCCATATGCACCAAAATTATACCTTCCTACGACCGAACAGCTAAAAACCAACGTTGCATCAAAAACCACAAGCCATTACAATATACGCCAATTTTTGCACATTGCTTTTTAATCCCTCAGCAATTTTTGTTCATTTGATTCTATATTTTGGTACAATTATTGACAAACTCGATATAAATCAACCTATACTAAACTGCTATCAAATATTGCGAAAGGAAAAAATAATGAAATTGATATCTAATAATCTAGCATTGTTTACCATTACCTTTATAGCAATTAACGTGACTTACAGCTGGAGCATGCATAATCAAAAACAGATAATCTCAACAGAAATGATAAAGGGGCATAAAGATCTATTTAAAAACTTTGTTGTACGAGTGGGAGCTGTACATACAGCAACAAGCGTTACAAGCTATATACCTTTTGCTAATAAACTAATTTCACTAGGAGCAAGTGCTGCGGGATATGATTTTGATCCAAAAGAAACTGGATATCTAAAACGTTTTTTTGCCGACCAAAATAAATTACAACAAGCAATTGCGGAGTTTGAAGCAACTGAAAACAATGTGGCATATCTTAAGGATATTTGTAATGAGTTCAAGAAAAAACCTACAACGGATCGCACTATCCTTAAACAAGTTGTCCACAAAAAAATTGTTATGAAATTAGACCAACCAGCAGATACTACAGAAGAAGCTTTGCGAGAAAAAGTTCATGAACAGGATAATCAGGGATCCTATGCTATTGAAGATGAACTTTATTATAGTGCTACTACAGGCGCTTTAATGTCTTTCTATCTCCACCATTACGATATTATGCCTGAAAACAACGAATAATAATATTATCAATACCGGTTGTTGCAATAAAAAATTTCTATCTTAATACAAAACAAAATCCAGCCACCAAGAATACTAAAAAGCTTAACGCAACCTTAAAATTATTCATTAGAAATAAATAACTTTTTTTGCATTGTTGTTGACATGCTGCTTCTTTAAGTTATGCTTAATAACAGTAAATTACTTTATTGTTAACTTGTGTGGGGCATCTTAATGAAAATTTTATATTCAATTAATGCCGTAATATTATCAGTATCACTCTTATCATTAACATCTACAGCATTTATTAATGCAGACAGCAACATTACCTACCTCGATAAAAATCTCATTCCTTCAAGTTCTATCGGGATCGGGGAAAAATTAAAAAATCAACTTCTTCTTCGCATCGAGAAACCAAAAGAAATAATTAAAAAGACTAAAAACAATGTTGGTAATTCTGTTAAAACCGTAACGACTGGAATAAAAAACAAAGTCGATACAGCAAAACAAATGATATCAACAGCAGTTGCACGAAATTATCTTAAATCTCGTTGGAAAGTAATTTCAGATCATCCATATATCACTTGCGAGCTTATTGGAACAGGAATTGCTATCGCTATTGTTACAAAGATCATGTGGAATCGTTACAAACAAGCTAAGCAACAACAACAACCTCAAGAGCAAGAATAATGGATGTAAAAAGTTTTGATATAGTAAGAAATAGGATTTATTCTACTACGCCAGGAAACTGGGAATTAATGGCGAGTAGCAAAGTAGGGCTGGCTTCGAAGAATTTCGCGCGATACAACGGCTTAAAAGCCGTTGAGCGCTTCATTGTTTTATTATTAACCTTTAATGTGGAGGATCTCTTATGAAGAGACTACATTCAATTAATTCAGTGGTATTATCAATATCACTTTTATCGTTAGCAAATGCAGCATTTGCAAGTGAAGCATTGACTTCTGCAACAACAAAAGCCAAGGATATATCCGAAGCTATCACGACTGCGTATGCTAACGGCGATTATGCACAAGCTGAAGTTCTTAGGCAAGAATTAGAACCAGTTAACGCTACGTTGCAAGCATTACAACAAGAAGCTGCTGCCGGCAAAGTTCATGCTATCAAGAAAGCTTGTAAAGAAGCATTCAATAATACTCAAGATCGTATTCGTGGTTACTTTGCAACTAGCAAGACTAAATGTTATAACACTTGGAAGATAATTGCAGGTCACCCATATATTGCTTGTAGTGTTGTTGGAACAGGAATTGCTACGTACATCATTTGGAAGCGTTACAAACAAGCTAAGCAACAAGGCATACCATTTATACCGTCATATATTACCCAAAAGATAAACAAAACCATGGCGAACGCGAAGTCAACATCAACGAAGATAGCCAATAAAGTTCAATATAGTTAAGTAATAGATTTATTGTTTTATTATTAACCTTTAAAGTGGAGATCTTTTATGAAGATTCTACATTTAATTAATTCAGCGGTATTATCAATATCGCTCTTAACAATAGCAGGTAGTCCATTGTTTGCTGCCGATACAGCGGAAATTAGTGACGCTATTAAAGCAGAAGTAACGGAAACTGCTGAAAAAATAGCCGAAAAAGCTGCCGAAAAAATAGCTGATGCTAGCGAGAAGGCAGCAAGTAAGGCTAGCAAGTTTGTCGAAGGCTTCAAAGCAACTTTGAATAATAGCAAAAAAGCAATCCTAAACACTAAAGATAGTATTGTCGGTTCCGTTAAAGCTTATAAGGCTGCAGGTTACAACCGATTCGATGCATTGAGAAAAGCGATAACTGAATCAGGTGCATGGAAAAACGTAGTAGCTCCTACCGGGACATTCATATCAAATCATCAATACGTTGCTTATGGTACTGTTGTAGCAGGAATTGTTGCTTGCATCGCTTGGAAAGCCTACAAAAAAGCTAAGAAAAATAACAAACGCCAGTTGGCTGTTGCTTAATGTCTAACAAAATATAGCAAGCAAGGGTTACTGCTCAATGCAGTAACCCTTTTTATCTAAACATTAATTCATAGAGTAACATAGGAATTAATGTCGTAAATTATTTTTTATTATTAATCTTTAAAGTGGAGGCCTCTTATGAAGATTCTAAATCCAATTAATTCAGTCATATTATCAATATCGCTCTTAACAATAGCCGGTAACCCATTGTTTGCTGCCGATGCAGTCAATACCGGCACTCCGAAAATTAGTGACGTTGCTGAAAAAGCTATCGAAAAAGTAGCTGATGTCAGTAAGGCAATAACTGAATCAAATGCATGGAACAAGGTAATAACTCCTACTCGGAAATTAATATCAAATCATCCTTATATTGTTTGTGGTACTATTACAACAGGAGTTGTTGCTGGTATCATTTGGTTAGCATATAAAAAGTATAAAAAAGCTCAGGAGTCTTTCAATCGCGAGGTACTTCGTATGTGGCAACACTTGGATCTTATGGAAGAAACAGCACAGGAGGAAGAATTGTTTTCGACTAACAAACTATAGCAAGCAGGGGTTACTGCTCAATGCAATAACCTTTTTATATAAATATTTATTCCTCGTAGCGGGAATTAATGTCATAAATTAATTAATCTTTAAAGTGGAGGATCTCTTATGAAGAGACTACATTCAATTAATTCAGTCATATTATCAATATCGCTCTTAACAATAGCCGGTAGTCCGTTATTTGCTGCCGAAACCACTTCTAATCATTCCAGCGCAAGTAAGACAAGTAAGGTTAGTAAACTTCTTACTCATCCAATAACCATTGGAGTAGGTACTGGAGTAGGGCTTATTGGTTGCGGTATACTAGGCAGCAAGCTAAAACCCGACAGCCTGCAGAAATTAGGCAACATGCTGAAACCCGACAATCTGACGAAACTGAACAATCTGATGAAGAAATTAGTTGAAAGTGAAACAGGAAAGATAATTGTTGGCGGCTTAGGGCTTGGCTTCATACTATTCCCTTGGATTTTCTTATTAACATTAGGGCCAATTTTCAATCCACACTAAGATAATAAGCTAAATAAAGGGTTACTGTTTAATGCAGTAACCCTTTTTATTTAAATATTAATTCATAGCAACTATCCATTACCACACCTTTTTCTGGAAATAAAGTAAACCTTTCACAATTTGTTGTAACCATATTCAATTTTTAATTAAATTATTTTTTGTCCGTTCAATCTCTTTTAAAGCTCCTCAAATGCACAAACATTGAGTATACTTATTTGCATGTTCATTCAAGTAAGACTTCTCAAGGGTTTTCAAAAGCCGCTTATATATAAAATTCCTAATGATTGGCAACAAACAGGTCTTGTTGGCAAAGTCGTGCGCGTACCAATCCGCAGTAACGTAGTACCAGCAGTTGTTATCCAAGAATACAATCAAGCTCCAGATCACCACTCATTTACCATCAAAACTGCAGAATCAATTGAACCGTTTCCTGATGATTCTCATTATCATCATTTTATCAAGCAACTGAGCTTCTACTATCAAGTAGATGAAATACATTTTATTAAACGAATTCGACAATTTATTATCAAACAAGAAAAGACTTCAACAAATACTATTGCGTTAGATCATGAAGCAAAACAATACACAAACAATATAACATTAACTAAAGAACAACAAAAAGTGTTCGACTTTTTATCGTTGCATATCAAACAACCTGCCTATACTCCTACAGTTCTACATGGCGTTACTGGTTCAGGAAAAACAGAAGTCTATAAACAGCTAATTATAGAAGCTATGCAGCACCACAAAAGTGCATTGTTGTTACTACCGGAAGTAACGCTTGCTATCCAATTTGAAAAACTTATGCGAGAACAATTACCACCTTCTTTAACTATCTGCGGTTTTCACTCCGCAACAGGCATTAAACATAAAAGGGTATTGTGGCAATATTTATTACACAAGCAACCGGTGCTCATTATTGGGGTTCATTTACCTGTATTATTACCATTGGCCAATCTCGGGCTTATTATTGTTGATGAAGAGCATGAAGGTGGCTACCAAGAAAAAAAGCATCCAAAAGTTAATACCAAAGAAGCAGCAATTTGGCGCGCACAACTAAATAATATCCCGATACTCTTAGGATCAGCAACACCTTCATTATCATCACTTTATAATACCAAAACAAAAGGATGGCATTTTTTTCAATTACAACAACGCTTTGCCGGCAATTTTCCAACCATTAAAACGGTTTTATTAACAGATAAAAAACAGCGAAGGCGTAATTTTTGGATAAGCAAACAACTAGAAGATGCAATTAAAGACCGTTTACATAAACAAGAACAAATTATCATTTTTTTAAATCGTCGAGGATTTAGTTTTTTTGTCCAATGCAAGCTATGCAGTTTTGTATTTACCTGTTCCACCTGTTCAGTCAGTCTAACGTTACATCAGGATAATACTCTCACTTGTCATTATTGCAATTTTTCAATGCAACAACCAACTATATGCACTCAATGTTCAGCAGATAAGCACAATCTATTAAAAAAAGGAATTGGTACACAGCAAGTAGTCAGCATTTTACAACAATTATTCCCAGCCGCACGCATCGGCAGAGCAGATTTGGATACCACAACAAAAAAGAAAGTATGGCAACAAATAATGCATGATTTTGAATCAGGGATGCTCGATATATTAGTCGGCACACAAACAATTACCAAAGGTTTCCATTTTCCACGAGTAACATTAGTCGGCATTTTATGGGCAGATTTAAATCTGCATTTTCCTATATATAACGCAACTGAAACAACGTTGCAACAACTTCTTCAGGTAGCAGGTAGGGCTGGCAGGCAAAGCGAGCATAGTCTTGTTATTGTGCAAGCAATGGTTCAACACCCTATTTTTAATTATCTCAATGAAATCAATTATCTGACATTTTATACACATGAATTACGTGCAAGAAAAGAAGTCGGTTATCCACCATGCAAACGATTAGTAGAAATAGAATTAAAACATACTGATGAAGCTATCCTTGATCAAGAGGCACACAATATTGTTTATCTATTATCGAATAAGCAAAAGCAGCATAATTTCGACATACAAATATTAGGACCTGCCAAGCCACTTGTTTATAAAATTAAAAATGTTCACACGCGCAAAATATACCTGAAAGGAAACAATATTAAAGAAATCATTGCACTGTTTCAGATGATCAAACAATCGCAATATACAAGCAAACTGTTTTTCACCCCCAACCCAATGCATTAATCTTGATCTAAATCTTATTTATCTGAACCCGGAACTAATTTATTAAGAAACTTATCAACTGACTTAAGCCCGGTAGGATGCTTATTTTTATATTGCATTATTTCTCTCAAATTACCAGTAGCCCCAGCAAATTCTGCTGATCTTCCTTGCATTCGTGGCTGCCTTGTTGGCCTACTTTGTGCATCATTATCCTCTAACAGTTGTTGTAAACCTAGAATTGTTTTTTCATGCTTAATACTACGTTGATGTAATCTATTTAAAAGTCCTGACAGATTTTCACGCTTATTATTACTCCATACCACTATTGCTTTACTTGAATCTATTTCAATTGTTTTAATCAGCTCATGCTTTGGAAAGCTAGTTTCATCTAATCGAGGCTCCCTATTCATTACCCCGAATACTAATTCGCCAAATTTCCATAATCCACCGACAGTAACAACAATTTTGACCATAAGGCTAATAACGCCCTGTTCATCAGAACCTGCTCTAACAGGCACTCCTTGCAATAAAAGGATGAATAATAATGCAGGTAATAATATCTTTTTATGAAACATAACCCTCCTTAAAAAAATATTTTCTATAGTGCCGTAACTCTTCAATTGATTCTCGAGTATCATCGAGCGCTCGATGAACATCTTTTTTTTCAAATTCAGCATGAGGACTATCAGGATACCAACGGGTAACTATTTCTTTAAATGACGAAACATCAATTAATCGATAATGAAAAAATGCAACTAAACGCGGCATATATTTGCGCATAAATGCCCGATCTTGCCACACAGAATTGCCACATAATGGTGATGTCTCAGGAATACAATGTTTACGCAAAAACGCGAGTGTTTCTTCCTCTGCTTGTTCCAGAGAAGTAGTTGAAGAACGAACAGCATTAGTCAAACCAGATAAAGCATGTTGTTCTTTTGACCATTCATTCATCCCAGTAAGTATCTCATCAGATTGATGAATAATAAAAGAAGGGCCTTCTTCAATGACATTCAACCTCGCATCAGTTACCATTGATACTATTTCTAAAATAACATCTTTATCAGGATTTAATCCTGTCATTTCTAAATCAATCCAGATAAGATTCTGTTCTTTATTATTTTTCATACTATTATTCCTAAATTACTCAATCAACTCACAAAGATAAAAATTAAACAAACAAAGGATTAATTGCAACGATTTTACAAACTGATATCTTAAAAACATCATTAATCAGCGAAAACTCAGAGGAATTTCATGCATAAATTACGCGTTGGTGTCTTAATGGGGGGGAAATCAATAGAAAAAGAAGTTTCATTCAATTCTGGCAGAACGGTGTGTGATCATTTAGATACAACACAATATGATATTATTCCAATTTTTCAGACGTTCCTTGGCAAACTTTATCTATTACCTTGGCATTTTTTACATCGCGGCAAAATTAACGATTTTGAGTATCGCCTTGAAGATGAAGCACAACAAGTTTGCTGGGATGATTTAAAAGAACTTGTTGATTTTATCTACATCGCAACGCACGGACGTTACGCGGAAGATGGTACGCTGCAAGGATTTTTAGAACTGCTTGATATTCCTTACTTAGGCTCAGATATTTTAAGTAGCGCACTCGGTATGGATAAAAGCATGCAAAAAGAGTTTTTACGCTTTAACAATATTGATGTTCCCAAAGGAATCACCATAACACCGCAACAGATTGATAACGTTGCCGATTATGCCGAATCGATGATAAAACAACTAGAACAAGCAACTATTCAGTTTCCATACATTGTTAAACCAAATAAAGAAGGTTCTAGCCTGGCAGTCAGTATTGTTTTTAATAAAAAAGATTTACAGCAAGCACTCATTAAAGCCTGCCATGTTCATCCAGGCACAAAACAACCTGTTTTAATTGAAGAAAAAATTGAGGGCATGGAATTTTCGTGCATCACTATTACCGATTATAAAACTGGCAAACTTCTTTCTTTACCTCCTACTGAAATTATACCTGAAGCAGATACCCATCTTTTTGATTATGAACAAAAATATATGCCTGGCAGAGCAACCAAGCATACTCCTCCTCGATGTTCCCAAAAACAGATACGCAACATTCAACAAACATGCATTAATGTTATGAATATTTTAGGTATCACTAATATTTCTCGCATTGACGGTTTTTTAACCAAAGATAACCACGTTGTGATTGTAGATCCAAATACCCTTTCGGGGATGGGGCCTGCAAGTTTTTTATTCAGAGAAGCAGCAGAAATTAATATAAGTCACACACAACTTATCAATCATTTGATAGAAACTGAATTACATTCATATGGCATGCTTCACATCACTAAACAAGAAAAAATGAAAGTACATACTATGGAGAATAAAAAAATTCGTGTTGCAGTTTTAATGGGCGGACGATCAAATGAAAAAGATATTTCACTTGAATCTGGTCGTAATATTACCTACAAACTATCTCCGCATAAATATGATGCGATTCCTATCTTTATTAACAGCAAAATGGAACTATTCAAACTTAATCAATCGCTGCTAGTGCGTAATTCTGCCAAAGAAATTGAATCATTTGTTGATACATCTATGCATATTAAATGGAGCGATTTACCAACTATTGCAGATTTTGTCTTTCTTGGCTTGCATGGTGGAGAAGGAGAAAACGGTGCAATACAAGGCACCTTAGAAATGCTTGGCCTACCATATAATGGATCGGGAGTATTAACCAGTGCGCTGTGCATGGATAAATTTAAAACAACGCAATTTTTACGCAATAAAGGTTTTGATACACCACACGCTTTATTGATTGCCAACCATGAGTGGGAACATAATAAAAACAGGATCATTGATACCATTATGCAGACATTGCAATTACCGGTGATAGTCAAGCCTCATGATGATGGCTGCAGTGTTATGGTTCAACAAATCAAACAAGAAGATCAACTGGTTGAAAGTATCGAGTTACTTTTTGCAAACAATAAAGAGTATGCACTCATTGAAGAATATATCACCGGCATGGAATTAACAGTCGGCATAATCGGTAATGATGCACCGCAAGCGTTACCGCCAAGTCAAGCAATTTCAGCAGCAGATATTTTATCAATTAAAGAAAAATTTTTACCCGGAGCTGGTGAAAATCAGACTCCTGCTCCATTACCGCAAAAAACACTCAACCTTATCAAAAAAACAGTTGAAAAAGCATACACAGCCTTAGGATGCAAAGGCTATGCACGCATCGACTGTTTTTATCAAGACAGCAATGAAAGTCCAACAGGCAACGATCGTGTAATCATTATCGAAGTGAATACGCTACCAGGCATGACGCCCGCAACGTGCATCTTTCATCAAGCAGCAGAAATTGGTATTAAACCTATGGATTTTATTGATAAAATTATTGAACTTGGCTTTGAGGAACATAAAAAAATAGCGCAAGCAAAAACAAAAGAGCAGGAATCATCGCAATAACTTTTACTATATCCGTATCTTTGGCAATAATTTTTGTTCTATATTTTTAGCTTCTTTCTCTTTCCCGTGTCGTTTTAAATGATCAAGGATAGATTCAACTTGATCCGCATAAAGGCTTTGAGCACTTCTATTTAACGCTCCTATGATAATATCGAGATACTTTCCTTCTTGAGCTAACTTTTCAAACAACTCCAATGTTGTGTCTTTATGATAACGAAGACCTTTTTGCAAAAGATAAGTAGATGCTTCAATAATGTTGCTCGCTTGTTCTGCTGTTACCTCAATATTTTGCACAACCAATAAATTTTCAAGCAATTTGATCGCCCGCCATATAGCAGTTATACCCTCTCTTATCTCTTCTTGATGAATAACTTTCAATGCGGTTTCCAAAGCTTGTAAATGCACACGATCTTTTTTTACAAGACTGGTTAATAACTTAATAGCCTCTTCTCTTACTTCAACATTTTCATGGTTAATTGCTTCAAACGCAACCTTTTCTGCTTCTTGTAATGCTTGTCCCTTTTGAACTAAGGAAGTAAAAACTTTAATCGCCACCTTATGCATATCAACATCTTTTTCTTCTATGGCCTTTCTAGCTGCCATTAATGCTGCATCAAATTCTTGACCTTTCTCAACAAGTTGCTGAAATATTTCAAGAGCAGTTTTTCGTATAGCTAATTCTGGATCATTAATTGCTGTTTTTGCTGTTGTTTTTGACTGTTCAAACACATGTCGCCTATACTCCCAACTTCCTATATTTCCTAAGAGGTTAACTGCTATTAATCGAATATTTTTATCACTATGATTAACCAATTCCTGAGCAAAATTACTAAGAGCATCCATTTGACTCTTTTCTTTGCTAAATAGCGCAAGCTTCTTAGAAATGAAGCTAATAGTTTTAATATATTTTTCTCTTTCTGGATCTAACAAGATACTACGTAATATATCAATAGTTTCATCATAGCGCATTATTGATCGCAGCACAGGCGCATCTACTCTTGCCTCTATTAAGCTTAATAATTCCTTCTTAATTTCTTGTGAGCCAACTTGTGCGATTTCTTTTAATAAGGCAAAACTTTTTTTAACAGCTGGGTCATCAATATCGTCCTTGTAACCAATAACTTTTGGTAGAAATACAATCAAATGATGCCTTTGGGTAATAGTATTAAAAATAATATCTATTAAATTGTCAGTCGTTATATTAGACATATCTGCAATTACTTCTAAAATGTTTTTTCCTCCATAAGCTTTATCCCAATATGGAGTGGCCCATTGAGCAAGTACTTTTATGTAATTAACAATCAGTGGAATATTTGTAGTAGGTTCTATTCGCCATGCAAATGACATACTACCACGTTGTTCATCAACTTCAGGTTGCTCTACAAATGATAATTTAGCAAGACGAGACATAAGATAAGCCGCTTCAGCAAATAACCGCCACCTTCCCAATGGATCTCCAAGAAATTGAACTGCAAAATCAACAGTTTTTGTTTGCATATTATAGATAACTTGAAAGGTGTTACTATGATGAATTATTGGAAGATTATAATAATATGTCAATTTATTATCGCTAAAACTCATTCCAATGAGCGAAGCTGAACTTGTTTTATCTGCTCTAAGTTGAATTGTTAACCATTCTACTTCTTTTTTTAATGATTCAACTAATGGTGGCACCGCAATCGTTTCTATACCCACCTGTTTTGAAAGCGTAGCAAGTACAACAAGTAAGTTTTGATGCACAAGCGTAAACATATCCTCAAGTGTTGGTTTATTTCCAGATTCTTCACCAGTACTCCGCTTCCATAACGCCTTGCTACCAAGTGCTGCAGCAGAAACATTGAATCTTGATGAAGGCCGCAGCTGAGAAATATCCTTAGGCGCCCTGTCTATAATTTTATATATAGCATCTAAATATTTATCTAATGTTTTAAATGTCCAGTCATCTAGTAGTGTTTGCATGATCGTGCTTAAGCTTGGCATCACTGCCCATTCCCAGAGTAAAACGAGATAGTCATTTACCATAGTGTTAAAATTGGTTGCTTTCACCGAAACATCAGTATACATTCCACTGCCTTCTAATGTTTTGATTGCGGTATCAAACACAGATACGAAAAGCTGCATCACCGTCAATGCGCCATTTTTTTCAAGTGTCTGTGCTTGCTCAAGTGATGAAATAAATTCCTGACTAATGAAATAAACCAGAATCTTTTGGAAGCTTTCCCACTGTTTTTTAAATTTATCTGGTTCTTCCCAATTTGCCATATTCAATGCTTCAAGTTGCTGTTTCTTCTGATGTAATTGATTAAGAAACGCTTCTGATTGTTGATACTCATCTACCAGTGCGTTAACTGTTTTGACCGCATCACCTTTATGTTCTTTCTCTGCCTGAGCAAAGGAGATATTTAACCATAATGGAACCAAGTCAAGGTTGCTCAGATTTAGCATAAGGCGTGCAAAATCTTGTTGTAGATCTATATCGCCAACAGTTATTAATTGCTTCAAGTATTTTTTCCATGTTTGATTCAGTTCATCGGTTAATGCGTATTGGGACGCTTTTGCATATTGTACAATATATGCACGGAGTACTTTGCCCCGCAAAGCAAGTTCTTCAATAATTTTCTCTTCGCCACGCTCTGTTTTTATCAAAGCAACAAATGAATAATCATATACTATCTCACGCAATGGAACCTGTTTGATGAGCGCTTCCAAAAAAGTAATCGGATATAACCGTCCAAGCCTATCGCGTGGTGTTTTTGGCGATTGCTCCCATATTGCCAGTGCTTGATTAATCTCTTTTGCACAACTGAGTGTATGCGCAAAAACATTTTTTAATTGTGCAATTAATTGTGGGTTTGTTTCTTCTCTCCGTGCTTTTTTTGCTCGCTGCTCATCTTCTTCTTGTTTGATAGTACTACTCACACGTGCAAGTAATGATTTAAGCGCTTTGAGCGCCTGATCGGCAGGATCATTCTTAATCATTTTAATGAGTTGCGATGTTGTTACTCCTTGGAAAAATTCTTGTGGTCTGAGCGTATTCATTTCATCTTCTGAAAGTTTTGCTAAAAATTCAGGGAATAATGATGTTTTCTTCGGAATCGGATGAGCAAACCAAGCATCACGAACTAAGGTATCCTCTGGCGTACCAAATTCACCTGAAGGCTTGAAAATGGTAATAAGTTCACGTTGAGGATCGAGTAATAAAGGAAATTGTTTAGCAATAATCCATGATCGAACTATGTTAATATTCGGCACGTAGACTACCGGTTTGCCTGCTCCACGGAACGTTGTTGCTTCGTGTGAAGTTGCCGGCGCCATTTCACTCACAATAACAGCTTGAATTGCATCTATATTGTCTACTTTTAAAAAGATATCACGTGCCTTCCTGAGAGTATCGGTCATAATAATATTCTGTTCATCGTTAATAATTTTAACCGCACCACCGCCTGCACCAATAACATACACCGATTGTTTATCTGCTTCAGCAATATTTTTGACAAAGTCGTCTTTCAAATAAGAAGGATGAATCTCCTGCCACACAATTGGCCGAGCTTGGACCAAATAAATAACATTGCCTTGCACAACAAATTCAATATCAAATGGATCACCATAATAACTTTCTATAGCTTTAGCACATGACTGCAAATCAAATAATGTATCTTTATCAAGGCATGATTTTCGTTGCATTTCAGCAGGGTTGGCGGTCAAAACAAGTTTAGAAAAATCTGCAGCAGTTACTAACCGAGAGTGCTTGACGTGCACTACCGGG
>SDBV01003491.1_pt1 | contig 23158 bp, 16 predicted proteins | sample 2277081 | NCBI WGS metagenome assembly SDBV01 (sample SAMN10402039, study PRJNA504765) | marine sediment metagenome | isolation source: marine sediment core GS10_PC15, 223 cmbsf | place: Arctic Ocean: Southern Knipovich Ridge | collected 2010 | reverse complement strand
GACGTGGAGAGGTATATCGACTTTCTGTCTCTCAAAAATACGATCGCCTTTTTTCTCGGTAACGAAGATTACGCACCGGGGAAACCGGATCCCGCCTGCTACCTGATGGCATGCAAACGATTAGAGATGCCCTCGAAGCACTGTCTCGTCTTCGAGGATTCCAGTGTAGGGGTGCAGGCGGCAAAGGCAGCCGGCATGTTCTGCATCGCCCTCAAACGTCCGGGCATGCCAAATCAGGATCTCTCGAAGGCAGACCAGATCCTCGACGATCTGGCCGGCTTTGACCTGCAGCACTGGGCTTGACGCCGTGGATCGTCTTGATCATCCTTCTATTAAAGTTTACGCTGACTCCATCACATTTAAAGGAGTCACATCATGAAACACTCATTACTCCTCATTACTATCTTTCTCTGCTTTTCGCTGTTCACTTTTGCGGCAGGTGATAAAGAAAAACCCGCTGCAGCAGAAGAGGTAAAAAAGCTGGTCCTCTGGGACGTTCAGACCGTAACGGTGCTCAAGGACAAGATTGACAGCGCCGCTATGGACTTCATGAGAGAGAATCCGGGAGTCCAGCTCGAGGTGGTTCACATCCAAAACGATCCCTACAAGACCAAACTCAAGGTCGTTATGGGCGCCGGAACCCCGCCGGACATCTTTCACAACTGGGGCGGCGGACCCCTCAAGGAGTACATCGACTCGGGCATGGTTGCCACAATCGACGAGATCAAAGCCGATCTGCTGAAGACCTACATACCGGCTGCCTTCGATCCGGCGACCTTTGACGGAAAGACCTACGGTTCCCCCTATGCGGGTCTCACCGGCGTGTTCTTCTGGTACAGAACCGATACCTTCTCCAACACCGGCGTCTCCCCACCCGCCACTTATTCGGATCTTTTCGCCGTCTGCGACAAGCTCAAGGCAGGGGGTGTCACACCCATCACTCTGGCCAACAAGACCAAGTGGCCCGGTTCCTTCTACTACATGTATCTGGCCGACCGAATGGGTGGAGGGGACATGTTCCTCAACGCACTCTACAGAAAGAAGGGCGTGACCTTCGAGGACCCGGCCTATGTCAAGGCGGGAGAGCTGCTCCAGGATCTGGTCAAGCGGGACTACTTTCCCAGGGGTTTCAACGGGATGGACTATGACACGGGCCAGTCGAGAACCATGATCTATTCCAGCAAGGCGGGAATGAATCTTATGGGCACCTGGTTCCTGGGTGCCGCGAGAAAGGAGTCCCCGGATGTCATCGAAAAGATCGATTTCTTTCCCTTTCCCGCGGTCCAGGGTGGTAAGGGAAATCCCACCAACCTCATCGGCAGCCCGGGTCAGAACTACTTCTCGATTTCTACGACCTGCAAGTACAAGGAAGAGGCGTTGAAGTGGTTGAAGGACTACATCATGAATAAGTCCTGGATCGAGTTCATGGTCCGTTCCGGTTACGTGCCCCCTGTGAAGAACTCTGCCTCCTATGTGACCGATCCCATGCTGAAACAGGTCGCCCAGAGATTTGAGGAGGCCGGTCACGTCCAGGTCTACTACGACCAGTTCCTTCCCCCGGCCATGGGCGAAAAGCACAAGGATCTTGTCCAGGCTCTCTTCGGTCTTCAGAAAACCTCCGCGGAAGTGGCTGCGGAGCACGAGAAGGCTATTCTCGAGGAGCTGAAGAAATAGAGAGCCGGGACGTTGCCCGGAATCGAGACATCTTGGCAGGTAAGGCAGGGTTCGAAGCCACCCGGTGGCTTCGAACCCTGCACCTACGGTGTTAGGTAAAATACCACTCACATGAGCAAGAGAAGTGATTTTATAGCCGGTCTGCTCTTTATCCTCCCCGCCCTGGTCATCTATCTCTTCTACTTCGTCTTTCCGATCCCTGCCTCCGCCTTCTACAGTTTCTACCGATGGAACGGAATCACCAAAGACATGCACTACCTGATGTTTGGGAACTGGAGCGCCCTCTTCCAGGATCCTGTCTTCTGGCAAAGTCTTTACAACAACCTGATACTGGTGGTGGCGTCGATAGCCTTTCAAATCCCTTTCGGCATGGTTCTTGGGCTGTTGGCCTCTTCCAGGATGAGTGGAATCCGCCTCTTCAAGCTGCTCTACTTTGTTCCTATGATGCTCTCCGCCGTTGCCATCGGTATCACCTGGAAGTTCATCTATGAGCCCAACTACGGGCTACTGAACACCCTGCTCAGCGGAATAGGATTGCAGAGCCTGACCCAGGGTTGGCTCGGAGAATCCTCTCTCGCTCTGGGGTCGGTGATTGCAACTATCTGCTGGCAATACACCCCCTTCTATATGGTCATATTTGCAGCCGCTATATCCGGTATTCCCGAAGAGCTCAAAGAGGCAGCCTATATCGACGGGGCCAGCAAGGTCAGAACCTTTTTCGCTATCATGCTGCCGCTGCTGTCGGGTACCGTGAAGACGGCTGCCATACTCTCACTGACCGGATCACTCAAATATTTTGCCCTCATCTTCGTGATGACCGAAGGGGGGCCCAACCATGCCAGTGAGCTGATGGCCACCTATATGTACAAACAGGCCTTTACGTCCTTCAGAATGGGTTACGGCAGCACCATCGCCGTGTTCATGTTCATCATCTCCTTTGCCTTGACCCTTATTGTGCTTCGAATCGGTGGGAGGCGCGCGACTGCCTATGCGTAGCAGGAGTTTTGACATCGCCGGAGTTCTTCCCCGCGTCCTGATCTACCTCTTTGCCCTCGTCTGGCTTTTGATCACCCTCTACCCCTTCATCTTTCTCGTGCAGAACTCTTTCAAGGCTTCGATGGAGTTCTATATGGGCGACGTGTGGAGCCTTCCGAAACAGTTCTCCCTAACCAACTACATTCACGTCTGGGAGAGCCAGTTTCCTCTCTTTCTGCTCAACTCGCTGCTGGTGGTCAGCGTGTCCCTTGCCGTACTTCTGATTACTGGAAGCAGCGCTTCCTTCGGCCTCTCCCGGATCCGTTTTCCTCTCCGAGGCCTTTTCTACTTCCTTTTTGTCGGGGGCATGACCATACCGGTGCACATCACCCTTATCCCGGTCTATATCATCACCCGAAATATCGGTCTCTACGATTCCCTCTGGTCCCTTGTGGGTCCCTATGTGGCCTTTAACGTGCCCATCGCCGTCTTCATCCTCGCCTCGTTTATGGGAGAGATCCCCCTCAGTCTGGAAGAGGCGGCCTATATCGACGGAGCGACCAAGTGGCAGGTGTACTCTAAGATCGTGCTTCCCATTTCCCGTCCTGCCATGACAGCGGTGGGAATCTACAACTCCGTTATTCTCTGGAACGAGTTCATCTTTCCGCTGGTGTTGATCAGCTCGGTCAAGAACCGGACTCTGACCCTTGCCCTGTGGAACTTCCAGGGTCAGTTCTCAGCGGATGTACCGTCCATGATGTCGGCTCTCCTTCTATCCATGCTGCCGCTGCTGCTCATCTATACTATAACCAAGGAACGGCTCATAGAAGGTCTCGTGGCCGGCGCTCTGAAGGGATAGCGGATGTCAATGGACGACTTGACTTTTACCACGGGTGTGCCTAATTTTAACCATTCTACAAATCCCTGCATTCGAAACCCAGACAGCGGGAGCAATTCCAGAGACAACGGGAGTACATCCAGAGTTAACGCAAGCGTTAACAGAGGGAGCATTTACAGAGGCATTGGTATGTCTGATTTGAAAAACATAGAGAGAATGAGGAATATCGGGATCAGCGCTCATATCGATTCCGGAAAGACCACCCTCACCGAAAGGATCCTCTTCTACTGCAAGAAGATCCACGCGATGCACGAGGTCCGCGGGAAGGACGGTAAGGGCGCGACCATGGACTCGATGGACCTGGAGAAAGAGCGGGGAATCACTATCACTTCAGCCTCGACCAACGTCGACTGGAACGGCTTCTCGATCAACATCATCGATACTCCGGGGCACGTGGACTTCACGATCGAGGTCGAGAGGGCCCTGCGAGTCTTGGACGGAGCGATCCTCGTTCTCTGTTCTGTGGGTGGGGTTCAGTCTCAATCCATCACAGTGGACCGCCAGCTGAAGAGGTACAGCGTCCCCCGCCTCGCTTTCATCAACAAATGCGATCGTGTGGGGGCCAATCCATTCAAAGTCACGCAGCAGCTAAGGGAGAAGCTGGGACACAACGCCGTGCTCATGCAGATTCCCATAGGTCTCGAGGAGAATCATCGAGGAGTTGTGGACCTGGTGACCATGAAGGCCCTTTACTTCGAGGGGAATGGCGGTGAAATCGTGAGAACAGACAGCATTCCGGAAGAGCTCCTCCCGAATGCCCGGGAAAAACGGGATGAACTGATGGACGTTCTAACGATGTTCTCAGACAACCTGGCAGAGGCTTTTCTCGAGGGCAACGAGACACCGGAGCAGATCTACGAGGCGGTTCGAAGGGGAACCATCTCCCAGGAGCTCACACCGGTCTTTATGGGATCCGCATACAGGAACAAAGGAATTCAGCCCCTCATGGACAGTGTCATAAAGTTTTTGCCATCCCCGGCAGAGATATCCAACAAGGCGTTGGACAGAGACAATGACGAACAGCCGATCGAGCTCGAGGCCGATAATACCAGGCCAACCGTAGCTTTGGCCTTTAAGCTCGAGGACGGTCAATACGGTCAGCTCACCTACATTCGAATTTACCAGGGGACCGTCAGCAAGGGAGCCGATCTCACAAACACCCGATCCGGCAAGAGGTTTAAAGTCGGCCGGCTGATCCGAATGCACGCCGATGACATGGAGGACATCGATTCCGCCGGCAGTGGGGACATCGTGGCCCTCTTCGGCATCGATTGCGCCTCCGGCGACACCTTTGCCGCGAGGGGATTAGATCTATCGATGACCTCAATGCATATCCCCGATCCCGTCATATCCCTGGCTGTAAAGCCCAGGGACAAGAAGGCCTCCGATAACATGTCCAAGGCACTGAACCGCTTCACAAAGGAAGATCCGACCTTCCGAACCCACGTGGACCCCGAAACCAGTGAAACAATCATTCAGGGCATGGGGGAGCTCCACCTGGATGTGTATCTGGAACGTATGCGGCGTGAGTACAACGCTGAGATCGAAGCGGGCATGCCTCAGGTGGCCTACAAGGAGGCCATTACACGGAGGGCCGAATTCAACTACACCCACAAAAAACAGACCGGCGGCGCTGGCCAATACGGCCGGGTGGTCGGTTTTGTCGAACCCCTCGAAAAGGGCGAATACGAGTTCGTTAGCCAGATCAGGGGGGGGGCGATACCCACGGAGTACATCCCTGCCTGCGACAAGGGTTTTCGCTTGTGCCTCGACAAGGGATCCGTTATCGGATTCCCGATCGTCGGCATCAAGGTTACGATCGTAGACGGCAATTCTCACGCCGTTGACTCATCGGATCTGGCCTTTCAGGCAGCCGCCATCGGCGCCTTCAGAGAAGCCTACCGGAGGGCCAAGCCGACCATACTGGAGCCCATCATGAAGGTAGATGCCGAGGGACCCACCGAATACCAGGGAGGAATCTTCGCCTCCATCAACCAGAGACGAGGAACGATCATCAGCTCCTCAGAGGACGAGAGCTTCTGCAAAATCGAAGCCGATGTGCCCCTCAGTGAAATGTTTGGATATTCGACAGTCTTGAGATCCCTGACCCAGGGTAAAGCGGAGTACACCATGGAGTTCTCCCGCTACGCCCGAGTCCCCCAGAGCATTGCCGAGCAACTCAAAAAGGATTTTCAGGAAAAACAGAAAGCGACTCCTGCAGCTGGTTAGCAGAATCTCAGAAAAAGTAGAGGTGCGGATATGGTAATAAAAGAGCTTATAAAGAGAAGCCCCATTCGGATTTTGGAAAAATCAACCCACGGTGGACTCGGAAAAGGAAATCTGGGCGTCATCGCGGCAAAGAAAGGAGTGGGCAAAACCGCGGTTCTCGTCCATCTCGCCACCGATCAGCTCTTTCAGGGCAAACACGTGATTCATGTCTCCTTCTCCTCTGACACCTCCCACATCGTCGACTGGTACGAAGACATATTCAGCGAAATCACCAGACGATACGATCTCGATGAGGCCATGCAGGTGCACAACGAGATCATCAGAAACAGGGTGATCATGAACTTCAGTCAGGACGGGGTCGGGGTCGACCAGATCGTCAAAAGCCTCAAGGCCATGATCGACGATGGCGGGTTCCGGACCGATGTGATTGTTGTGGATACCTTCGACTTCGCAAAGGCAAAACCCGGTGACATCGAACTTTTTAGAAGCTTTGCTGAAAAAGCCGATGTCGAAGTCTGGATCAGCGCTACCCTTCCGGCAGGTCCAAGCACCACCGATGAAAACGGTTACCCGTCACTACTCTCTTCGGTTATGGACTCTGTCGCAGTGCTGGTGCTTCTCATGCCAAAAGAGGGGTTCGTGCATCTCGAGCTCACCAAAGATCACGACACTGCTACAACGAGTGACATGCATTTGAAGCTGGATCCGAAAATCCTTTTGATAGCCAGGGAGGATTCCTAGCTTTGAGTCAGGGCCCGACTCAGCCTCTCCAGGGCCTGACGACACGACTTATGCAGGGAAAGGACTTTGTGGCGGGACTTTGACCCGGAAACGATCAGAATATCTGATTTTGATGTGCCCAGAGTTTTTGCCAGAAAGCAGACCAACTCGCCATTGGCCTTTCCCTTCTGAGCATGGGCCTTGATTTTTACTACCAGCTCGCCGTTTTGAGAATCCACGACAGCGTTTCTTCCGGCTCCGGGACGCACCTTCACCGTCAGATGCAGGCGATCTTTTTTTTCCGTGTAAAAGGAGGCTCCCACCTTCCCCCCCAATGACTTTACCTTTCCTATTTGAATTTAGTACTATACTACTCATGATAACAGGAAAGGTCGAATGTGTTGATAGAATCATAGACAACATCTCGAGCGTCTTTGTGGGCAAAGAGGCTCAGATCAAGACCATGATCGTTGGATTTCTGTCGGGTCTTCATGTTCTCATCGAGGACGTTCCCGGTGTCGGCAAAACGACACTGGCCAAGTGTCTGGCCTCCAGCGTGGATCTGGATTTCGGGCGGATCCAGTTCACGCCCGACCTGTTGCCCGGTGACATCGTCGGAATGACCACGTGGAACCAGGAGAAGAGGGAGTTCATCTACAAGGCGGGAGCGATTATGCACCAGTTCATCCTGGCGGACGAGATCAACAGGGCTTCACCCCGAACTCAGTCGAGTCTCTTAGAGGCGATGGAAGAACGATCTGTAACGGTTGACGCCATCACCTATTCGATCCCGGCGCCCTTTTTTGTCATCGCGACCCAAAACCCCGTACACTTCGTGGGAGCATTCCCCCTTCCGGAGAATCAGGTAGACCGTTTTGGCATCTCATTTTCCATGGGCTACCCAACGGAGGAGAACGAAGTGGAAATCCTCTCCCGTTTTCAGAAAAACAATCCTCTACAGAGTCTGGAATCGGTCTGCTCACCGGAGGAAGTCAAAGAGATTCGCAATGAGGTACGTCAGGTCCATGTCGAAGAGAGCATAAAGCAGTTCATTATCCGGCTTTCAGGCGAAACAAGAAAAAGCGGGCTGGTCAAGCTGGGCCTGAGTCCCAGGGCGAGTCAGCATCTCCTGCTCGCCTCCCAGACCCGGGCTTACATGGCGAGGAGGGAATTCGTCATTCCGGAAGATGTGCTGGGAATGGCTCACGCCGTGCTGGCACACAGACTGATTCTCTCAGCCGAAGCACGGATGGAAAACAAGAGTCCCTACGAGATCATCGATAGCATGAAAGATCGTATTCCAATTCCAACGGGTATCAAGGCCTGAGCGTTTTCTAAAAACCCCAACCCTTCCCATCTATTCCTCACCTTTATGATGAGGTGTTGCGCGGCTGGTGTTGCGCGGCTATAATGCTTTGACCGCCTGACAATACGCAGAAAATACCAGTGAAATATGCAATTATGGAGTTAAATCTTGTTTTCTTAACAAGATTTTGCGGAGTAATTGCCAAATCGTTGGCTGCATATAGAAAATAGACTAAAATGTTTGGGTTGTGGGCGCAGCCAACGATAAGGAATAGAGGCATGAAAAAGATAGGATTAATAGGTTTCGGCAATATGGGCAGCGCCCTGGCTGCTGGGCTCAAGGACACGGACTACACATTGGCCGTTTCTGAGGCCAAGAAGGATCGCGCCCGAATGGCTGCCGAGCAGTACGGGTTAAAAGTATATGCCGAAAAGAAGGACCTTCTTTCATTCGCCGATATAATCGTCATAGCAGTGAAACCCCAAGAGCTCGATTCCCTCGTTGATGAGCTTCGGAGCCACGAGTTGATCGCACTGCTAAAGGATAAACCGGCGATCAGCATCATAGCAGGGAGATCGATCGAGTACGTGATGAGCCGTCTCGAGCCCGCAGCTGTGGCTCGATTCATGCCCAATCTGGCAGCAACGGTAGGCAAGGCTGCGGTGGGAGTAGCTTACAGCCCTGAATCATCGGCGGAGTTTAAAGAGGATTGTATCAATATAGCCTCGGCCATTGGCAAACCCTATGAGCTACCAGAAAACCTCATAGCTGCCATTACGGGCCTGTCCGGCTCGGGCATCGCCTACGTTTTCTCCTTCATCCATGCCATGGCCCTGGGTGGAGTCAAGACGGGTATACCCTATCCCAAGGCCCTGGATATCACCCTCTCCACGGTTGCGGGGGCCGCGGCTCTCGTCAGCCAGAGCGGGGAGAACCCCATCGAATGGCTGAACCGCGTTGTATCACCTGCTGGTACGACGATTCAGGGGATCACAGCCCTTGAAGAGAACGCCTTCACCTACGGAATTATCAGAGCGGTGGAGAGCGCCGCCCAGCGAGCGGCAGAGCTGGAAGGATGATTTCCCGCTGACCCGATTGCCGGCGAAGCGCGGCTATCCGGTGAGGCTCATGGCTGAAGATGTTTTTGGGGGTAAGTGGGCAAAACAGCTCAAAACGATCGAGATCAGATAGCGGATTCGCAGATCAAACAACCGGTTCGATGGTTTTGAAATCCGTCCAGCGCTGAAGAACCTCAGGCAGCGCTACGCTCCCGTCCGGTTGCTGCAGCTGCTCACAGAGGGCCGGCAACAATCGACTTGTGGCCAGCGCGGAGGCGTTCAACGTGTGCAGGAGCTCGTTCTTCCCCGTCTCCTTCCGCTTAAATCGCATATTTCCGCGCCGAGCCTGGTAGTCATAGGCGTTGGAGATCGAGCTGACCTCTTTAAAATCATTCATGCTCGGTATCCAGATCTCGACGTCGTAGGTTTTTCCCATAGCAGCGCCGCAATCCCCGGCAGCCAGCTTGGCAATGCGAAAGTGAAGCCCCAGACCCTGTACGAGCCTTTCGGCTTTGGCTAACAGCTCCTCGAGAGCCTTCTCGGATTGCTCGGGCAGGGTGTATTGAAACATCTCGATCTTGTTGAACTGATGCCCGCGAATCATACCTCGTTCTCCGGCTCTGTAGCTGCCCGCTTCCCGGCGATAACAGGGGGTGAAGGAGAAATACTTGCGGGGAAGCTGCTCTTCTGAGAGGATCTCATCTCGATGCAGACTCGCCAGTGCCGTCTCCGAAGTCGGGAGGAGAAACTGGCCCTCACCCGAATCGTCGTCTTGGCTAATATGAAAAACGTCATCAGAGAATTTGGGGAATTGACCCGCCGTGTAGCCGCACTGATAGTTCAGTATGTGCGGCGGCAGGATGAACTCGTAGCCGTCCTTGAGGTGCTCCTGAACGAAGTAATTGAGCAGAGCCCACTCTAACACTGCGCCCCGATGTTGATAAACCCAGAAACCGCTCCCCCCGAGCTTGGCCCCCCGTTTATAATCGATCAACCCGAGTGTGGTGACCAGCTCCATATGATCCTTCGGCTCGAAATCGAACTTCGGTTTTTGACCCACCTCGCGGAGGATCTCGTTGTTCTCCTTCCCGCCGGCGGGCACATCATCGGCGGGTATATTCGGTAGAACCTCGAGAAATTTCCTGATGTTTTTGTCGAGCTCACCCCTGCTGCCGTCCAGCTCTTTGATCGTGTCCGAGACCTGTTTCATCTCCTGTATGAGGGACGAGACATCCTCGCCCCGCTTTTTCATGAGGGGTATTTCCGACGAGACCTTGTTACGACGGGCTTTGAGCTCATCGGACCGCGCGATCAGCTCGCGGCGCTCCCTGTCCCATCCCAACAGGCCCGTGAAATCGACATCGAGAAGACGCTTCGAGAGCGCTATCCTGATCTTCTCAGGGCTCTCTCTGATTAGGTTTATATCGAGCATGCGGAACTGATTTAGGGGTTTACTCCCTGCCTAAAACCTTGTTTTTTGATCTCGCGCTCCAGGCGCCAAGTTCCTCGATCTTCTCTTCCAGAACTTGCTTGACTTCGCCGAACAGAAAGAGCGTCCTTTCCGCGAGCTCGGCGTGAATCTCTCCTTCCAGCACCTGAAGACAATCGGGACAGATGTCTTTATCTTTAATCGTATCGTACCTTTCGTACCGTTTTTCCCACGAATATATCCGGACTGCTTCGGGAATAGGTTTCTTGCAGAAATCACAGATAATATTTGTCATTGCACTCCCCTTGTTGCTTGATTTTGCGCTGTCTTTAAATTTATACCAACTTCGCACTTTTGTCGAGAAACTTTTTTGATTGAAGCAAAAAAACTGGAGCCGGTGATCCGCACTCGACGATCCGCCTGCCGTCTTTACACGGCATCAGAAAATGTTTAGCTTACTAATAAAAGTAAAAGTAAAGGTAAAAGCGCCGGAGGTCCCGATGGAATCAAAGCAACACACCGCCCTGATCGTTGTAGATGTGCAGAACGACTTCTGTCCGGGTGGGGCTCTGGAGGTCCAAAACGGCGATGAGGTCGTGCCGGTCATAAACCGGATCTCCAAAGGTTTCACGGTCGTGGTTGCGACCCAGGATTGGCATCCTGTCGGTCATTTTTCCTTTGCATCTCAACACCCCGGCAAAAATCCGCTCGAAACCGTTAAAAGGGGTGATGTCCAGCAGGTCCTCTGGCCCGATCACTGCATGGCGGGAACAGCGGGTGCGGATTTTCATCCCGAATTGGAAACCACCGGGCTTTCCCTCATTCTGAGAAAGGGCACCGATCCTGATTTGGATTCTTACTCGGGATTCTTCGAAAACGACAAAGTGACCTCCACAGGATTGGAACACTACCTGAAGGGCCTCGGGTACAGCGAAGTGTACCTCTGCGGCCTGGCTACCGACTACTGCGTCTACTACACGGCTATGGATGCGGTCCGATTGAGATTCAATGTTTACCTCATCGAGGATGCCTGCCGGGGTGTGGATTTCCCTGAGGGAAACACTGCCAAGGCCCTGCAAACAATGAGGGAGAACGGAGTCGAGATTCTCTCATCCGCGGACTTGAAATCATGAGTAACGCTCTTCTAACCGATCTCTACGAGCTCACTATGATGCAGGGCTACTTCGTGCACGACGAGAATCCACGGGTCGTATTCGATATGTTTTTTCGAAGACAACCCTTCGGGGGGGGGTTCGCCGTCTTCGCGGGCCTGGACAAGCTCCTGGAAACTATAGAAACCCTCGAGTTCAAAGACGATGATCTCGACTATCTGGCAAGCCTCGGGATGTTTAAAAAACCGTTCCTGGATTATCTCAAGAGCTACCGCTTCAGGGGCGATGTCTACGCAATGGACGAAGGCACGATCGTCTTTCCCAACGAACCGCTCCTGCGGGTCCACGGCTCTCTTTTGGAAACTCAGCTCGTCGAGAGCCTGCTTCTTAACATTGTCAATTTCCAAACACTCATCGCAACGAAAACCGCAAGAATCTATTTAGCCACAGGCGAAGGAATCCTGCTGGAGTTTGGGCTTCGAAGAGCCCAAGGACCTGACGGGGCGATTTCTGCGACGAGAGCGGCATTCATTGGGGGAGCCGCTGCGACCTCCAACACCTTGGCTGGAAAGCTTCTGGACATCCCTGTAAAGGGAACCATGGCTCACTCGTGGATAATGGCCTTTCCCAACGAGCTGGAGGCTTTCAGGAAATACGCTGAGGTCTTCCCTGAAAACACGACCCTGCTCATCGACACCTATGACACCTTAACCAGCGGATTAGAGAACGCTATCAAGGTCGGTCAAGAGCTCAAGCAGGGGGGTCACAGCAATTTTGGCATACGTCTGGATAGCGGCGACCTGGAATACCTGAGCAAGGTCACACGCAAACGTCTCGACAACGCCGGTCTGACCGACGCCAGGATCGCCGTCTCTAACGAGCTGGACGAGGAGATCATTCACGAGCTGCAGACCAGCGGCGCCCCTATAGACATCTGGGGCGTCGGCACCAAGCTGGTCACCGCCAGCGGCGATCCCGCTCTAACAGGCGTTTACAAGCTGGTGGCCAAGAAAAACGGCAAGGATTTCAAGCCGACCATAAAGGTTTCGAATAATCCGTCGAAGGTGACGAACCCGGCCATCAAACAGGTGTACCGCTTCTACGACACAACAGCCGGCCCCCTGGCCGATCTGCTCACCCTGGTAGACGAACCTATGGAGCAGGGCAGGAGTTATCACTTCTTCCATCCGATGATCGATTACAAACACATGACCGTGAGCGACTACGGTTCGTTCAAACCCCTGCTCTCCCTAAAGATGAAAGAGGGACAAATCATTTCACCTTCACCGGATCTCCGATCAATTCAGTCGCAGATGAAGCGCAACCTGGGCGAGCTCGATTCCACGTACAAGCGGTTAAAAAACCCCCACGAGTACAAGATCTCTCTTTCAAGAAGGCTCAAGCAAATCAAGGACGAGCTCATGTCTGAGTATTCCGGTCCCTGATATGCAATTATGGAGCAGAATCGTGTTTTTTTAACAAGATTCTGCGGAGTAATCGCCAAAGGTTTTATGAGTAGGGTTTCGAAAGTGGATTCTTTCTTTTACCGACAGGTTAGCGACCCGTGTTTGATCGTGGCCGAGCTTGGAACAGGTCACGGAGGCGAGCTCGACAGGGCCTTTGAGATGATCGACGCTGCATCCGATGCGGGCGCAGACTGTGCCAAATTCCAACTCGTCATTGCCGATGAGATTCTGCACCCCCTCACGGGCGCCGTCGACCTGCCCGGAGGTTCGGTCTCCCTCTACGAGCGCTTCAAAGAGCTGGAGCGGGACGAAGGTTTCTATCGGAAGATCAAAGACTACACGGAGAGCCGAGGCCTTCACTTCCTCTGCAGTCCCTTTGGCATTCGCAGCGCGCGTATACTGCACTCGCTGGGCTGCGAGGCATTCAAAATAGCCTCCCCGGAGTTGAATCACCTTCCTCTCCTGAGAGAGGTTTCCTCCTACAGGGTGCCGCTTATCCTGTCCACAGGAGTCTCCACGCTTTCGGATATCGAACGCGCTGTCGGGCTCACAGGCGGAAAGGTCACGCTGCTTCACTGTATCACCCAGTATCCGGCGCCGGAAGAGGAGTACAATCTTCGGTTGATTCCCAATCTATCGGCCATCTTTAATGTCTCTGTCGGGGTGTCGGATCACTCACTGGATCCGATACTGGTGCCTGCAGCAGCTGTCGGTCTAGGTGCTCGTACCGTCGAAAAGCACCTCACCCTCTCCCACGAGGCGGGAGGGCTCGACGATCCGATTGCGCTGACGCCACCGGCTTTTTCGGAAATGGTCAGTGCAGTCAGGCGGGCTGAGCAGATGAGCCGGCGACAAGTTTTCGAATGGCTGGATGGGCAGTTCGGCCGGGAGCGAGTGGCAAGGGTCCTGGGATCCGGGAAAAAAGAGCTCGCCCCCAGTGAGAGACAAGCCTACGGTCGATCAAATCGATCCCTTCATGCAGTGGATAAGATCGAGAAAGCTAAAATCATCACAAAAGACAGCGTAGCGCTTCTGCGAACGGAAAAAAATCTCCGCCCGGGGCTCTCCCCGCAGTACCTGGAGCTCGTGCTCGGCAAACGAGCCGTTCGCACCATTCCCGCCGGTCAGGGTATCGTGTGGGAGGATATCCTCTGATCTAGTCGCTGCAATGGAGCTGTGCCCAGAGGGCATCTCTCAGACCGGAGCTTCTTTCGATGCGATTTGTTATGGCCTGCCGGATTACATCTTCGCTCCCCCACACCTCGACCCGTCGAATCGCCCGGGTCATACCGGTATAGAGCAACTCCCGAGTCAGCACGCGTGTGAGGCGGCCGGGCAGCAGAAACAGCACCTCGTCGAACTCCGAGCCCTGGCTCTTGTGTACAGTCATGGCATAGACAGTTTCGTGCTCGGGAAGCATTGTGGACCGTATGGCTCTCAAACCCCCTTCGCTGTCTTGAAAATAGACCGCCTGCAGAGTTTCGGACGTGTTTGCAGGAAACGCGATCCCAACGTCCCCGTTGAAGAGCCCGATTCTATAGTCATTCCGGGTAACCAATATGGGACGTCCCTTGTACCAACGCTGGTACGAGTTGATCAGGCCCTCACTTTCGAGCCATGCCTCTATAGCGCGATTAATGGCTTCAACACCAAAGGGCCCTTTGCGAAGGGCACACAGGACACGGAATCGCGAGAAACGCTCGAACGCCTCTTCGGGTGTCCGGGCCTGAGTGTAGTCCCTGAATCCCTCAACGATCCTGGAGGCCAGAGAACGCGCCCATTGCTCCGGGCGTGAGCGATCACCGAGATCGACCCACTGGAGCTCCGGCGACGTTGCCCCGCGCATCAATTGGAGGGCCCTGTCCGCCTGGCCGCTGTTAACGGATCGGCTGACCGACGCAATCGTGCTCTCGGGAGCAAACCGATAGCTTTTTTCGAGAAGCACGATGCAGTCCCTAAGGCGGGCTTCTGTATCCGGCTGCCCGGCTTCGCTTCCTGCGCAGACGTCGCCAAGAACGGCTCCGGCCTCGACCGATGAGAGCTGATCCTTGTCCCCGAGCCAGATAACCCGGGTCTCTTCGGGAACAGCATTCATAAGACGGGCCATCAGGCCCAGATCGGCCATGGACGCCTCGTCCACGATTAGCACGTCCGGGCTGTAGCCGGGATCGCGCGTCAGACGTCCCAGAAGTCTGTGTACCGTGCTGCCCTCCCACAGCAGCCCCGATTTTGGCGGGGTTGTTTCGGAGAGATTCTGACCCACAGCAGCGACCAACCGGGCGGCGGCCTTTCCCGTCGGAGCCGTGAGGGCCACGATCAGAGCGGAACGCGAGCCGGTCTGAACATGCTGCCCCGCGAGCAGCTCGAGTATCTTCGCGACCACCCAGGTTTTCCCTGTGCCCGGGCCGCCGGAAATAATACAGAAACGACGCGAAACCGCAGTCAAAGCCGCCAGCTTTTGATAGTCCTCTCCATTCCCCTCGTTCGGGGGAAACATCCGGTTCAGATCTCGCTCCAGCATTTCAAAATCGATGTCGGAAACGATTCGAGAAGCCAGTTCCCGGATACGCACGGCCAGCGAAGACTCGTATTTCCAGTATCGCTGGAGGTAGAGTCGAGCGGACTCATCCAGTACAAGAGGTCTGATCTCCCCGGGCTTTCCGACGGCCGATGAGTTTTGCAGCTCTGCGATCCAGCTATCGATCTGTGGGCAAACGATTTCTCTCTGCTCCTGCTGCAGAGCGCTCACGGCTTTAGGCGCATCGGGTTCGGCCGTTACGAGAGGTTTCCCGGCAAAATCCCGCAGATTCAGACATACGTTGCCATCACCAACCGCCCTGCTGGCGAGGGCAGAGCCCAGTATCAGAGCCGATGAAGACTCAGACGTAAGAGTGACGAGAAACCGGGCAAACTGAATATCCAGCTGACGAAACAGGCCGGTAGCCTCGAGCTGCTCGATCATCTCTCGCCACCCCGCATATATCGATCGAGTGCCAGGATCAGACTCTCTTCGGGCCTGTCCCGAAACAGGCCATACTCTGCACCGCTGCGCGGATCGATACCCCTGATAAAGAGGTAAAAGACGCCACCGAAATGGCGGCGGTAATCGTATTGAGGGATGTGGCGCTCGAGATACCTGTGAAGGGCCAGGGAGTACAGATGATACTGCAGCACGTAATACTCCTCCACCATCACATCCGCCAGGGCATCCCGGTGATAAGACTCGATATGCGATCCGAGATGGTTGGACTTCCAATCCACAAGGTAGTATCTGTCTTCATATCGAAACACGAGATCGATAAAACCCTTGAGGAATCCATGAACGGCAGAGAATCCCAATTCCCGAATTTTTTGATGGATTCGAGCCGAATCGAGCTGGTCATGGACACCCCGTTCCCCCGCCTCGAGGAAAACCCGGCCAAGACCCGCAGGATCGATCATCTGGAGGGGAAAGAGAAACTCCATTTCGCTTATTCTGGCCTCCTTCTCGACTCTGCAGAGTTGCAGCCCCTCCGAGGTCAGCGGCAGAGACATAACCCGCCCCACTGCAGTCGCAACTTCCTCTTTCCATGTGGTTTCAAAGCCATAGTCAGCGAGCAGCTCCTCTATAAGATCGATCATGTCGCTGTTTGCAATTCCCGCGCTCCAGGTGGAAAAATCCACCTTCTCAAAGACAGAGTGAAAAAATGTGCCCGCCTTCGCTCCCTTGGGAAACGCGAAGATGTCTTCGGGACGCTCCCCCGTTTCGTCTGCGCTCCCGGGGTCGGAGCGCCCGAGGTCTGCGCGCCCGAGGTCGGGACGGCCTAGAAGAATTGTGTCATGGTCAGCCAGATCGACGTCCGCAAGTCCGTACCCCGCAATGACGTCCTCGGCACGGCCCCCTTGCTGTTCCCTCCGTCTCAAAAGAGCAGAGTAGCTGGTAATCCTGAGCTCCTGCGGAATATTCCCTGTGAATCGCCTGAGCTCCAAGCCAGACAGTCGATCGGACGGCTGGTTCACCGCTGGACGTACGGGGCCCTCTCTCCCCTCCTGCAGCAGTGATACCTGGATCGCTCTCTCGGATTGTCTCTCCAGCGCTCTCAAATCTTTGACAATCAGCTCGTCGCTCAGGACCTGCAGCTTGGAGAACACACCGGTCTCTATCATCTCATCGGGATCGGGGCTGTTGTCTGCCGGGTGAAGCAGATAGGCCAACGCCGAGCGATCTGCGTTACGTATGTTGCCCCACGCCACGTAACATCGGCTCTTGGCCCGCGTGAGAGCCACATAGAGGAGACGGAGATTCTCGGCAATCTCTTCGTACCGCTGCTGCCTCTGATGCTCCGCTAGCAGGTCGGAACCAAGATCCAGACAGAGCACTCCCCGATCGTCATGGTAGACAACGTCCTTTGCGATGCCATCTGCAACATCCCAGAGAAAGGGACAAAAGATAATCGGATAATCCAACCCTTTGCTTCTGTGTATCGTCACGATTTCGACGGCGGGATCATCGGTCTCGAGTCGAAGCTGAAGCTCATCACGCATTGAAGCGTCCTGCACGCCTGCATCGTTGCGGCTGCCGAGGTTGTCCGTGTACCATTTGAGCAGACCGTTTACTCCGCAACCTCTCTCCATGCTGATTCCGTGGAGGATCTCGGCAAGATGCAGCAGATTCGTGAGACGTCTCTCTCCGCCGGCTGCCGACAGGATCCGAACCCTCACGCCCTGCTCACTCATCAGCAGCCTTATCATCCGCATGAAGCCCCATCTCTGCCATCTCTCGTTGTAATCCCGAAACGTCTCTGTCCACAGATCCCACCGATTCTGCTCGACAACGAGGGCATCCAACTCTTCGGCTGAAAGACCAAAGATATCCGTTGCCAGGGCCGATCGGACAGCCTCTTCATTGTTGGGGTCGGCCAGACCGTTGAGAGCGATCTGAAGCTCAAATGCCTCGTCCGTGCGAAAGAGACTCTCCGTGCTGTGGATAACGCTGGAAACTCCAAACCCTTTGAGAGCCTTCTGTATCTGCCGCGCCTGTCTGTTGGTTCTTACCAGAACGGCTATATCACGTGGTGTCAACGATCTGTCGCCGATGCTCAGCATCCCCGCTTCGCTCTGGCCGAGGAGTCGGGTAACCTCCTCGCCAACAGCCCGCATGATCCTCCTTGCAGCCTGGTATTTAGGAATACTTCCGGTGGAGACGCCCTCTCTAGTGACGAACCACAGCTGCAGCGGCGCTAATTCGCTGCCGCTGGTGTCGTAAAGCCTTCCAGAGCCCGCGTGATGCAAACCGGCCGATACATCCGATCCTGAAGCCTCGGCGGGGCGAAACCCAATTTCCTCGAAGATGAACGGCCTCTCTCTGTTCGAAAAGAGCGTATTCAGTCCCCTTATCAGCCCCTCTTCACTTCGCCAGTTTTTCAGCAGTGTAAAGCTCTGCTGTGCCTCCCCGACGGCACTCATGTAGGCGTAGATATCGGCACCCCGAAAACTGTAGATGGACTGTTTGGGGTCCCCGATCAGGAAAAGAAACCCCGTGGGATAGATCCTGCGGAAAATGTCGTACTGCAGACGATCGGTGTCCTGGAACTCATCTATGAGGGCCGCCGGGTAACGATTCCTAATGGTATCAGCCAGCCGTTCGCCTCCGGATACTTGAAGAGCATGATACACGCGAAAAAGCAGATCGTCGAAATACTGCACATTCTGCTCTTGTTTTCTCTTGGGCAATTCGTCTCGCGTGTAGTCGAATGCATCCCGAACGAAACGGCTATAGCGTAACTCATATCGGCTGAGAAGCCTCTCTGAAATCCGGAGAAGCTCGCCACACAGATCGCAAAAGGGATGCTTCGGGCAATCAAAGCCCCTCTTCGTTCCCTTCTCGAGCTCCTCCGGCCCGAGTTTCTCGAAATTCCTCGGCAGCTCCAAATGAGGCTCTCCCTCGCATAGATACGCCTCCAGTTCTCCTAGAAGCTCCCTCATTCTTCCAACCCCATAGGTTCTTCTATTCAGAGCCGGATTGTTGAGAAGCAAATCGGTTATATCATTCTTCTCTCGAGGCCATATGTCGACGATGGCGCGATGGGTGTTCTCGAAATCTTGCTCCAACTGCCGGGTATCTTCGATTTCAGACGCGGTAGAAATCTCGAGCAACGGCTTGGGAAGGTGAAATTCAATGCGCTTGCGCAAACTGTCCGGATTTTCCCTTCTCAAAAGATAGGACAGAAAATAGCGAGATTTTCCCGGGGTCTGCAAACGCCAGTAGTCATCCAACAGCTCCTGCAAAAGAGCGCTTTGGTCCGTAAGCAGCTCTGTATCAAAGAGGGAGGAACTCTCAAAGGCATGATCCTTCAATACCCTTCTGCAGAAGCCGTGGATCGTGTATATGGCGGCTTCGTCAAATACACTCAAAGCCAACTCCAGCCGCTCTCTGCCTATCTCGATGTCTCCGATTCCGTGTGCTTCGGTGCTCGAAGACACCTCACCTCGAACGCTGTCGGTCATCGCCGAGACGAGGTCCCATATAAAGGAGTCGCCCGAATCGAAGTCCGGCCTGGAAAGACCGGCCGAAAACACGTCGAGGGCTGCCCGGATATCCCTGCGAATTCTTAGTCTCAACTCCTCCGTTGCCGCTTCGGTAAAGGTGACTACCAATATCCTGTCAACAGTAAGACCCTTCTCCAAGAGCAGCCTGAGAAAGATTCTTGAAATACTCGTAGTCTTACCCGTTCCGGCGCTGGCCTCAATAAGATTGACCCCGGCAAGCGGGCTTGTGAGGGGATCGAACTCCTTCATGGCCCCCTACCTTTTATGCTGTGGTTCAAAAGGGGCATGAGAATCGTTTGAGCCGTATCCTGAAAGTCCGTTCCCAGAGGAGGAGTTGCCCCGTAGATCCGACGATAGTACGGATCATCTCCCTCTCCCCTGACAAAATCCCCGAGCCACTTCCCCTCCGCCGCTCTCAGCGCTTTCTCACGCGGCGCGTTGCTGAAGATTCTGCGACAGAAACAGAGTGAGGTTTCCGGGAAAAATGCAACAGGAAAGCGCAAACCCGACCAGTAGATATCCAGAAGCCGGGAGAGCAAACCCTCGGGCTCATCGACCTCTTTGAATCGCAGGGCTTTGTCTCTTGCCAGGAATGTGCTCCGCGCTTCCCGAATCGAAGCGTTATCCGGCCAGCTTTGCCGTGCAGCGCTGAACGCCAGATGGCAGATCCACAGGGCAATCTCGTCATTGGCCTTGGCCTTTGCAAATCGACGGGTAAAGAGACCGTTCTCCCACAACTCCAATCTTCCCGTAACACGAAAGTCGCCGAGAGTCAGCTCCAAGTCCTTGACCCCGATGTACGAACCTCTGTCCAAGGATCTGAACCGATGCAGGAAGCTTTTAATATCACGAACGAGCTCCCGATATACGACGGACCCGGCGGTTCCGTGGGGGAGGATTCCCCGGGCCTTTATTTTAGGAAAGAGAGCCAGCAAATCTTCGTCCCCCTCGGCTCTGTCCAACAGCTCCTGCGCCAGTGAGTAAGACTCGAGCCCGGAGAGAGTAAATGGCTCTCTTGGGTCGACTACATCAGAGCGGATCTCCAGCCGCACACCCAGGCGGTTCCTCAAAAAGTATTTCACCGGATGCTGAAAAAAACGCGAGAGATCTGTAAGATCTACGGCCTTCAGGGCTTCTTCCTGGGGGGAGATGCCCGTGGCAACAAAAGGCCTCTCTTCTTCCCTTCCCCCCATCAACGCTTTCGCTCCGTCAAAGTTCGCGCGGGAGTAACTGAAGAGCCGCGGGACGCCGGGCGAACCGGCCCGCTGGTTGGGTACGGGGTCCGGTTGACCGGACAATGTCGCGGGTGTCGGCTCCTCTCGGAAGTAGCGTTCGCTGAAGGCCTGAAGAGGATGCATGACGATCAATCCCTCAGAGGGTTTTTCGTCCGCTCCCTTTTGAGAGCATTCAGCGTTTCGATCCACGTAATCGATCAAACCGCTGACCAGAACCGAAGGCGCAATAGGGCTGCCACTGCGAATATTCTGCCCCACGTAGCTGATGTAGAGCACCTCTCTCGCTGAGAGGAGCGTCTCGAGGAAGAGATAGCGATCGTCAAGGGTCTTCGATCGATCTCCGATTCGACGGTTCTCGGCCATTCGATCGAATCCCAGAGTTTCGGTCGTTCCGGGAAAATCGGATTCGTTCATCCCCAAGAGGCAGATGACTTTAAAGGGTATCGACCTCATAGGCAGCATCGAGCAAAAGGTAACGCCGCCGGAGAGGAAGCCAAAGTGGAGAATCTGATTGGAAAGCGCAGTTTTCAAACAGGTTCGTATGATATCGATCTTCACAGGTGTACTAACATCGCTGCTCTGCTGTACATCCAGAAGCGCGTCGATGCAATTTCGGATCGTACCGATCTCTCTGACAGTACCGCCGTCTTCGTTGAAAAACTCCGATAGCATGGAGCTGAGAATTCCGCTCCACTCGCCCAGGCTGTGCGGCTGGGTGAGTTGTTCTCCATACTCGAAGAGCCTCTGCATGAAGGTGACGACGGTGCCGAGAATCCTTGTGTCTTCGATACCCCCTACATCCGTATACGGCAGAATGTCACGGTATAGATCGGCATCGGAGATTGCATAACCCAGCAAAAGTCTGGAGAGCCCGCTAAACCATGTGTTCTGATCGTCAGCCGGGAATCCCAGTTGGCCCCTGTTCCTGCCGTCTACTGCCCATTTAATCCGCGTATCCAGGAACCACTTCTTGATACGGGACAGGTCGCTCTCGCTGAGCTCCAGTTTGCATCGAAGGGGCTCCGACCCCAGGATATCCATCACGTTTAGCACGTTGTACCGGCTCTCGGGCAGGGAAAGAAGAGAAAAAAAAGCGCCAATGATCTGACTCTCTCCAACCACGTTGCGATCTGATATGTTATACGGTATTCTGGTCAGGGAGGTATCATCGAAAACAGCGTGAATAAACGGAGCGTAGGTGTCTATCGCGGGAGCCATCACCAGGATATCTTCGGCTCGAAGATTCGGATCAGCATCAAAAAATCCCAGGAGCCGATCGTGTAGAACCTCGACCTCCCTCATAGGGCTATGACAGTTGTGAATCTGAATGGAACGATCCTCCGGAGCAAGGATATGAAGATCATCCCGTTCCGGCTCCCGCAGATCGAAAATATCCGATTGTATATCTGCGAGGAGGTGTCGGGGGCGGGGTGCGGCGTTGCCGGCCGAGGCCGTCCGGCTGAGCTCGGCTGAGGTGCGCCGTGGGTGGCTGAACCCGCTTCGGCGGCGGGCCGCGGCCGAAGGGTCTCGGTGCGCCATCGGGCCTAAGCCGCGGTGCGCCGGCGCCTCAGATACATCGATCAGATCCGCCGCCTCTATATCGTCCACCAATTCGAAGAACTCCTGACCGATCTTCCCCATAGAGGCAAGCAGGGAATTGCGCTGCTCGTAGTGCAGCTCGCGGGCTGTGTAAATCTGTTTGTTCCGAACAGTTCTCCTGGCGATTTCCCTATCCGAAGCGATGTCGGCCCAGTACCCTCTTGTCGGATTCATCAGAAAGAGGTTTACTTCGCAGTTCTTCGAAAGTGCGCTGATGATGCTCAAATGGTAGGGCGGCAATACGGAGATACCGAAAAGGCTGATACGTTTTGGAAGGCCGGGCCGAGGAAAATCTCCCGATTCCAGTCTCTCGATGAACCGCTCTCTGAAGTAGGCGCGATGGCGAGGTGAGAGTTTGGCCACGAGAGCGCGCCACAGTTCTGCCTGCCAGTGTTTCTCCTCTCCCCGCTCCCAGCCGGTTATCATGTCCGGCCTGTAAAAGAGATACTGGTCAAAGAGATCGGCAATGTGACTGGACAGCTGGTACAACTTCAGCGACTGATCCGAACCGTCTAAATACTCGGAAAGAGTCACAAATGCGGCTCGATCCAGGAGTCGGGGAATGAGCTCAAACAAATTCCACCGGAGATACCGGGGCCGAAAGCCGGTTTCCTCGTCGACGTCCGGGAGAATCGTCTGAAAGAGCTCGTTAACGAAGGCGTTGGGGAAGGGATACCGAGCGTTGGCCCAAATCCCGAAGCGACGGGCCAGATTCATGCTGATCCAGCGCTCCATTCCCTTGCTCTGCACGAGTATCACCTCTTCCTCAAAGGGCGAGCGCGGCCGATCCTCGATCCGATCCGCCAGGAGCCTTACGAGGTTTTCCAAACGATTGCTTGTAACGACGTTTAATCCGGACATAATTGCTCAAATCATCGTAGCCGGAACTATGCTGAAGATCAATCTCAAAGAGAATCGACCGGCATGCT
>SDBV01003490.1_pt1 | contig 23158 bp, 40 predicted proteins | sample 2277081 | NCBI WGS metagenome assembly SDBV01 (sample SAMN10402039, study PRJNA504765) | marine sediment metagenome | isolation source: marine sediment core GS10_PC15, 223 cmbsf | place: Arctic Ocean: Southern Knipovich Ridge | collected 2010 | reverse complement strand
ACTGCGGTCATTCACCGAACCAACTTCCAGAAAGTAAGAAAGACAAAAATAGTAGAATAATGAAAGGTATAGGTGAATTAAAAAGTAAAGGTATTTTACAATGACGACGCAATCTCATAGTAAAACGAAAGGAGGTGAAAAATGAAGAAAATAAACCTTAATCAATTAGCAAAAGATATAACATTAATGGAAGGTGGTAAAGTAAACCTTTCAATTGCCCAAGTAAAAGAAGTAATGAAGTTACTATTTGAAGAGTTAAATGATTATTATCCAAGTGCTGTATTAGAAGTAATTGAGAGATATGAGTAAAGTATATGGAGATAAAGGAAATCCATCTTTCACTGAGTACGAAACAACTCCAAGCGTTTAAAATTCTTAGAGATAAACAAACTACTGAGTTATTTTTTGGAGGTGGGGCCGGCGGAGGAAAGTCTTATTTAGGTTGTACTTGGATTACTTCTTGTTGCCAAGAGTACCCTGGAACTAGATGGCTGATGGGTAGGGCAAGGCTAAAAAGTCTTAAGGAAAGTACGTTTCTGACGTTTCTAGCAGTACTCAAGGATTGGGGTCTGAAAAAAGACATAGATTGGAAGTACAACGCAATTGAAGGATGTGTTCATTTTACTAACGGTTCAGATGTCTATCTAAAAGACCTATTTCTATACCCAACTGACCCAGAATTTGATTCATTAGGTAGTACAGAGTACACTGGTGCTTTTATGGATGAAGTATCTGAGATTACTGAAAAAGCTAAAATGATTGTAATGAGCCGACTTAGATTTAAACTAGATGAATTTGATTTAATTCCTAAACTATTAATGGCTAGTAACCCAGCAAAGAACTGGGCATATAAAGACTATTGGAGGCCTTGGACGGAAGGTAAACTAGAACCTTACAGAAAATTTATTCCTGCTTTAGTAGGTGACAATCCATTTATGAGTAAGTATTATAAAGAAAACCTGTTAAAATTAGACAAAAATTCTAAAGAACGTCTACTTTATGGAAATTGGAATTATTCAGACGACCCATCTATCTTATTTGAATACGATAAAATACTTGACATATTTACTAATCATATAGATATTCCAAGTCGAGCAGAAAAGTATATTAGTTGTGATGTTGCAAGATTCGGCGCAGATAAAACAGTAGCAATAGTATGGAATGATTGGAAAATAGAAAAAATAGTTAGTTTAGCAAAGTCTTCAATCAAAGAAGTAGTAGAATTATTAACAGAATTAGCGTCTATTCACCATGTACCTCATTCAAATATTATAATAGATGAAGATGGAGTGGGAGGTGGAGTAGTAGACTTTATGGATAATGTTAAAGGATTTGTGAATAATTCAACACCAGTCGAAACAGAATTTAGTAAAACAGTACATAACTACCGTAATTTAAAGACTCAATGTTATTTCAAATTAGCAGAATTAGTTAATCTTGGTAAAATAGGATGTTACGATGTTCCAGAGGAAATCAAGGGGTTGATTATAGAAGATTTAGAACAAATAAAAATGCAGACTACTACGACAACAGACAATATCCTAAAAGAAGGAAAGTTAGATATAATCAATAAAGAGAAAATATACGAATCACTTAGACGTTCACCCGATTTCTCGGACGCAATGATGATGAGATGTTACTTTGATTTACATGATTACTATAAACCTTATATCACATAGTTATATATATTAAACAACCGAACTTATTTAAGTAACTTTTAACTATCTATTTAATGAAGAAGCAAGAAGAGATGGTGTCTAACTATATCTCAGTATCAGCACTTGAATATCAAAACAGACAGAGAATCATAAAAGAAACGTTCAAAGGAGAAGTAAACGACAAACCTGTAATGTTTCCCAAAGGACTAGGTGCAATGCATCCATTCGACTTTCAGCAAGTAGATAAAATTCTACTTAATATTGGTATAGCAAACTCAATGGTTGATAAAATCGTTGACGCTATTGTAGGAGATTTCTCTATTAAAGTAAAAGACCCAAACGCACAAGCACTGTTAGATGACCTTATTCATGATTCAAATATGAAGTCTAAATTAAGACCATGGATAAAAGAAGGGGTAAGTAAAGGTAATGGTTTCATGGAACTAGACCTAGCAGACGTAAAAAACATTGAAGTAATCAGAGTATTAAATGCTAACGAAGTATACGTAAGACGGACTAAAAAAGGCAAGGTTACAGACTACAATCAATTTAAAGGAACGCTTAAAACTATCATAAATCAGAAAAAGATTATTAATTTTAAACCAAGACAAATAGCACATCTTCAAATAAACAAAATTCCAAACGATCCATACGGAACAGGATTAGTATGGCCAAACAGAATAACAATAGAAAACTGGGCAGGTTCTGAAATAGATTTACATAAACTACAAGGTAGAAAAGCAGGCGCACCTATCCACGCAAAGTTAGGACAACCAGGCCAGAAGGTAAGAAAAGCCGATATAGACCAATTTAAAACAGACATGCAATTTATGACTAACACTACTGAATGGGTTACAGATTCAAATGTAGAATTCAAGTTAATTGATTTTCAAGGTGTAATGGACAATTCGATTAAAGTATCTGAACATGATTTAGAATTAATGTCTTTAGGTTTTAAGATTCCTATGAGTATACTTGGTATCTCAAATAACCCAGAAGGAATGGCGAAAACAAACGACAAAGGATTTATCAGATTCATTCAATCGGTAAGAAGTCTAGTAGAAGAGGTCCTTGAAGAAAAAGTGTTTAGACCATTTCTTAGAGTACAAAGCCCTAAGTTAGACAGCGAAGTAAAATTTAATTGGGAACTACCTGGTGAAGACGAAAAGAATGATAGGCTTACTAAGATAAAAGAAGCACTTGCGCTATTTGATATTTCACCAGAATTAAGAGCCTCACTTGAAATAGAATACGCTGAAGTAATGGGATTAGACGATGTAATTAATTTACTCCCTACCCCACAAGAAGCACGTAAAAAAGAAGATGAAGAGGGGGAGGAGTTAAAAAAGCAAGAAGATTTAGCTAGAGAACAAGAAGAAACCAAAATCAAACAACCTGAAGTTCCCGGGGTAAAGAAAACCGCAAATCAAAAAGCAAAAGTAGAGGTACATGATTGTAAAGATTGTAAACTAACAGAATCTCAAGCAAGCAATATGAAGTTAAGAGAGTACGTAAACCTTAAGGAGATAGCAGGTTTTAATTATTCAGACTATCTTGTTAAAATATTAAGAAAACTAAAGACAGATAAATTCGAAGACCTATTAGCCTTGACAGAAAAAGACTTAGCAGAAGGGCTTCTCCCAAAACGAGACATTACTAAATTAAGATTTATCCTAAAAGATGGATTTCAAAAAAACAAAACAATCAGACAGATTGAGAACGACATAAATCAATCAATCGACCTAAAAGACCGAGTAAAAATACAAGAAGATGGAACTAAAAAGATTACATTATCTGCAGCTAAAAGACCAAATACAATAGCCAGAACTGAAACAGTCAGAGCAGCAAACGCTGGATTGAAGGATATGTATATAGAAAATGATATAGCTTCTTATAGATATTTAGCAGCACTAGACGATAGGACAAGTGATATATGTATTAGTCTAGATGGTCAAGTTTTCTTAACTAAAGACGGAACTGCGGGAGTAAATATGCCACCCATGCACATTATGTGTAGGAGCAGTATCGTCGGGTTAGTGGACTAATGGATAACTTTAAATACTGCCGTTACTTGTATAAAGTATGGCAAGAATTATCACTGAAGAGACTAGAAGAAAATGGAGAGAAGCAAATTTAAGAAGGTACGCCGAAGACCCAGAGTTAAGATTTACAATAACTAAAAAAGCACGAGAGGCACGACATAAAAAAGCAGTAGAAAGATTCAAAACAAATCCGAGAATTTATATTAGTGTTAGGGGATATAAAATGATATATATTCCAATGAAGGGAGATAAAAAATATCACCATTGGATATGGGAAAAGACTAATCCCCCAATTCCTAAAGGATATGTTTTGCATCATATAAACTTTGATAAGTTGGATAACCGAATAGAAAATTTAAGAATGATGGAAAATAGCGAACACCACAGATTACATGTTAGAATAACTAATGAACAGAACAAAGAGAAGTTCAGGCGGTATGCACTAGCCAGGGGAAGAGATAAAAATGGGAGGTTTTTGAAATGCATATAAAAAAAATGTTAATGCACACAAAGAAAGAAATAATAATAGATGGTATTGTTGTAAAATCAAAAGGATATTTAAAAGTTGATGTTCATGGTGTTCCCGAATATAATTCTTCAAATAAGAAATTGATCTTTTCTCCTAGAAAAATCTTTTTTGGAAAAGATCAATTCAAACCAGTATACATGGATTTTTATATAGAAACGGGAGTTGTAGAATTTGTTGAAATTCCTCCAAGAAATACAACTGAATTTAGATATGATGTTTTAAAAAGCCAAAAGTGGAAGTGTAATATTTGTGGAGAAACTCTTAAGTATGGTAAAAATACAAAATGTTGGAAAAATAAAACTAAGGAAGAGATGGATAAAATTGAAGTAGCACAGATAGACCATTTACATGCTTATAGTAAAATGGATACTTATGTAAATGGAATAGAGAATATTAATGAACGAATTAATTTACAGGCATTATGTCTAAAGTGTAATAGAAATAAAGGAGTTAAACAAATACATTAAAATGCAATTCACAAGTAACAACATACCAATGTGCGTCAAATGTGAAAAGAACAAAGCACTTACCTTACTTAATGATTTATGGATATGTGGTCAATGTTTACATGAGTTTACTCAAAAACAAATTAAATTAAAGCAGAAAATATTTCTTGAAGGATGAAACAACCTAATTGTCCAGTTTGTGGAAAGCCAATGATTAATTCATACGATAGAATTCTAAAAGAAGTGAGTCCTTATTTGTGGGAAACAACTTGTGGACATTCTAAAAACTTGAGGTTATCTATAGGATGACAATTTATATAGATCCACAAACGCACCAGAGGATTTCATTTCAACCAGGTTGTGGTGATTTACAATACGATAGAAAGAACGGAACAGCACTTAGTCAAATCCCTATTAGTATAGCTATCTCTGGTATTAGCAGACTAGACCAAATCAACAGAGGTAGATCTAATAAGTTTTTCGGAACAGACGCCGGACTAATGGGACAAACTTTACCCGACCTAGACGCAACAGGAAATAACAAACAAACAACTACTAGAATACAATGGAGACCTAGAGTCGAAGTATAATGAAAAAAGAACATAAAATTAAGATGAATACTGGATCTAATTCTGAAGGGACTATAGGATTCACTGCACAATCTTCAGAATTTAATACAAACATAATAAACGGAAAATTAAATAGTTTAATCATAGATAGCGACGATAAAGTATCAGTAACTATTACAAGTGAATTGGGTTATGTTATTTTTCATAATTCACAACATATAGGTGTTAATTATTATGCACCAAGAGCAGTATTGCAAGGCGCTATTTCTAATATTATTGTACAAGATCAATTTGAGAAATTTAGTTTAAACGAAAGATTAGATATACGTATTTCTGGTCCAAGTAACACAGAAATCACTATAATTCTTAGAATTGATTGATTTTATTTTATATATATTACCTCTCCGAACTTATTTAAGATACTTTTACCATAAACTAGTAATTTATGGCAGACAAAAAAGAAGGATTAATGCTTGAGTACTTTGTACCGATTGAATCTAGTGCAGAGTTAGACGGAGATTTTATTATAAATGGATTTGCTATCAACGAAACGACTACATCTAACGGACATAAATTTCTAGGCGAAGAGTTAAGTAAAGCAGCTAACACTTTAATTGGAGTACCACTCCTTAAGGACCATCATAATTCTGTTGATTCAATAGTCGGGAAAGTTAGAGTAGCACATTGGGAAGAGTCTCAAAGAAATATTCAATTTACTGCAATAGTAAAGGATCCCAAAATGATACAATTAATCAAGGATGGGTTACTTAGTACTGTTTCTGTAGGAGCAGATGTAAAACCAGAAGACATAGAAGAAACAGAGGATGGAGATATTATCCCACACAACATTCAATTCAAAGAACTAAGTCTAGTCGCAGTTCCCGCAGATGGTGGAGCAACTTTTAGTAAGGCATTAAATAGTGCATACAAATCATATTCAACAAAACTAAAAGAAGTTGAAGATTCAAAAAGTAATGAAAGGGGGGATAATATGACAGAAGAAGAAAAAAAGACTGAGTCTACTGAAACAGTAGAGACTCCAGAAGTTCCTAAAGAAGAAGCCAAGGAAGAAACTAAAGAAGAGGAAGCTAAGGAAGAGCCAAAAGAAGAACCTAGTGAAGAAGATAAAGCACTTGATGAAAAAATCAAGGCTCTTGAAATCAAAGCTAAGAAAAAGAAACTTGCAGCACTTTTAGAAGCAGACGCTGACGAAGAAGAAGCTAAGAAAGCTCCTGAGGAAAAAGAAAAAGAAGAGGAAGAAGGGGAGGAAGCTGAAGAAGAAGACAAAGTCGAAGAGAAAGGGGATTATAAGTTCAATCAAACTTACAATTCTTTTGGAATCGAAAGAAAGTCATATCAATATAACTGATGGTAACAACAGACATTTTAAGTAATCCGTTGGGAGCAGTAGTTGTAGGTGATGGGCAGAATCCAAGGACTTTTACAGCAAGCGCACGAGAAATAATTTCTGGTGGTCAGTTTGTAAATATTTCGGGTGTCGCAGATGTTAGTTCAGGCATCTCTAGTTACGCAGACGGTGATTTAAAAATTGTCGGAGCAATCGATCCAGTTCTATGTAATGGTATTGCGCTTAATAACGCAGAATCAGGAGCATTAGTAACTGTAGCAAGGAGAGGTGATTACTTAGTACACGCTGGACAAATCGTTTCTGGTGGAGCACAAGTATCACATAACGCATCTGGTGCAGTAGCAAATATTCTTAATACTGGATCAGTAGCAGTGACAACAATGGGACCAACACCAATAGGAAGAGCAATGACTACATCCGCATCTGGTACCGATCTTTATGCGCTTATTAGTCTAGACTTATAAAATGGTTATGACAAAAATAAACGAATATATATCTAGGGCAGACGGAACAGCAGGACAATTATTGATTCCACAGTTAATCTTACCTACAATCATCGAGGAAGTAGAAAAAAATCTAATTCCACGAGAGATGGCAGCATTCGTAATTGGACCAAGTGAATTCCAAGGAAGTACTATGTACAAAAACCTAGAGACACCTAACACAATGGATGTTAGACAAGTAAGTGAGGGCGCAGAAGTACCTTTAGACAACATTGATTTCGAGAGTGTTTCTTTTACACCAGTTAAGTACGGTGTAGCAATAAGAATCACACGAGAGATGATAGAAGATTCTCAATTTGATTTGAAGTCTCCAAATATTCGTACAGCAGGTAGGAGATTTGCAGAGAACGAAACAAATTTGATTTTAGTACAACTTGATACAGCAAACGCAACCACAGTAGGTGGCGCAGCAGTAACAATCGCTAACATCGCAGAATCTATTTTTGATGTAAGGTCTAACGATTACAGAGCAACAGATTATTTACTAGGCGAAGAACAATATCACGACCTAATGAATATCGACACTTTCGTAGAAGCAGACAGGGCTGGAAACAGTACTATGCTTCGTACAGGAGTAGTCGGAACAATCTTTGCATTGAACGTTACAACTTTTAGCGCAAACGCTGGAGCAAGCGCAGTAGCTACGTCTGGTTATATCTTTGATAGAACACAGGCTTACGCAATCGCAATCGCACGAGATATTACTATGGAAGCAGTTACTATGCCTACATTTGATATGGAAGGTGCAGTTTTGACTCAAAGAATTGATGTTAAAGCACTTAGGACTAAGGCAATCTCTAAGATTACAACTACGTAAATTTAGTAATTTAATATTATCCATGCAGGGTGGACTGCTGAAAAAGACCACAGCCTAACGGCATTTCAATAAAAAAATTGAAAAGGAGGACAAAATGACAATAGTAACAAATAACATGACAAACGGTACACAGGATGGAATGGGCAACGGACCAGGATCCGCTTTCATACCTGCAGGTGTAACAACAGTCACTCAAGGGAATCCAGATAACATATTAACAGCTCAAACAGGTTCCGATATAGTATATGACGCAGCAAACGGTGAATTTTATATAGAAGACGGTATAGGAATCGGCGGAAGCGCATGGAGGGCATTAACTTAAAACGCCGAAGGGCATGTCGAAAGACGATAAGTATAAGGAGGTAACATGGTAAGAAGTAATAGAGTAAAAGAATATAGATTTAGTATAGGTAGCATAACTAGTGCAGCAGCTCATTTTGAGAGTTATACAAGTTATCCACTAAATGGAGTACTACAAGCAATTGAGTGGATAGGTGGAAACCAAACAGCAACAGGCAGTTTAACTATTTTTGCTAGTGGTGGAGCAGGAACTCAGATATGGGGAACAACTTCTGGAACAGTAAGACGAATGATTACAGAAGATTTTGTAGTTTTTCCAAAAGCAAGTACAGTAAGCACAACAGATGTTTCGTTAAGTGGAACAGCTACATCAGATTATGAGCAAATTCCTTTAAACGGAGTACTACGAGTAGTAGGTAGTAGTGTAGGAGCATCTAAATCTGGATTGGGCTTAAATATAGCTTATATCTAAGAGGTTAAAATAGCACTCAACAGTATTGGTTCAATAGCTGATTTTATCCAAGAGACGTTTAATAATGTTCCAACAGGACTAAGTGGAGTTAATTTAGTTGCAATGATTGACATGAACAGACAACACGTTGCTAACTACGTAGGCGAAGCAATCGGGTCAAATAACATAGCAGACGAGTTTCAACCTCCTATAGTAAATTTATCTAAAGCAGATACAATAGATTTTGTACAAGCCCAAGCAGGTGGAGAAAAGTTAAGCCTAGATGAATTGAGTATCGAAGAAACAGGTGAAGGTATGAGTTCAGCATTCTGGAGAAAATTAGCAGATGCTCAACTTAACGAAATTGGACATCTAACCCAATTCGCACAAAGTTTAAGCTAATGGCACTACATGATAAATTAATAGCAGGTCTAAATAGGGCAGTAGAGTTAGCTGGAGTTCCAGTAAGAATAAGATACTTTAGTGTTACTCCTGGTTCAGTATGGGACGACGAAGTTGCACTTACACAATCTGGTACAAGTCTTTGGACAAGTGGAGTAGTATTTTCGTTGAATACTCGTCAAGGTTCAAGTGATTCAGTCCTCTTACAGCAAGGTAAATTAATCAACTCAGATAAAAAAATCTATACAAATGGCTCATTACTTTTTACAGGTAGTTCTCACATGATAGACATTCAAATAGGCAGTCCAACAGGTGATTTATACACTACAATAGAAGACGGAGGTAATGTCAAAGAAGTCCAAGGATTACCTGTATACAAAAAACAATTCATCCGTAGACTTACTGGCAGTTTAATCAATGGCTAAAGCTATTTCAATTGAAATTAAAGGAATACCAAAGTTAAAAAGATTTCTCAAAACTAAGGATAAAAATATACTCCTCCAAGTAAAAAAAGGAATAGTCAACTCATCTATCTTTTTGCAAGGTGAAGTTAAATTATCTATTGCTGGCAAGAAAGCTGAAACTATGTCTGTTGATACAGGACGTTTTCTTAATTCAGTAGATTTTAAGGCAAGTAACACAGAAGGTAGAGTGTTCAGTAAGTTACCATACGCACGTAAGTTAGAGTTCGGTACTAACTTTAAAAATAGTCCAAGGAAACATTTTCGTAATAGTGCTGCTAGGTCTCATGGTAAAATAAGAACCATAATCCAAAAGTCTGTAAATAAGATATAATATATATAATGTAACCGAACTTATTTAAGTAAACATAACTTATCTATTAAGACTGTAAGCGAGCAGTCAATTAGGAAAGCGATCCAAATGAGTAATAGAAGCACACTATTCAGAGACCTATTGTTCTTTTTGAAAGGAAGAATAGTAGCGAATATAACAGACCCAATTAGTTCAGCGAGGGGAAGTTCTTCAGCATTTGTTATGACAAGTTTTCCAGAACGTGAAGTTAAATATCCTTTAATCACATTAGAAATAAACAACGCAGAAGAATCAAGGGCCGGTATGCAAACAACTGCAATGGATATAAACCTAACAGTTGAAATAAGAATTTGGACAAAATCTGTAGCACAATCAGATAAATTCGCCCAAGAAATATTAGACGAATTAGCAGACCTTCAGTTTACTGCGTCTACAGGATCGGTAGCAAATGATTTTCATGATTTTAATATAGGCAGTGTAATTAGAGTAGACGAACCAGGAGAAGGTGGAATTAAATCACGAATCATACAATTAAGTTATCGATTCTTTAACCAATGAAGTTTATAATTATTAGAAAGGAGGTGAAGTAAAATAGCAAGATTTATATCAGATCAAAATAAAGTAGTAGGAGTTCATGAAAGTGGTACTTATGCAACTGCAGGAGTAAGTGATATAGGTTCTATATTTTGGATGGGTCAAGTTACTGAAAATACTATAGACGAAAACGAAAACAAGTTAGTAAATAGGTTTTTAGGTAACGCAAGCAGAAATTACGGTGAAATAGTCAAAGGTCCAGCTGACGTGACTGGTACTATGACATTACATCCACAAGATGCAAGATTTCCTTTTTGGGCTATAGGTAGTGTAACTGAAGTTTCAGGAACAGCTGTTTCATATAGTCATATAGTGAACGAAGTAGGTACAGACGCATGGCAAAGTCCTTTTACTAGTGGAACTGGAAGACTCCAAGCGCCAGTTAGTTGGACAACTGAAGATTCTAAACAATCTCCAGGAACTAATGCAAATTTCATTAGAACAGTAAATGGTTGTGTAGCAAACACTGTAACAGTAAATGCAACTCAAGGAGAAAAAGTCACAGTAGACGTAGACTATATCGGTCAAAGTTTAACCCTCACAAGTGGAGCAACAAAGACAGTAGTAGAATTGACAAATACACCATATTTATGGAGTGATTGTACACTTATCTTATCAGGTACTACACTTGAAACAGCTAAGGATATTAGTTTCGAGATAAACAATAACATTGAGGCACCCCACTACATAAACGGGAGTAGAGTAATCGCAGCACCATTTCCAGGAAATAAGGACTATACTTTAACAGTTACAGCAGATTTAAGTGCACCAGTAGGAAACGGATTCTACGATTTGTTTAAAAACAATTCAGCATTTAATACTACGTTCGATTTAGACGCAGATACCGCAACTGGAAGTCAACATACCATCTTTTTTATGAGTGGATGTAAGATAACTAGTATGGATGAACCAAGTACAATGGAAGGAGCAAACGAAGTTACAATGGAAATCAGACCACAGAGTTTAATCGGCTCATCGTTTGATGAAAATGGTACTTGGGCACCGTTCGCATAAATTTAATTATATTGGGCATTAATTTTAAGCCCAAGCCGAAAGGCATAAGAAATAGAAAGGAGGAACACGTATGGAGACTAAAAAAGTTACAATAAGTAATAAAGAATATGAAGTGAAAGAACTTTTAGCTGTGCAAAGCGATGAGTTAATGGACATGGATTTAGATAAACCTTCAAAGAGAATTATCACAAGACTCAAAATGCAATGTGGGATTACTGATGAAGAGTATTCTAAAATCACAGAGAAAGAAAGAGATTTATTACTTGGTGCTATGAATGAAGTGAATGGTTGGGGGAAATTTCGGGAGACCGAGAACTCAAACTCACAGATAGACGAAAAAGGTTAGATAATGAACTTGAAATCTGTGAGATATATAAATGGACATTAGATTATGTCCGAAGTCTTACAGTATTCGAAATTGATGAGATAATCCGTCTCCAAAACAAGAAACGTAGAAAAAGAAAGAAAAAATAATGGTAAGTGGAATTTTAGGTGGGGCAATTGGTGGAGCAGCAGTAAATATTGTTATTAGAGCAATAGATAATTATAGTAAGCAATTCAAAAAATTAGATAAATCTGTTAAAAAACAGCAGACTGGATTTAAAAAATTAACTGGTTTTCTAAAGTCTTCAGGATTAGGTTATGCATTGTTAGCAGGAGCCGCAGTTGGATTTGGTGTTTCTGCGGTTAAAGCAGCAGTTGCATCTGAACAAGCAATGCAACAGTTTGAGTTAGCAGTAGGGGATGCTGCAGACACTATGTTAACAGATATGCGTAAAGCATCTAAAGGAATGATTTCAGATTTTGAATTAGTAAAAAATGCCAATGCAGCTATGGCTTTGGGAATTAAGAAAAATGATATTCCAGCCCTATTAGAAGCTGCTACTGCAAGAGCTAAGGTATTTGGACGAACGGCAAGTCAAGCTTTTAATGATTTATCTATTGGTATTGGTCGTCAATCTAGACTTATACTTGATAATTTGGGTATCATTCTTGATTTAGATACTGTTTATACAGAATACGCTACTACTGTTGGAAAGGTAGCAGATGAATTAACTGAGATGGAAAAGAAACAAGCATTGGTTAATTCAATTCTTGAAGATAGTGAAGGATTAGTAAAAGCACAAATATTTTTAGAAGAAACACATGCAGATAAATTACAAAGACTTAGTGCTACATATAGTAATGCTAAAGAAAGTATTGGATTATTTATGTTGGAAGTTTTTGATGAAATTAGTGGAATAAGTGCATCTGAAGAAGCATTAAAAAATAAGATTGATACTATGACAGGTATTGAAGGAACTTATGATATTGTAGCAGAGGCTGTATTGGATTTATCTAATAGGGAAAAAGAATTAACAGATGAATTAAAAGCCTCTAATGATGCAGCTAAAGATTTGATAGATTCTTTACTTAATTTATCAGATATAACATTTAAAGGTGAACGTGGTGGAAGTTTAGCAATAGCAGAACAAAAGGAAAGAATTAGACAAATAGAATTAGCAAAGGCTAGGGGTGCAGATGTTGGGGGAGTATTAGAAAGCGAACGGGATAAATTAGCTATTTTAAGATTAGAACAAGAAAGATTTAGTAATGAAAGGGATATTCAACAAGCTACAAACGCTATTAATTTAGAAGAAATCGGAGAATTAGAATCTATAACTTTTTCAATTTTTAAAGAAAATGAGGAGAAAAAATTTCAATTATTAGATGATGAACGATTAAAACAAGAGAGTATAAGAACTACAATTAAAAATGTTCAGACTGCTACAAAGGATTTAGTTACTATTTTTAGTGAAGGACAAACAGAAAAAGAAAAAGGATATGATGCTGAACGAGATTCAATCGAGGAGTTAATAAGAAAGACTAACGAACTAACAGCATCATATGGAAAGGCGGCGACTGCCCGTTCTCTGGCTGGAGTTGATATATCTATGGAAGGACCTTTAGCAAGATTTGGAATTTCAACTAGAACACCTGGAAGATCTTTTAGTGTTGGAGATGCAATTATTCGTCCAAATGGTGATGTTATTAAAACTGACCCAAGAGATACGCTTATTGCGACTAAAAATCCTGGAGGAATGGGTGGAGGAATTACTTTGATAGTTCAAGGTAATCTAATTGGGTTAGACGCAGAAGATATAAGTCGTTCTCTATCAGACGAATTAGGAGAGGGAGTAAGTCTATGATAATAACAAAAGGAGGTGAAAAATGGTAGATAAAAAAATAACAGAATTGGACGCATCAACAAGTTTAGGACAGACAGATGTTTTTCCAGTAGTAGATATTGGAAGCAGTATAACAAAAAAAATAACAATAGCAAACATAGAAACAGGGTTAGCAATTAGTGGAGCATTAGTAACAGACATAGCTAACTTGGTAACCGTATCAGGAGCAGGAGTCGTTGTAAGCGGAGCCACGGTAACAAATAAGAATAATCTCGCTACAGTTTCAGGTGCTAGTTTAGTTGTATCGGGGGCCTATGTTGTAACTTCAGGAACTTTGGTTACAGTATCGGGAGCAGGGGTAACAGCCTCAGGCGCAGGAGCAACTCACGAAGCAGATACGTCTAACCCACATGGAGCAACTTTGACTCAAACAAATATAAGTAGTACTGGATTAATATCTGGAACGACTTTAACTGGAGTAGTAGGAGACCATGCAGGTTCGGCAAGTCCAGAATTAGTTAATGTAGTATATAGTACAAGTTCAACTACTCCAACAGCAAGTAACACAACGGAGGGAACTTTATTCGTTCAGTATACGGCATAATGGCTTTAGTATTAGGAACAAATTGTGGATTTGTTACGGTAGCACCAACATCAGACCCAGATGATGGGAACATAACTATTGACGATAAAGCATTCGCACAGAAACACACAACACCAGTAGGAATAACAAGAGTTACAGAAATTGGCTGGTGGTGCAATACAGCAACACCTGATGTAAATTTTGAAGCAGGGATATATGACCATGACTCAGGTGTTGACGAACCAGATTTGGTAGTTGGTTCTATATCAACCACAAACGCAAAAGGAACAACTCTAGGATGGAAAAGGGTTACGGGATTAAATATTCCTGTTGACACAGAAACTGAATATTGGATAGCAATTCAACTTGATAATACAACTTCTACTGGTACGAATAGAGGTTTTGATAGTATAAAATACGCCATAAAAAATTCCGCTACTTCTCTACCTAGTCCATGGGATGGTGATGCAGATAGTAATTTCGGACCTATAGCATTATATGCAGTAGTAGAAGGAGCTGCACCAGCAGGAACAAACATGAAAATCAACATAGGAGATTCATTCAAAGATGTAGATGCACTTAAAATTAATATCGGCGATGTGTTTAAAGATGTTGTAGCAGTCAAATTAAATATTAGCGACGTGTGGAAGGATGTGTTCTGATGACAGATTTTATTTTATTAGAAAACGGAGATAATTTACTTCAAGAAAACGGAGATAATTTACTTTTAGAAGCAGTTGCAGCAACCAAAAAAATTTCTACTAAAGTAGAAGTAGATGGTGTATCATTTAATGATTACCAAAGAATGAAAGTAAAAAAGTCAACAAGTGATTACAATTCTTCTAGTACTTTTCAAATTATCTATGATAGTCCATTTGGAAGACATGCCACAGATTTTCAAGTAGGTCAAGAAGTAGAAATATTTGCAGACGATTCAGATGGAACTACTACTTTACTCGTTGGTATACTAGAGAGAATACAATTCAAGGGAAAAGAAAGTACTCAAACAGTTACTTTATCTGGAAGAGATTTCAGTCTAAGACTACAAGACAGTACAGTCGACCCAGAAGTTTTTACAGACACAGAAATAAGTTCAATTGTTACTGATATAATAAATAGTAATGTTTCAGATATTACAGTAACTAATGTAGATGTCACAGGTACTACATTAAAACGAATAGCATTTAATCATACTAATATGTTTAAAGCATTACAAGAATTAGCAAAGTTAGCAGGATTCTTTTTTTATATAGATAATAATAAAGACTTAAATTTCAAAAAGCGAGTTAATGTAAATTCTGGGATTGTTTTAGACAATACAAATATAAACAAATCTACTCTAAATGAAACACGAGAAGGAATGGTTAATTATGCACATGTATATGGAGATAGAGTATTAACTGGATTTCAAGAAGAAATAGCATTTGATGGAGGCTCTGCATATACACTTTTATCTAAACCAAGAAATACATTATTAGAAGTTACGGGAGTTCCACAAAAAGGAGGGGTCTTTGAATTAACTGTAGAACCAGTAAGTGGAACAAATTATTTAGTAAGTTATCATGATAAAGAAATTATATTCGTATCAGGTACAGACGTTGGTTATAGTTCTATTCCATCAAATGGAGAATCTGGGATTATTCAATATGACAGAGATATTCCAATAGTAAAATTCGGTCAAAACAGAGAAAGTATTTTGTTATTTGGTAAAAAAGAATCAGTAATAAATGATAAATCTATAGTAGACCCAACTACTGCATCAGCAATCCTAAAAAAAGAATTAGAAAATAGCGACCCATTTAAGGGAGTAGAGTGTGAAATAAAAGGGTGGTTTGATATTACCCCAGGAAATACTGCTAGAGTTACTTTATCAGATTTTAACATAGATGAAGAAACTGGGATTCTCAATGTAACTTATAAATTTGATAAAAATACTGTTCAATCTGAAAGGGTAATTAAAATAAGATTAGACAAAAAAATCATAGATATAACTGACCAAATAACTGATTTACGAACTAGACTAAATGCAATAGAAGAAGCAGATAGAAGTGAATCAGACGTAATTACTAGATTAGAGACAGCAAATAATGAGTTTAGTGTGATAGGTTCAAATTGGGAAGTAAAAACTAGAACACTTGGTAGTAGTTTTATATTAGGCAAAGGATTCCACGGAGTAACTGGAGATACTTTTGGTGGGATATTAGGTAGTGTAATTGCGAGTGGAGTTAATTTTCTAGGAGACAGTCGTTCAGCGCTTACTACGTTACATTCAGGAGGATTTTATAATTAAATAAAATGGAGGAAAAATGGTATTTACAAATTTTGGAAGACAATCAGTAACTTTTAGGCTAGGCTCTAGTTTGCCTAACTTGTATATTCAACACATTGGAATCGGAACTGGCTCAGCAAGTGTTTTAGTAACAGACGAAGAATTAGTCACTGAATCGAATAGAACGGATATTACTGGAACCCCAGACTTTACTGAAAATAGAAAGGTTGGATTTCAAGCAGATTTTAATTCAGTACAAATGTCTGGGACTGATTTGACAGAGTTTGGATTATTTCATATTGGAAGTGCTACAGGGTTTACTGGAAGTCTTTGGCAAAGAGAAGGATTTGATAGTGTAGAATTCGATGGAACAAACGAATTACAAATATTAAGTACATTACAAGTATTAGATAGTGGAACTGCTTAATATATATAATATAACCGAACATATTTAAGTTAAATACCTTATAGATAAACATGGCTACAGAAGGAATTTTCCCAAAAGTTGATGGTGACATACTTTATGCAAGTGGGACTAATTCATTTATAAGAAAATTAGGTAGCGGCACATTTGAATCACAAGATGTTGCAGCAGTTACCGAAGAAGCAGGAAGTTTTGCTATTACTGAAGATTTAGCAGGAGGGATTATTATTGTAGATATTACTTGTGAGAGAACATCAGGTACTGGAGCTTCAAATGATATAGCCTTAAATGATGATAGTGCAAGTATCACAGGAACTCATAAGATTACTGGTTTCGCAGCAAGTGGTTATTTACAATTAAGGATTCAGCAATCTCCGACAACTGCTGGAAGGGTTAGTACAACAAAAATAGCTGATAATGTAATCAGCCAGCTAACAGATATTGTAGAATTCACAGTAAATGCGGCAGAAACATTTTATGTTAATATCAAAAGTTCAGCAAATACAATAATAAAATTAAGGTGGTCAGCCTATTTACTACCAGGATGAAATAATGAAACAAAATAAATACAACTTTTGGATTGGATTAGGCAAGACAGTAAAGAACTCAGCTTACTTGTTAATACCATTTGCATTAGCTTTGTTGGTGAGTGTACCGATTAAGTATGCTTGGATAACTGGTTCAATTGTTTATATGCTGAAAAATTACATAGAAAATAGATAATGGTAAAATACATAGAAGTGAAAGAGTTTAGTGACTTTAGTAAAAACCAAGGTGAATTAATTAATGTACTTAATCATAGTATGACAAAATTAACTGTAGATGTAGGTTGGTTAAAAAAGCTAGTGTCTTGGCAGATAGGGTTACTAGGAGCCATTACAGTAGCCGTAGTAACAACTTTTATTAAATTGGTGGTAATCTAATGCCAGATAGCTTAATTGACGGTACGGGTTCAGGATTCGCTGTAGGTGTTACTGAAAGAAATAGACTTAAAACTAATAGTGAGTTAAGTGAAACAAGTCCAATTGATGGCACTAAAAATAATCCAGCTTGGAAGTTTGAATATATTATATCTGGTACTAGTACAGGTGCAATTGGAAGTTCAATTGGTAGTGTAACTCAATTTATAGGAACTGGAAGTTTTGTTAACGTTTTAACTTATTCAGACGGGTTTATTACAAAAATTGGGAGTTATAGTTAAATGGGATTGCCCAATTTAGATATAGAAAAGTTCTTAATAGAATTTGAAATACTAAAAAAGCAAATAGCCAAAAGTTTAGCTAACGATGATTTAGTTCCATATATAGGTGCTACTAAAGATGTTAATTTAGGTAGTCAGAATTTAACAACAACAGGTGAAGGTGGATTTGGAGGTTTAATGCCATATGATTCTGCGACTTTTGATTTAGGGTCTGTCGGACTCAGGTGGAGAAACCTTATTATGTCAGGAGATATAACAACATTAGGAAATATAACTGCAAATACTGCAAACTTAACAACTGCCGATTTTGGAGAGATGACTATTACTGATAAGCTGATAACTAATCAAGTGGGTAGTGGTCTTATAAGTATTTTATCTGGTTCTACTTTAAGTTTAAATTCATCAGGAAGTAGCGTAGTGTCTTCAAGTCCTTGGGATATTTCTGCAAGTTTAATAGTTGATGATGTTAAGATTGATGGAAATGCTGTAACTAAAACAGCGACGGGAAACTTCTTAGTATTAAGAGGACAACCCACAGGAACCCCTGCTATTAATATTGGAGCTGGTAATGGAATTAGTTTAAATGCTCCTGCTGGGGTTATTTCTGCTTCTCCAACAACTGTCGGAACTAAAATAAGAATGACTGCAGAAGGTGGTTATTGTATCTTGTTAACAAACAAAACAGGAATAAGCAGCATCGCTGGTGAGGTTGTAATTGCTTCAACTGTAACTGCTGATGCTGTGGCTTCTGGTGCAGGTGGTGAATTACAGCCAATAGGGGTATTTTTAGATTCAGGTGTTGCTGATGGAGTTGGAGCTTGGATTGTTGTTTCAGGTATTGCAGATATTAAAGCTGATGCTACTGGTTGGGCTGTAGGGGATAGAATTGTAACAAGTGCAACTGCTAAAAGAGGTGCAGTTAATAATCTACCAATAGCAGCAGTTCACTTTCAAGAACTAGGACACGCAGTTGAAGCAGCAGGTGCTAACGCTTTGGGTAGATGTGTATTACATCAAAATTAATAACAAGGAGGTAAAATAAATGGTATATGAAAAAATAACAGAGGGAAGCAATGAATTTTGTAAGGAAGTTATAACCTCAATCAATATGAAAACTCAAGCTGATTTAAATAAAGAGTTGAAAAATTTTCTAATGAAAAAGGCTACAATAACAGATGCTTTGGTTGAAGAAGAAGAAAAGATTAATGAACAACTTAATGTTTTCAAATAAATGTATATTAAATTGATTCTCGATAATGAAAGATAGATATAAAAAAGACGGACTAGTCAGCAAAGTCTGGAGCCTTCAACCAGTCAAAGACAAAGATGGTAAAACATACGTACCGTTTTGTACGTACAAATATCACATAGGAATTAGTTTATTTCATAATGTATGTGAAAAAAGAAACTGTAATCATTACAGAAGATTATACGTAAGTCTGCATGATTAGATAAATTTAAATAAGTCAAAAACACAACAAGTATGAATAAATCAAAATCTAAATAAATATAGGAGGACAAAAAAACAATGGAAAACACAATTGTAACAATCTTTGTTATATTAGCTTTATTGGTCGGTGCTGTAGGTGGTTATGTAATTAGCCCAACCGAAACAATAACTGAATATCAAGATAAGATCGTTGAAGTTCCTGTTAATGTCTCCGTCGAAACGTTGGTAGAAGTACCAGCACCAGATTTGCTAAGTTTAGCAGTCGACGCATTTATGAATGCAGTAGAAGACGAAGAAGACGAAGCAGGTAATGATGTTAATGTATTAGGTAGATATAACTTTGATGAAATAGAAGTCAGTAGAGTATATGATGATTATATTGTAACATACGACGACGATACAACTACAGTAAACTTTGAGATTAAACTAAGATTTGATATGGATGATAAGGCAGCTATAAAGAAAACTTATAATGTTGAAGTAATCTTTGAAGATTCAGAAGATACTATAGTTAAAGAAATAAAAGAAGATTAAATCTTTAATAACTTAATTTTATTTTTTTTTATTTTTAGCAGGGTAGTATAGTCTGGTCTAGTACGCTGGCCTCATGCGTCAATAACCTTGGTTCGAATCCAAGCCTTGCTATAGAAACATTTATTAACTTATTTTAGAAACGTTAAAGTAGAAACATTTATTAACTTTATTTTTTTATTATATTGGAGGTGAGGTGATAACGATCACTAAGGGGAACCACCCTCAATAATATTCTTCCCCTATCCCGTGCCTCTGGTATATCATTCCGAGAATGAATATCATGCGATAGATACTGTATAGGCGGGACAGAAAGGTTAAATGAGTGAAGCAAACTATGTCGCGCTACTCTCGAAGGGGTTTATCAGCTCTGTGAAAAGAGACAACACCAAGCTTAAGTGACTAAGGACAAACCGATGGGGTAGTTTGTGAATCGGCGTGACTACGCTAGTCAGTAAGCGGGGAATGGTTTCCGACCCTCCCTTATGAAATGGCTATTAATCTTTAGTAATGTTAGACTTACATAAACAATCGTTTGGAGAAAAGATATACGTTCGGTACTTCAGAATCACCCAAAATCACGATTTTTAGCCAAAGTCCGTAGATGGGGGTGCGCTAGGTTTAGGGGTATAGGGGGGAGTTTGAGGGGGGAAATATGTCAAAGAAATACTATATTTACATAATCAAATGCGAAAAATATTATTATAGTCGGAGATCTAAAGAGGATATGTTTGATAAAATAGTTTATTACACTGGATTAACAGACAATCCAAAAAGAAGATTACGTGAACATAAATCTGGATTTAAATCCAGATGGATGATGGAACATAATATAAGACCATTACACATTTGTTATATTGAATGTTTTGATTGTCCGTATAAGGCACGGGATAGGGAACTTCAAATAAAAAAACTATCATTAAAAAATAAATTAATTTTAATAAATAATTATGCGTAAATGTCCAGCCTGCAATTCAACCCGTATAACCAAACAAATCCTTGACGGTAAATATCAAATAAGTTGTGCCAAATGTGGTTACACAAATAAACGTGATTTGTCGTCACTTAGAAAGGATTAGATACATTTATATACTAAAGAGTATAGGCTATACTATGGAAACAATAACCAAAAGAATCACAACAAAAGAAATCACAGAATATATCGTTCGATGCGATAACTGTGGAAAGAGAATAATTGGAAGATCAGAGGGGCATACAGCATTTAATTTAACAATACATAAACAAGGAAAAGGTTGTAAAAAATAAACAAAGAGCTAGACGGTAACCAATCCGTCAGCCTTGATAATCAAATGGAAAACTATGAAAATATAAACTGCCCAATGTGTAAAAACAATATGTGGGAATTTGAAACAGTAGGATTAGGCGAAACTTGGATAACTTGTGAATGTGGACATGAACAAGAAGTTTTTACATCTAAACAAGAAGACGAAATAAATCGTCACAAAGAAGAATGAAATATCATAAAAAAAGAAAAACAAAATGTATACATTGCAAGAAAATGAAAACCTTAGCATGTTTTGGAGAAGTAGACATGTTTTGGGGAAGGTCTAAAACTTGTAGTTGGTGTAAGGTATGTGATAGAAAATTAGATAAGGATAGAGAAAAAGTAAATAGGGCGCAAAGAAAATTATGGGACAAACGAAGAGAAGAATTTGTAAAAAATGGTGGAATCCTTAAAAGACCAATAGTCGGAATTAGGTGTGAAATAATCAATGACAAGATAGTTGAGACTTTCAAAGGATGGTATGCTGAAGAAGGTAAAGATAATCGTGTTATAAATGGAAAAACATATAGAAAAATGGAGAAAGTCATTTAGAATGGTAGAAGATAAAGGATATTGGAAAGACGGATACTTCTATGTAGAGAATAGAGTAATTTGTGGTATCTGTGCAGGGGACTTGGGGGCTTCTGATAAAAAAGAAGGAGAGTTAAGCTATGATGGATGTGAGGAGGATTATGAAAGATGGTAACTGAAACAAGCAAACTAGCTTTCGAGAAAGTAAAAAAAGATTTACCAACTTGTAGATTGTCTGTATACAAAACACTTAAAAAGTTAGAGTACGCTACCAATTCTATGATCGCTCAAGAATTAGGATGGTCAATTAATAGAATAACTCCACGTACAAATGAGTTACGTAAAATGAATCTAATTAAATTAAGTCATAGTTCTTGGTGTCCAATTACTAAATCAAAAGCTAACTATATGACTTTAACTAAATCAAGGAGGTAAAACAAAATGGAAAAACTAGATACATGGGCAGCGTTCGGGAATGAGTACTTAAAGGCTATTGAAGTCACAAGTGATATTGATGAATATGCAATAGTAGGAGTTGAATCCAGAGAAGAAGAAGGAAAAGGCGAAGTCTTAATCCTAAAACTACAACGCGGCGAATTAAACAAGATATTCGGTTGCAACAAGACAAACCTATATGCAGTTCAACAAGAATGTCCAATAAATGCAAAACAAGCAATTGGTAGAATCGTAACTTTTAATAAAGTTAAAGTAACTAATCCAACCACTAAACAAATAGTAGACGGATTAAGATTAAAATTCAAACCAATTGAAGTAAAAGAACCAAACGAAGTAGATACAGACAATGCTGGATTGGACGATAAAGGAGAAATTTAAATTATTAAGCCCTCTCTTTGAGGGTATCATACTATCAATCGAGGTAAGGGATTGGTTCATACCAACACCCACTCATTGATTGCACACGAGTATTGGTGCTTGAGGACTGGGCTGATAAGCTCATAATCCAGACAAGCAGGTTCGAATCCTGCCGTTGTGCATTGCCCCTGTAGTGGTAGTCTGGTCTAACACTTCGGGTAACCCGGGCTAAAACCCCGAGAACGGACGCTCGAATCGTGTCGGGGGCATTGGTTAAACTGACGGGGAGATTAGAAGTCAACGAGCAGAAAAACTAGGATGTGGGCCTAAGTTGGAGGTAAAGGCGCACGAAGACGGCCCACATCAGCATAAGCATGGAAAAGAACAGAGGCAAGACAGAGGTGATGACAGACAAGCATAATAACGTATGAGAAA
>SDBV01003489.1_pt1 | contig 23163 bp, 24 predicted proteins | sample 2277081 | NCBI WGS metagenome assembly SDBV01 (sample SAMN10402039, study PRJNA504765) | marine sediment metagenome | isolation source: marine sediment core GS10_PC15, 223 cmbsf | place: Arctic Ocean: Southern Knipovich Ridge | collected 2010 | reverse complement strand
AAATGGTCAGAGAGAATACCGATGCAACTCTCCGCATAGCAAGACAGCGTGCTGATGAGTTGGGTATCAAGACTATAGTAGTGGCATCCACCAGTGGTGATACCGCAGTAAAAGCGGTAGAAGTCTTCAGTGGACTTAGAGTAATTGTGATAAGCCACACTGCCGGCTTTCGTGAACCAAACGTCCAGGAATTCACCGAGGAGAACAGGAAAATAGTTGAGAGCAAAGGGGCCACCATACATACGGCTACCCACGCCTTTGGTGGACTTAGCAAGGCAATGAAGGATAAATTCAGCACCTATGTTATTGGGGATATAGTTGCCCAGACCCTGCATGTCTTTGGGCGTGGTATGAAGGTTAGTTGTGAGATTGCCCTGATGGCGGCTGATGGTGGCTTAGTCGGCGATGAGGATATTATTGCGATTGCCGGCAGCCGGGGAGGAGCTGATACGGTAATAGTACTCAAGCCGGTGAATTTACATCGCTTTTTCGACCTCAAGGTTAAAGAGATTCTGTGCAAACCGCACTTCTAATAATCTTAACAGGGTATTAGCTTCCATTACCAAAGCTACATCATACTCAACACAGTAGGCTTTACCCCTTTTTGATTTTTCTTCCTTTTATCACGGGGAAAGAGATACCAGAATTAGGTTAATAAACAAGCTCATAGGGCAAAGTTTTGCTCTCAGTAGTATAATGCCTAGTGGACCTAGCTATAATAGTATCTAGTAAGGAGGATTAGAATCATAATGGAGGCAAGAATCGTCTATTTTGATAACATTGGCGGTGAGAATACTGATGAAGTGCTCCGTATTGCTAAACAACGGGGCGAGGAGCTGGGTATCAAGACTATAGTGGTGGCATCCACCAGAGGTGATACCGCAGCAAAAGCGGTAGAAGTTTTCAGTGGATTTAGAGTAATTGTGATAGGACAGTCTACTGGTTTCCGCGAACAAAATATCCAGCCATTTACCGAGGAGAACAGGAAGATGGTTGAGAGCAAAGGGGGCATCATACATATCGCTACTCATGCCTTTGCTGGAACTGGCAAGGCGATGAAATATAAATTTGATACTGCTGTTGCTGGGGATATAATGGTTAATACCCTCTATGTCTTTGGGCGTGGCATGAAGGTTTGCTGTGAGATTGCCATGATGGCGGCTGACGGTGACTTAGTGCGCACTGATGAGGATATTATTGCGATAGGCGGCACTGGCAGCAAGAGGGGCGCCGATACGGCAATAGTACTCACACCGGTTAATAGTCACAACTTCTTTGACCTTAAGGTTAGAGAGATTCTCTGCAAGCCTCACTTCTAGTATTTGTGATTTTGTGACCTCATCCCCTTATTCCCCCTTTCCTTTGATTGAGGAGAGGGGGAAGTTGTTTTTTAAAGGGGCTCCGCCCCTTTAAGCTTCCCTTATGAATGACTATCTGGTATTGACAAATATTACCTGTGGGGTTATAATATCTTAATGTGGCATATTGATTACTACACAGAGCCTAGCGGTCGCCAACCTGTTGCTGAGTGGCTCGATGATTTAGATAAAAATATAAGCGCCAATATGCAAGATAAGGTGGTTCGGTTACAGCAAAACGGGCTTATGCTTCTTAATACTAGCATGATGGCTCCTATAAAAGGTTATGGTAGTGATTTTTATGAGCTAAAGTATAGTAGCTATAGGATTGCACTATATCACGAAACAGCAAGTAATACATTTCTTCTTTTACATGGGTTTAAGAAAGAACGGAGACGAGAACGAAGAGAAATTGAGAAAGCATATTCCAGACTCCGCGAATATCAATCAAGGAGGTAATTCCATGACTAGGACATTTGGGAATGATTTGAAACAGAAGCTTCGGGACCCAGAGTTTGCAAAAATGTTTGGTGCAGCTCAGGCGAAATCAAGTTTTGCATTGACTTTAGCTGAAGCCAGAGCAAAATTGGGGCTAACGCAAAAAGAACTTGCTACTAGGGTAGGTGTGTCTCAAGCATATATAGCTAAGCTAGAGGGAGGGGAAGCAAATCCAACCCTCGATAGGATTGGCAGCCTGCTAGCAGTCCTTGGGCTGAGTCTTACTACGGATACTACCACGCTGTCACCATTTCCTGACGCTTTACTTTGGGAAACAGACTGGGCTTCCGAGGCCTGGCTAATATCACCACCAGTGGAGCCTATCCAGTTCACAATTGACGCTTCACAGAAGAAAGAGGTTCTAACCTTATAAAAAAGAGGATTGCAAATCTCACCAGAGATTAAAGGAAGGTTGGTATGACGTCTGAACAGGGTCCATATATACAAATGGCAGGACTATGTGAGCAAGTAATTGAAGATAAGACTGGGGCGCTTTCATTAATACGTGTAATAGATACGATAACTCACACAGAAGCACGCCCTGACGCGCCTGTCGACATGCCATCGGTAACCTATCCAATGAAAATGGTTATAATGCTTAAAGCAGGACGCGCCAAAGGGCGGCATGAACTCAAAATTACTCCTGAGCAGCCTTCGGGTGAAGTCAAGCCCTCTCTCACACGAAGTATCTACATGGAAGGTGAGGAACGAGGAGTTAATCACATCATTAATATGGTCTTTACATTTACAATGGAAGGTCTATATTGGTTTAATGTGTACTTCGACGATTCTCTTCTAACGAGGATACCATTAAGGGTAAAATATAACCGCATTGTAACTCAGGAAACCCCGCATTAACCCCCCTACTCCTCCCTCGCCTTCTTTTGCAGTTCGTAGAGCTTGGTGAGGGCATCAAGCGGGGTGAGGGAATCTATGTCCAGCTTCTCCAGTTCCTCCAGCAACGGTGATTTCTGCCCGAAGAATGCTAGCTGCTGCACTGCCGCTTCTTTACTGCGTCTCTTGAGTGGGAGCTTGGCCGCCGCGGCTCGGCTATCCCCCTCCAGTTCCTCTAACACCTCACGGGCACGGTGCAGCACTGATTTGGGTAGTCCCGCCAGCTTAGCCACATGAATTCCATAGCTCTTATCAACACCGCCGGGCACAATCTTGTATAAGAAGATGACCTCCCCACCCTCCTCGCTGACCGCCACATTGAAGTTCTTTACCCGGGGCAGGAAGCTGGCAAGCTCCACCATCTCATGATAATGGGTAGCAAACAGGGTCTTTGCCCCAAGCTTCGGATAGTTATGAATGAACTCGGCAACGGCTCGGGCAATAGAAAGCCCATCATAGGTGCTGGTGCCCCGCCCAATCTCATCAAGGATGATTAATGAGCGTGGCGTGGCATTATTCAGAATGTTAGCTGTCTCCACCATCTCCACCATGAAGGTAGATTGACCCGCTGCTATATCTTCCCTGGCGCCAATCCGGGTAAAGATACGGTCAACCACGCCGATAGTAGCTGAATCGGCGGGGACAAAGCTGCCAATCTGGGCAAGAAGCACAATTAAGGCTACCTGCCTCAAGTAGGTTGACTTTCCTGACATATTAGGACCGGTGAGCACAATAAGCTGGGCATCATCGTTGGATAAGCGGGTATCATTAGGGACAAAGCTACTATCAACTAGACTTGGTTCCACTACCGGGTGGCGTCCCTCGTTAATGATTATCTCATTATCCGTGGTCAACTTGGGTCGGACATAGCTATAGCGCACGGCAACCTCAGCCAGACTGGAGAAGACGTCTATGTTGGCTAGAGCATTGGCTGAAGCCAAAATGGGCTCACTTAATGCCCCTACCTGGTTACATACCTGGCGAAAGATTTGAGCCTCAAGCTCAACAATCCTGTCCTGAGCATTAAGAATCAGCGACTCATATTCCTTGAGCTCCGGGGTAAAGAACCGCTCACCACCGACCAGTGTCTGCTTCCTGATGTAGTCCTGAGGCACCTGACCCAGATTGGGTTTAGATACCTCAATATAGTAGCCGAAAACCCTATTAAAGCCCACCTTTAGCGATTTAATGCCGGTTCGCTCCCGTTCCTGACGCTCCAGATTAGCCAGGTATTGCTTAGCATTCTTGGTTGTCTGGCGAAGTTTATCTAAATCCAGAGAAAACCCCTCCTTTATCGCATCACCATCGCCCAAACTGGACGGAGGCTGCTCAATTATAGCTCCAGAAATCAAAGCAACCGCGTCATGGCGAGGCTTTAGCTCATCCTTCAGCCAATTTATCGGGCTATCACCATCAAGTATGTGCCGTAGCTGGGGTATCGCCTCCATGGTGCGCCGTAGAGCGACCAGCTCGCGGGGGCTGGCAATGTCGCCCTTTACCCGGTTAATCAGCCGCTCAAGGTCAGCCACCTTGCCAAGCAAAGAAATAATCTGGCTGCGAGCCAGCGTATTATCGCGGAACCAGTCGATGACATCCTGCCTTTTGTTCAGTTCAGCTATATCAAGGAGGGGCTGACCCAGCCACCTCTTTAATAACCTGCCCCCCATAGCTGTTTTAGTCAGGTCGATAACTGACAGCAGTGAACCATCAGCAGTTCCCGAGCGACTGCCATAAAAAAGCTCGAGGTTTCTCTGGGTTTGTACATCCAGCGCCATAAATGAATCAGCAGAATAAGTAGACAGCCGCGTTAGCTGTCTCAGAATCGGCTTCTGTGTCTCCTGGATATAGTGAATAATGGAGCCAACAGCCCTTATCGCCAGAGGCAGGCGGGCACAACCGTAGCCCTCAAGGGTAGCCACGCCAAAATGCTCAAGCGCCGTTTGGTGGGCGACCTCTAGCTCAAACCAGTAATCGTCAAGGCGAGTCACCGAAGCAGCTAACTTAAGGCCGGATAACTCGGCACTCTTAGGAACGATAACCTCTGAAGGTCTGAGGCGCTCTAGCTCGGGAATAGCCCGTGGCAATGGAACCTGGGCGGCGGCAAATTCACTGGTGGTAATGTCAACATAGGCAAGCCCCACCTCATCCTCACCCAAGACCAGGCTGGTTAAGTAATTATTTGTCTTGCTGTCAAGAAGGATGGGCTCGACTATGGTGCCCGGTGTTACCAAACGGACGACTTCGCGCTGAACCAGCCCTTTAGTCTCACCGGGCTTAGTTACCTGCTCACAGATGGCAACTTTATGGCCGCGATTGATTAGTCTTGCCAGATAGTTATCAAGGGCGTGATAAGGAATGCCCGCCATCGGCACCCGATGCCCCTTGCCCATCTCCCTGGAAGTCAGGACAATCTCTAGCTCCCGAGAGGCAACTTTAGCATCCTCATCAAAGGTCTCATAGAAATCCCCCAGGCGGAAGAAGACAATAGCCTGGGGATACTTTCGCTTAATCCTGAGGTACTGCTGCCTGATGGGGGTTGAACTTTCTCTCATCTTTAGTCCGCAAAGCCCGTGTCATGCGACGTGCGCATAATGTATTAAAAAGAATGAGGCGCTACTATCTGATTAAAAGAGCAAAATAAGCGGCACAATAATGGCTATCAGCCCCGTGAAAATGACCGCGAGCATGAAGAGATTATACCGGGTAGTGTAATTGCTCAAAAGAGAGGCATCATAATACCCTTCCACACCATGGTCTTTGTACATCTTCAGCAGCCCATTTATCAGCTTTATTCTTGTCTGCCTTCCTTTTATCAACCCGATTTCGACGACGAAATTGACCACTATCAAGAGAGCGACAAAGGTGAAGAAGAGGATCCATGTAGTCGCCTCACGATTTGACCCTCCAGCAATTGCCGAATTAATACCGAGCGTCAACAGGTTGAGAAGAATCGCCGTGAGGATAAAAATCGTGTCTGTGCGTGCGTTCTGTTGGAGTTCGGTGATAATATGCTCATGCACTCGCTCAATCATATGCCCTCCTTATAATCTAAGAGCGTTTTTGTCCCGGCTTATGTAATTCTACCGCCTGCATAAGTAATCGTCAAGGCGGTCATTAAAGCCCTTGAGCAATCAAGATTAACTGGAAGGGAATTATTTATCTACCTCACCCCCTTTATCCCCCTCTCCTTCAAAGGAGAGGGGGAAATTTAATTAAAAAGAGGGGCGAAGCCCCTCTTAGAAACCTCTGGTTAGTGCCCATATTACTTTTTAGAATTAAATAGTCAGGCTTTTCCTTAATGTCAACCACTTTTCATGTAACCAGCTTTGTGCAGGGAAGTACTTCTTCGGGCTATAAACAGCATACTTTGCAAAGCTAATGGTTCTTAAATTCGAGTCTTTCACCATCTCCTCAGGTACCTGCGTGTAGGCCCATGTATCTGACGGCAAACCATAATGTAAAACAAGGCAACGACTAGGACTTAAAGGTAGTGTCCCAAATGCATTGGCATTCCCCCATCCTGCTCCTACCCGCGAACCTCCACGATCAGTTAAGCAAACAGGGCGATCTGAGGTAACAAAAAATGCTCCAGACGGTGCATCAAAAAACCCCCAACTCATGTTGGCGATTACCTTTGCCAGTTTAGGAATAAGCCTCATGTTTTCTGTCATCATCGCTCTACCTTTTTTGACCTTCCTTCGCGTAGACTCCAATTCCTCCTTCCATTCTTTTGGTGTCCATCTATATGAGCCCACCCCACCTGAGTCATATTTGGCGTCTTCTTCAAGTTTTATTTCTCCTTTTTCCACCTGTTCTAATTGCTCTTTCAACATATAGTCAATTTGCTCGTAGAAATTCAGAATTTCTTCCCCTGTCTCCTCTATAGTTTCAGGAGCTCTCAACCACAGGTTAGCAATGAACCATGAAAATAACTGTTTTGATTCATATGTTAGGGCATCTTTTATAGTTAGTAATTCTCGGAAAATAGGAGCAGTCATTTCTTCGATTTTGCTGTTAAGGACATCAAGATCAGCACCATCTGGAGCTGGGGAATAATACCAGTTCCTTACTGCTATATTCTTTGCACTTTTAACTCGCTTTGGTTGCTGGTAACCAACAAGATATGCCCAACCTGGCTTAATAAATTGGTTCAGATAGAAACGTGGAATTGTGTGCTGCATTTTACCCGTTTTCATAACTATTGTATATTTCACTAGGTTTTTTGGACAAAAAGAAGGGAGCCTCACCACTTCAGCAGTAAGACTCCTCAATAAAAGTGAGCTAATAGGAAATCTTATCCCCTTAAATACCTATCTATATCGGCGGCGGCGCGCTTGGCGGCGCCCATAGCACTTATCACGGTAGCGGCGCCGGTAACTATATCGCCACCCGCCCATACTTTGTCTTTCTTTGTCTTACCAGTAGCCTCGTCAGCCACTACGATGCCGCGCCTGGTGGTCTCCAGGCCGGGAGTAGTTTGGGCAATAAGGGGATTAGGGGTGGTGCCCAGGGCAACTATCGCCACATCCACATCAATAACGAACTCGCTTCCCTCCTTAACAATGGGGCGACGACGTCCACTCTCATCAGGCTCACCCAGTTCCATCTCATAGCACTCCATACCAACCACCCAGTTTTGCTCATCGCCCAGGAATTGCTTGGGGTTGGTTAGTAACTTAAACTGAATACTTTCCTCCTGAGCATTCTCAACCTCTTCCCGGCGGGCGGGCAGTTCCACCTCTGACCGCCGGTAGACAATATAAACCTCTTCGGCACCAAGCCGGAGGGCACACCTGGCTGAATCCATAGCCACATTGCCACCACCAATCACCGCCACCCTTTTACCCACCTTCACCGGCGTATCATATTCGGGAAACTGATATGCCTTCATCAGGTTGACTCGGGTCAAGAACTCATTTGCCGAATAGATACCATTAAGGTTTTCCCCGGGGATGTTCAAAAACATAGGTAGCCCGGCACCAGTGCCCAGAAAAACGGCATGATAACCATTACCTAGCACTTCATCTATAGTCGTCAATTTACCCACCACCGAGTTCAATTCAAGCCTCACCCCCAGAGAAGCCACATAGTTAACTTCAGCCTGCACAATCTCTTTGGGTAACCTGAACTCAGGGATACCATACATTAGTACTCCACCGGCAACATGTAGCGCCTCAAAGAGGGTAACGCTATGCCCAAGCTTAGCCAAATCAGCCGCCGCCGTCAGTCCGGCTGGTCCGGAACCGACGATAGCCACCTGCTTGCCGGTCGGAGCCGACTGTATTCCTGGTGTTACCTTCTCTATATTTGCCAGTTCCCAATCAGCCACATAGCGCTCTAAACGCCCGATGGCAACTGGAGCATCTCTCTTATTGATAACACAGGAGACCTCACACTGCGTTTCCTGGGGACAGACCCGTCCGCAGATACCAGGCATGGCATTCTTACTTTTAAGTATCCTCACTGCCTCGGGCATATCAACTTCACGCATTGCCTTAATAAACTCAGGGATATCAATATTTACTGGGCAACCGGGAACACAATTACGCTTCGGGCACTGAATGCAACGATTTGCCTCGGCTTGAGCCTGCTCAGCATTATAGCCCAAGGCAACCTCATCGAAGTTTCTCGCCCGTATTTCGGGTTCTTGCCTGGGCATTGATACTCGGTTCAAGTCAAGTTTTGGCATGGATATTTACCTCAGTCCTACTCAAGAATGAAAGCCACCTTGACACTGCTCAAAGGATAGCTTTTCCTCCTCAAGGTAGGCTCGCTGGCGGGCAAAGAGCAAGTCCCAGTCTACCTGATGTCCATCAAAATCAGGTCCGTCTACACAAGCAAACTTGGTTATGCCACCAACAGATACCCGACAGCAGCCACACATACCGGTGCCGTCAACCATTATCGGATTCAGGCTAACAAAGGTTTTCACCCCAAAGGGCTCCGTGGTTTTAGCACAGAACTTCATCATAATGCTCGGGCCAATAGCAATGACCCGGTCAATCCTCTCACCACTCGCAAGTAGCTCCTTCAGTGGCTCCGTTACCACTCCTTTGTGACCGTACGAACCGTCATCAGTAGTAACTATTAGCTGGTCGCTGACACCGCTCAGCTCATCCTCCCAGAAAAGTAAGTCTTTGCTCCGTGCTCCCATAATTGAAATAACCCTGTTCCCCTTTCTCTTCATCTCCCGGGCAATAGGCATTACAGGGGCAACACCAACCCCTCCCGCCACACAAACTACGGTGCCAAATTTATCAATATGAGTAGGTAAACCCAGTGGTCCCACAAAGTCAGCAATAGAGTCGCCGACCTGCAATAAGGCTAGCCGATAGGTGGTTGTTCCCACTTCCATAAAGACAATGGTAACATTGCCTTCTTTCTCGTCCCAGTCAGCGACCGTCAGGGGAATACGCTCACCCTTTTCGTCAATCCTGATGACGATAAACTGCCCCGGCTGAGCCTTCTTGGCCACATTAGGTGCTGACACCCTAAACAGATGCATATTGGGGCACAGGTCTTGTCTTTCTAGTATCTTATACACCTACTTTGGCCTCTTCAGACACTTCCCTGGTTCTAGTTGGTGGCAGTGTAACTGGTGGGATTTGTAGCCTAACTCCACATTGGAAGCAACGCCGGGCCTCTTTGACCGCTAATTGTTCATCTAAACCAAGTTCCACCTCAATGAAATTGCCCTTCCGCTGCTCTATGGCGAGGCAGGGCATTTGAACACGAACCCTGTCAATAAAATCCTCCTCCTTCCCCACACACAGACCAAACCGCCGCTCACTGGTTAACTCCTCGTCAATAGCTCCTTTACCACCGAGATACTTATCAATAGAAATGGCCGCCTTTCTACCGGCCTCAATAGCCTCTATTACCGAAGCCGGACCAGTAGCTACATCACCGCCGGCATAAACACCTTGCCTATCAGTAGCTAGTGTATCAGAATCAACTCGAAGGGTATTTCCCCTACCTATTTTCAAACTAAATTGGGTTGGAATATCTGGAGTCTGCCCAATGGCAGCTATTATGGAATCAAAGTCTGTAGAGAAGTCACTCCCTTTGACTGGTACCGGCCGCCGCCGCCCACTAGCGTCAGGTTCACCAAGCTCCATACGAATGCAAGTTAGTGTTAATCGACCGTTATGCCTACTTATCTTGACCGGAGCTGTCAGGAAAACAATGTTCACCCTGTCCTCAAGCGCCCCTTCAACTTCCTCTTCACTAGCCGGCATCTCCGCCATGGTGCGACGGTAGATTATAGTAACTTCCTTAGTGTCAAGGCGAAGGGCAGTGCGGGCACTATCTATGGCTGCATTCCCAGCACCAATCACGGCTACTCTGTCTCCCAAATTCACTTTTCTACCTAAACTTATATCTCTCAGAAAAGTCACCCCTTCTACTACACCAGGACTATCTTCCCCCTCTACCCTCATCTTAGTGCCACGGTGAGCCCCAAGAGCCAGAAAAATAGCGTCATAACCCTGCTCAAAAAGCCCATCAATAGATTCAATCCTAGTATTCAGTTTTATGTCGACCCCAACCTTCTGTATCTCCCCAATCTCAGCATCCAGTATATCTTTGGGCAGGCGATAGTCAGGAATACCCACCCGCATCATGCCACCAGCTTTGGGAAGCTCTTCAAAAACGGTAACCGAATGCCCCAGTTTAGCTAAATAATAGGCTGCGGTTAACCCGGCTGGCCCCGAGCCGACTATGGCCGCCTTTTTACCGGTTGGCGGCAACATCCTGGAGAATTTCTTCCACTCACCGGCATCACGGTCAGCCACAAAACGTTTGAGGGCTTTAATGGAAATAGGCTGATTGAGCTTGCCGCGACGGCAGGCTTCCTCGCAGGGGTGAATACAAACCCGACCGAGAACTCCAGGGAAAGGAACTTTTTCCCTGTTTACGGCTAACGCCTCGGCAAACTTGCCCTCACCGATAAGATAAACGTAAAGAGGGGCATCTATTCCTGCCGGGCAGGCATAGTGGCAGGGGACAACCACCGCTTCACGGGCGATTTTGGGTTCCCACTTACGCGCTGTATCCATAAGTGCCCCGGTGGGACAGACCTCAACACAGGCACTGCAAAATTTACAGGCTGACTCAATAAGTGTCTCGCCCTTAGATGGTGCGGGCAGGCGCTCGCCGTTACGCTCAACCATGGTGATTGCACCGATACGTCGCACCCCATCACACATTCTCACACACCGACTGCAGCTGATACACAAATTGTAATCCCGATCAAAAAGGGGGTTATCTGTATATACCGGCAAATCCCTGTAGCTATAGGATAACTCCTCTTCTCCCAGGCCAATGTAGTCGGTAACGGCTTCAAGTTCACAAGTCCCATGTCTGGGACAGGTTACGCAACGCGCAGTAACTGCCACACTGCGTAAACATATGTCAAATGGCTGACAGCGGTGCCGACGCCAGCAGGTAAGGCAGGCACAAGGGTGTTTAGCCAGAACATGCTTTAAAGCATCTCGCTGTTTTTCCCGCAACTGCGGTGTATTAGTGCGGATCACCATTCCCTCAGCAACTGGAGCGACACAGGAGAGCGGGAAATCCTGCCTACTCTCAATCTCTACCACGCATAGCTGACAACCCTCATACTCTTTCGCCGAATCGTCATTTTTAATTGGCTCAGTGCCACGGTCGATAAATTCATCAGCCTTCACCTCTCTGAATGGTGGTAATGCCGGGTGATAACATAGGGTAGGAATATAAATGCCAGCACTTTGCGCTGCGTGTAATACGGTGGTGCCTTTCTCTACTTCAATCTCAGCGCCATCAACAGTCAATTTAATCTTATCCATCAAATACATCCAAGAATGGGTTATCTCTTTGAAGAAGCAGCCTTTGAGATAACCCAACTCCTCTGTCACCTTCTGTGGAAGGGGATTAAAGTTCCCCTTTGCTCACGATGTGGAGCCAAAATATGCGGGAGCCGCTCATGTATATTCAACTGTAGCAGTAAAATTCTGCCGCGGCATTATCATTTTATCACCAGATAGTGTATAATTCAAGCCTTTGGGAGATTCAAAAGTTGGTTCTCCCAACTAATAATAGTGCTCTGGCTGCAATAGAGCAACTATTTACCAGATGGCGGGAAAGTTCTAAAGCGTTATAGAACATATTTTATTTAGACTATCCCCATTTCAGCCCTAACCCCATTGCTAAATTGCCATTAAGGGTATAAGATAATAGGCGTCACAAAAATAACACGTTAAGGAGGTGGCATGCATCGTCAATTGTTAAGATAGAATTTGGCAGACTTAATTACGCTCATGGGAGTCAGATAATTTCTGATTTGGCAATGAGGCTAATAATTAAAAAATAATTTTCCGAGGTTGATAATAATGGTCATAGAACTGGTTCACATCGGATTTGGTAATATACTAGCCATGAATAGGGTAATTGCTGTAGCTTCACCGAACTCAGCACCTACGAAACGTATCATCCAGGAAGGGAGAAATAAGGGGCTATTAATTGATATGACCAGCGGCCGGAGGACTAAGGCTGTTATCTTTACCGATAGCGGGCATATTGTTCTGGCAGCTCTTGCCCCAGAGACTATCGCTGGCAGGTTACAAGCAAGTCACGGAGGTCTAGTGATAAGACCAGAGCAAACCGATGAAAAAGTCGAGCCATAAGAAAGCTCTATTCAACCTATCGACAAAGCCGCTGCTCATAGTCCTCTCCGGTCCCTCAGGAGCGGGCAAAGATGCAGTTTTAAGCCGGATGAAAAAATCAGGCTATCCTCTTAAATATATTACCACGGTAACCACACGGCAACGGCGAGCTAAGGAGAGAGATAAGATAGACTACCATTTTATACCAACGGAGAGGTTCCAGGAGATGATTGAACATGGGGAGTTACTAGAGTGGGCAAATGTTTATGGCAATTGGTATGGCGTACCTAAGCAACCGGTCAAGCACGCACTGGATGAGGGACAAGATGTGATAGTAAAAGTTGATATTCAAGGAACAGCTACTATTAGAAGAATCCTGCCTCAGGCAGTATTTATTTTCCTAACACCTTCGTCAATGGAAGAGCTTGCCCCAAGACTCAAACAACGCCATAGTGAATCGCCCGTTGATTTAGCCTTACGTGTGAAAACTGCCGAGGAAGAGATAAAACAATTACCTCTATTCGACTATATGGTATTGAACAAGCGAGACGAGATTGACCTGGCAGTATCTCAGGTTAAGGCTGTTATCACGGCCGAGAAGTGCCGGGTAACTCCCAGAGAGATTGCTTTGTAGGCCGATTAAAATACTCCTTTCAATAACCAGGCAAACAAATAACCTAGCCCACCGCAGATAGGGAAGGTTATTATCCAGGCAGCAATAATATTACCGGCTATCCCCCAGCGCACTGCTGAAAGCCGCCTGGTAGCGCCTACTCCCATGATAGATGAACTTATGCAATGAGTAGTGCTTACCGGAATGCCCAGGTGGGAAGCAACCTCAATAACCGTCGCTGCTGAGGCCTGAGCGGCAAAGCCATGAATAGGCCGGAGGGTGGTAATTTTTAAGCCCAATGTTTTAATAACCCGCCAGCCGCCAATAGCCGTACCCAAGCTAATGGATAATGCAGATACAGGTATTATCCACCATGTTTGAGGGTCAAACAAGGAAAGGCGGTCCCATAGGCTAGGGTCGTTATAAAAAATCACCAGTGCCATCGCTATGACACCAATGGGCATCTGCCCATCATTCTTGCCATGACTATACGCCATAAAGGCAGCCGAAAGGATTTGTAAATTCCCGAAAAAACCCCGCACTCTATCTGGAGCCATACGCCAGAACAGCCCGAGTAGAATAATCATCAATACAAAGCCACCGATAAAGCCGAGGACCGGAGCGGTAACCACTGCCGATAGAATTTTTCCCATGATACCCCACGCCACTGCCGCGCTACCAGCTACTGCCATTCCGGCTGTGGCCAGTCCGGCAATGAAGCTATGGCTCACGCTTACCGGTAGGCCATAGTAAGTGGCTATACTTGTCCAGATAATTGCCGAGGCTAAAGCAGCAATTACCGTTACATTTGATATCGCTCCCTCGACTAAAATCCCTTTGCCAATAGTTTTGGCAACCGCCAGGCCAGTAGCGGCACCGGCAAAGTTAAGGAAGGCAGCCATTATTATGGCGTTACGGGGGGAGAGAACACGAGTGCCAATTACAGTGGCGATGGCATTGGCGGCATCATTTAAACCATTTGCAAAACCAAAGCCGATAGCCAGAGCAATAATAAGGAGGAGGAGCCAGAGGGAAGAATCAGGCATGCTTGAGGGCTACCCCTTCAAGGACATCAGCCACATCCTCACACCTATCAGTGGCGCTTTCCATATGCTCATAAATCTCACGCCATTTAATAATTTGAGCAATGTCTGTGGTATTATCAAAAAGCTCCGCCATCGCTGAGCGGAATACCCTGTCAGCCATATTCTCCAACCGATTAATCTCCACACATTGTTCAGGAATTTGCTTCAACTCGGCACGATGCCGCAAATGAGGCATCACCCTTTCCACCTCAGCCGCCGCTTGCACTATGATATCGGCTAGCTGTTTAGCCCTCTCGCTAGGAGGGTCTACCTTATAGAGAAGCATAGCGTCAGCCGCGGCGTGAATAAAGTCCACTATATCATCCAGGCTATGAGCCAGTAAAGCTATATCCTCCCTATCAAACGGAGTAACAAAGGTGCGATTCAGCTGCGCCATAATCCGATGGGTAATAGTGTCTCCCCGATGCTCAAGCTCGGTTATTTCAGCCACCCTTTCCTCAACATGTTCCCAGGTATCCACTATCTGTTTTAGGTCCTGAGCTACTTTTACCACATTCCGGGCGCTCTCCTCAAAAAGGTCAAAAAAACCCTCCCCCCGGGGGATAAAGGGAAACTTAAACATGGCTGATTCTCCTTTGCCAGCAAGAGATGGATTGAACTAATAAGGGGGTAGGAATGAGGGCACGAGGAAAAGAAAGTTTACTATGCAGATACATCCATTTCAAATAGGTGAATAGGTTCAAAAGAAGATTAGAAAGCATCAAGACAAGACCCAAAATTCTCAACAAATGCCTACAATCCTAGCCAGGTCACAACTTCAGCTTGCTTCTAATATCAGTTTAGATGAGGTATAGTTAATTGTCAAGCCAATCAGCAGTTGACAGCGGACAGGCAAATGCGTAAAATTGCCCCAATGGCAGGCAGCAGGATAGCAAAATTAGGCAAGCGAATGAGGCATGTATAATAGTTGGCGTCCCAAACCTGGTGACAGGATTTTCCGCCCCCGACGCATTAGACGCTACCGCTTAAGACGTATACTGGGAGTGCCTGCTTTATTTAGTGCCGGCTATGGCAATGTTGGCTCCTCCATTTATTATGCCTTAGGCACGGTTCAAAGAATCCCCCATCATTGGTACTGCAGCAACCTAGAACTGGCTGTGAGAACCAGACTTTGACGAAAGGGAGGAGGACTGAGTAAAATTGGACGGCTGAAATGTGGTATACAAAGTTCACTAGAAAGAGAGGTGCTTGCAGGTGGAAGAGAAAGAAAAGTTCGAGGAAGTACCACCACTACTACCAGGGGATAAGGTACTCCGTATGCATAGACGGAGGCCTCGCAGAAGGCTCCGCATCGTACCCAATATCCCAGCAGTTCTTAGATTTCTCAGGGACATAGCCACCAAGACCCCTCTAATACCGCTGATTCTTACTCTGGCTGGGCTTTGGCTACTTTCCTCCTTGGGCATTTATCTTGCTGAACGGGGAGCAAATGAACAGATAACTTCCTATGGTTATGCTTTGTGGTGGAGCTTCGCAGCTATGCAAACACAGGGGGCTAATGCCCCGGGACCAATTACTACCCCAGGAATAATAATTGGTTCAATTTGGTCAATTTTTAGTACAGTTGCTTTTTTTGGTGTGATAATAGGTAGCCTCTATGCTTATTTCATGCTCCCTAGACGGCGCCCTTCCCAGGAGATCATAAATGCCCTCCAATATAATCTGGAGGAACTAGAAAACTTGTCTGTCGATGAGTTAGAGGTGCTCAGAGATACTACAGTACGGATTGTAAATGCTCAGATAAGGGAGCTCAAACAAAAGTCTTCAGGTTAAAAAGACTACATTGGCATCATAAAGATATTGTAGATTTTTGATAAGAAGACTATAATACTTGTTAATCAATAGTAAGTGGAAATAGAGGAGTGGTGGAGTTTCATAAGATTCTGGTTCCGGCAGGTGGCACTGAGGCTGACGAAGAGGCAATCGAGCTAGCTTGCCGGCTGGCCAAGAAGAACAAGTGTAAAATCTACGTCGTTTATGTTATTACCATAAAACGCGCCTTGCCTCTAGATGCCGAAATTGAGTCTGAAATTCGGAAGGCGGAAGGTATATTAGACCACATAGAGGCTGTCGCTGAGGAACAAGACTTTGAGATAGAAACTGACCTGCTGCAAGCCCGTGAGGTAGCGCCAGCTATTGTCGATGAAGCAGTTGAGCGAGAGGTTGACCTTATCTTGATGGGTGTTACCTACAAGAGACGCTTTGGTCAGTTTAGCTTAGGTAATGTAGTGCCTTATGTATTAAAAAATGCTCCCTGTCGTGTTATACTGTATCATCAATATACTCCGTAACTGAGTTTGCTATATGAAAGTAGTTATTATGGGCTCTGGGAGAGTAGGTGCCCGGCTAGCAGGATTACTAGATGCTGATGGGCACAATGTTACTGTTTTGGATAATGATACCTACAGTTTTCGAAGACTGCCACCTGAATTCAGTGGCACCGCTTTATTGGGCAACGGAATCGATCAGGAAGTGCTTAAAAAGGCGGGCATAGAGGAAGCTGATGTCTTTGTGGCGTTAACCCAGGGAGATAATCGTAATGTCATGGCCGCCCAAATCGCCAAGCATATCTTCAACGTCCCCCGGGTAGTCTGCCGTATCTATGACCCGCTACGCCGGGAGTTATATGATACTCTGGGACTAGAAGCCTTTAGTCCAACCGCTATATTTGCCCAAATGCTAAAGGAAGAACTGGAGAAGTGAAGACGTGTACATTATAGTTGTTGGTGGTGGTAGGTTAGGTTACTATCTAATTAAAGCTCTGCTGGACGAAGGACATGAAGTACTTTTAGTGGAAAAGAATGCCACTATATGCGAAAGAATTGTAGATGAAATGGGTAGTGTTTGCATTCGCGGCGATGGCTGTGAGGCGGCTACCTTGGACGAAATAGGTACCGGTAGAGCTGATATGTTTATTGCGATAACCGGTGACGATGAAGATAACCTGGTTGCCTGCCAAGTAGCCAAGTACAAGTTTAATGTTCCCCGTACAATCGCCCGCATTAGAAACCCGCAAAATGAAGCTCTCTTTAAGAAACTGGGTGTTGATGTTACGGTAAGCACTACTAGTATCATCCTTGAACATATAGAGGAAGAGGTACCCACGCACCCGTTAACCCATCTATTAACTATTAGAGACAAGGGGCTGGAAATCGTAGAAGTAAAAATTCCTCCTGACGCACCTACGGTAGGCAAACAAGTAAAGGAGCTTTCGTTACCACCGGGAAGTATGCTATCATTACTTATCCGTAAACAGCACAAACCCCGTGTGCCTAAAGCCAATACTATTCTTCAGGCGGAAGACCAGATAATAGCGGTTACCACCCCTGAGTCAGAAGGAGCACTACGGGTTGCCTTAAGAGGTACTTAGCCTGCCCAAAACTAACCGTATAGGTCTCATTTATATCGGGAAGCTATGTCGGCGAGGGGCGCTCACTCACTGCTGCGTGCGGCACGCCAGGGATAAAATACCAGGAAAGCCACGGCGAAGACAGCCCACGAGATAACCCCTATCCCAGCCTGACTGAAGTCAACATCACCCCGGACGATTGAGTATGACTCGACTACTAGACCGAGAATGCTCCACAATATGGCAAACTTTACCCACATAATGTGTTGCAGCGGGTCTCGCACCGCCCATATGACAAAGACGGAACCCACCACGAAGCCAACACCGGTTAGTGCCATAAAATACACTCCGGGGCCAGTCATTTCCCCATAACCGAATACGCTCGCTAGCTGATAAGGGGCAAAAATAAACCACAGACCAAACACAATACCCATCACCCCCCAAACAATCATCGTTACCTTCAGACCACGTATCATGGTTCACCTCCCGTAATAAGATTGGCGCTATTATACTTCAATCGGCTACCTGCTGTCTAACATAGGCAACAAATGTATTCATTACCCATTATTATTCTGCTATACTAGGTAGAACTAATGACGGGAGGTATTCTATGGCAACAGGCAAACTTAACAAGTATTGGACGCCGGTTATTATTATCCTGGTAGCTATCATCGTTATTAGTAGCATAATAGCCTGGTCAAGATATAGTCCCAGCCAGCCGCTAGAGATTTATATACCTCCAGGCCAGGAGTTACAAGGCGAGATTTACATTGGTGGCGCGGTCACTAACCCCGGTTTCTACTCTCTAAAAGCCGGGGACAATATTGCAGATATTATCCAAGCTGCTGGTGGCACTACCAGTGGTGCCGACCTTACCAGGCTTAAGCTTTACATTCCTCAAGTAGGAGAGGAAGAGCAACCGCAAAAAATCAACCTTAATCGGGCTGAAGCTTGGCTACTTGAAGCTCTGCCCGGAATTGGGGAAACCTTGGCTCAACGCATCATAGACTATCGCCAACAAAATGGGTCGTTTAAGAATATTAACGAGCTAACTAAAGTAAATGGTATCGGAGTTAATACCTACGAGCGGATTAAACACCTGGTTACTGTAGCCGACTAATACCCAAGGATGTAGAATAGTGCCACTTATCTATCTAAGTTGCGCCTGGGTGGCTGGTATCTTTTTGGGGTTCAAACTTGAAGGGGCAGAACTTGGTTTGCCTTTAGTCCTCATCCTTATCGGGCTTATCCCGTTACCCTTACTTTTCTTCTTCCGTAAACACAGAAAGCTAATAATCTTAACCAGTCTATGCCTTATTGCTCTTTTCGGCGGGGCTTTCCTCTTTCAGTCAAGCTTGCCCCCCGATGATGAGAACAGCCTCCGGTCTTACAACAGTGAAACTGTAGCCATCAAGGGAATAGTGGATAGAGACCCAGAGATTAGAGATAAAACTACCCACCTCCGCCTATCAGCTACAGAAATAAAAGTAGATACAGAGTGGCAACCAGTATCAGGAAGTGCTCTACTATTTGTGCCCAGATACCCTACCTTTGACTATGGCGATGTGCTCCTGGTAACAGGGAGGCTGGAGACTCCACCTCAACTTGATGACTTTGATTATCAAGATTATCTAGCTCACCAGGGAATCTATTCCACTATGCTCTACCCTGAGATGGAAATCTTGGCGAGGGGGGAGGGGTTTAAGCCGCTAGAATGGGTTTACTCACTAAGAAACCGTCTATCTCAAACCCTGGCTACAATACTACCTGAGCCGCAGGCATCACTAGCCCAGGGTATTATTTTAGGCAAGAGGGGCAATATTCCTTCGGAACTTAAAGATGACTTTACCCACACCGGTACCGTTCACCTATTAGCTATCTCCGGACTCCACCTCAGCATTGTGGCTGGCATCTTGCTTAGCCTCGGCATATGGCTCTTTGGCCGGAGGCGCTATATCTACATCTGGCTGGCACTGGGCACAATCTGGCTTTATGCTTTACTGACCGGTATGCACCCGCCAGTGATTCGAGGTGCAGTTATGGCAAGCCTGTTCCTTACTGCCGAACTTTTAGGCAGACAGCGCAGCGCCATCACCGCTCTAGCCTTTGCCGCCGCGATAATGATAGGCATCAGCCCCCCAATCCTGTGGGATGCCTCCTTCCAGTTGAGCTTTCTGGCGATGACTGGTCTAATCTTTATTTTTCCTACCTTCCAGGTTATAGGTAGAAAAGCAGTTAAGGCTACCCTGGGTGAAGATGGAGCATCTGCACGCGCAGCCAATGCCATAGCCGATAGTTTTAGCATAAGTCTAGCCGCAATCATAGCCGTCTGGCCGGTGGTTGCCTATTACTTCGGCATTATTTCGTTTGTTGGTCCTCTAGCCACATTCTTAGCCCTGCTCGCGCTACCAGGCATCATTATCACTGGAGCTTTAGCTGGCGGGTTGGGGCTTATTGTGTTACCTGCCGCTCAGATTGTAGCTTGGCTAGCCTGGCTTTTCCTGTCATACATGCTATTGGTGATCGATGTTTTTGCTGCTATCCCCTTAGCCTCCCGTGAGGTGGGTCCCATAAACACTCAACTGGTCTGGACTTATTATGTGGGGCTGGCTCTAGTCCTGTGGGTTAGCAGTCATTGGAAAGCAAGCATCCTGACTATGGTAAAATCCGGTATGAATAAAATCGCCACTTTTGTCTTAGAACTACCCAAGAAATGGGTAGTTCCGCCACTGCTGGTGGTAGCCATTCTGGTATCGGCCGCTGCTGCCACTATGCCCGATGATAACCTCCATGTAAGCTTCCTTGATGTCGGTCAGGGGGAGGCCATTCTTATTCAAAGAGGAAGCCAGGATATTCTGATTGACGGTGGGCCCAGTCCGCAAGCGGTAGCCTTGGAACTAGGCAAAAAATTACCCTTCTGGGACAGAACTATAGAGTTGGTGGTATTAACTCATCCCCATGCTGACCACCTCACCGGATTGGTAGAGGTTCTTCAAAGATACGAGGTAAAACAGGTGCTCTATCCCGATTTAGAATATGAATCTCCCATATATGAGGAGTGGTTCAGCCTTATTGAAGAAAAGAATATTCAATCCACTATAGCTCAAGCCGGACAGCAGATTGATTTGGGCGAAGGTGTAGTAATAAAGGTGCTCAATCCTCAAATACCTCTTTTATCGGGCACTGAGTCCGATATTGATAATAATGGCATAGTGTTGCGCTTGAGTATGGGGGAGGTAAGTTTTCTGCTTACCGCTGATATATTCTGGGAGACAGAGTTTGAGCTTATTGCAAATAGAGCCAACCTTAGCAGCACTGTGCTTAAGGTAAGTCACCATGGCTCTGACACCTCCACCACCCCCGAGTTTCTGGCAGTAGCCAATTCTCAAGTAGCCGTCATTTCAGTGGGAGAAGATAATCCCTTTGGTCACCCCAGCGATGAGATTATGGAAAGACTGAAGGAAAAGCTAGGCACAGATAATATCTACCGCACCGATAAGCACGACGCTATAGAATTCATCACCGATGGCGAGAGGCTGTGGGTGAGGGTAGAGAGGTGATTCACCCTAACCTTTTCAACCCACCAGCGTTATAGTATAGTGAAGCATAGGTAATAAGCTGGAGGCTATGCCATGAAAAGGTTGATAATAGGACTGGTGTTGGTGATGCTATTGCTGGTGTCGGCTGCCTGTGCTAAAGCACCAACTGAGGTAGTGCCAATGCCAGCACCTACACCGACGCCAGCACCAATGCCCCCGTCAATTCTGCCCGACCGGGGTGAGGTGTTTCCCGGTGGGGCTTTGCCGTCAGCAGAAGAGCGGATGATAGTGCGCAACGGGGAGATGTCGTTGGTAGTGGAGGATGTAGTGGATGCCCGGGATGAGATAGCCCAGCTAGCGGTAAGGTTAGACGGCTATGTAGTATCATCCCGAATTTCAGGGGAAGAACAGGATATGAGGGGAAACATCTCCATTCGAGTGCCTGATGACAAGTTTGAGTCGGCACTAGCCGAACTCAGGAACCTGGCAGTAAGGGTAAAATCAGAGAGCACCAGCAGTCGGGATGTGACTGAGGAGTATGTTGACCTTGAATCCAGGCTTAAAAACGCCCAGGCAACCGAGAGCCAGTATCTAGCCCTTCTGGAGAAGGCTGAGGATGTGAACGATATCCTCAGAATCTATGATAGTTTGTCTCGGGTGCGGAGTGAGATTGAGCAAATTAAGGGTCGGATGCAGTATCTGGAACGGACCTCATCAATGTCCCTGATAACAGTATATCTGGAACCGGAGTCTACAGCCAAGCCGTTGGTTCGTACCGGCTGGAATGTCGTCGAGGCATTCAAGTCTGCGGTCCGTGGGCTGGTTATTGCCGGGCAGGTGTTAGGAACTATAGCTATCTGGCTTCTAATCTTCATCCCCGTTTGGGGAACTATATTGGGGATTATCCTCTGGCGCCTTCGCAGGAGGAAAAGGATTATGGGTACAGGTTAGGTAAAAGCCGCTTCGTAATCTCTTGTTGGCTCAAACCGTAAATGACTATAACCTTATTCCTGACAGTATGACCCCTGCTAATATCTATTCGGCTTTTACCTATGCCTAAGAGCCGACTGAGAAAGGCTATTAGCTCCTTATTGGCTTTACCTTTAACTGGTGGTGCTGACACCCTCACCTGCAATACCCCGGCAGCAAAGCCCACCACCTCATTCCTAGCAGCACCGGGGTAAACTTTTACCCGGATTTTGGCTTCATTGTCTGAAATGGGCATAACAATTTTCGGAAATAGGAGCATAGCTAATAAGCTCAGCTATTCAGACTCACCGCGACCGACAGCAAAAGCGATAGAGGCTAGAAGTAGAATTGCACTCAGCACAAACCAAAATATCCAGGTGAATTCTGTCCCAAGTGTTGGGACTACTTCTGCGGCAGTGATAATACCCATCACCGCACACAGCCCGCCAAGGGTACCAGCAATCCAAGCTAATAATCCCATGATTAAACCTCCTTCTTAGTTGAATAGTCCTAGATACAATTTTGCTTTATTTTATCCTATCGTTACTATATAATCAGAAGGCATAAAATTGGTTCAACTAATGGGCAAATAATAACATGAAACTGACCAATAGTCTATACTTTTACCCTGAAAAAGGAATGTTAGACTGCAATACCTATGTGATTAGGGACGACCTCAGCGTTATCATAGACCCCGGGTCGGCTCAATTCCTGCCAGCGCTAATACAGGATTTGCACCAAGATGGTATCGAACCTAAAGATATTGATATTATCATTAATACCCACCTGCACGGCGACCACTGCTGGGCGAATGAAGCCTTCAAGGAAATCTCGGGAGCCAAGATTGTGTCCCACCCACTGAACAAGAAGTTCTATCATATAACGGTTATTGAGACAGCAAAATTTTTTGGTTTTCAACCGGCGGAGTTTAAAGAAGATAGCTACTTTGATAATAACAAATTAAATACTGGAGACATGGAATTTGAACTCATCCCCTCGCCGGGGCATTCTCCTGACAGCATCTGCTTTTACGGTAAACAGGAGAAGATTCTGATTTGCGGCGATGTCATTTTCAATAAAAATACCGGCAGGGCTGACCTCTCCGGCTGTAATGCTTACGTGCGTAGGCGTTGTATAACAGAGAACTCACAGCTAGAATTTGAGTATTCGCTTCCCGGCTATATGGACATTGTGCC
>SDBV01003488.1_pt1 | contig 23164 bp, 43 predicted proteins | sample 2277081 | NCBI WGS metagenome assembly SDBV01 (sample SAMN10402039, study PRJNA504765) | marine sediment metagenome | isolation source: marine sediment core GS10_PC15, 223 cmbsf | place: Arctic Ocean: Southern Knipovich Ridge | collected 2010 | reverse complement strand
TCGTTGGCGACCATGCCGTCCCGGTACTGCTTGCTGATCTTGGCCGGGTCGTTGAACAACCCCTTGAGCACGTCCACCAAGTCCACGTTGTCCTGGGTGTTCATGTTCAAGCAGCGTCGAGAGACCGGCGCTAGATCGTCGGTCAGCTTCTTGCCCATGTTGAGCACGTCAGCCAGGGTAATGGTGGCGCCGGTGTCGTTGACTTCGTTCCAAACGTCCTTATACATGGACATCGCATCGCTTTCGATGTTGGCCGCTAGGACCGACATCGCAGGCTCGAGATAGCGTTCGGCGAACCTGTCAATGTCCATGGTCAGATCGACCGAGGTGAATTCCAAGTCAACACCCTTCTGGGTGCTAACCACGAGATCAACCTTGGTCTCCGTGGTGTCTTGAACGTCGATCACTCGGCCGGTGCGCACCGTGTACCTGTTGGGCAGACGGATTTGCAGCGTATCGCCGATCTTGGCACCCGACTGGGCGAACCGATCGTCGTATTGCCGGTTGATGGTCCTTTATGTTCAGCGCAATTCGCTAGATTGCGCCCGTCCCTCATCACAGGGGACTGCTGCATGTCACCATGCAGAGCGGACTATATCATCATCCCCGGTAGAGGATGCGTTGCGCTTCGAGCCGCTTGGCCCTACTTCCTTTCGGAATAGTCTCTACGCCTTACCTGAAACGTGAGGACAAACGCCTTCGTTATTGCGTTTGCCCCATTGACAGTTCATGCACAGTATCTGGAATCCATCTGGAAATCCTTCGCGTATCAACCATCGGTGCATTTTTTCGCCGGTCGTGTGACCGTGCTCGCGCCGGTGGGCGGCCCCATCATTGTTAATGTGGTCTACGCTCAGAAATTTCCGCTCATTCTCACCACAGCAATTACACACATACCCGCCATATGTATTGTAGACAATATCGCGGACGCGATTTCTCGCCAGCAAGTTACGGACGTTATCGCTCTCTCGCTTTGCCGCCAGTTCATCCGGCGACATCGCGGCCAACTTCGCCACCCGGCGTTCGTTCTGGCGCCTATTAACACCATCACGAAGGCGTTGTAGCTGGCGGGGAGACATGCCCTCGCGCTTCTTGTGATACAGACGTAATGCGTATGCGTTTCGGCAAGCCCTACACCAATAGTCAACCCCCGTCTCTGGGAAATCTCCTACCACCATAACCTCGCCGCATTTGCTGCAAGTGGGGTCTTTTTCCAGTTTGGCTTTCCTCAAAGCCCTCGCACGTTTCAGGTCTTGGCTCGGGATTGTCTTGCTCATTACTGCCTCTTAAACTGTGTTGGCAGTTAGTCTACAAGATATTCCCCGAATTCACAACGTTTTTCGATGCGCATTGCTACGCAAAGCGGCTGCCAATCAACCGATGAAGTTAAGCTTTTGGTGCAGAATCCGAAGAGTCTCACGAGTGAGCATCGTCGGAGTCAGGAGAGTATTGGCCATTTGCCTGTTCCTCGCTTAGGCGAAGAACGGCCGTCCTGGCAGCAAAAAGCCGCCCGAAGGCGGCTGTATCAGCCTTGAAGGCTACCTGCCGTTTAAACCGTACCTCGCTTGAGTTGCTGTTCGCGAGAATCCATCCAAGCCTTAATGCCCTGCTTGTCGGTTGGGCCGGTCGTCGGTGTGGTCCCGCCACCCACTTTGGGGACGGGCTTCACCGGGGCCGGGGCCGGTTGGGTTGTCGCGGCTCGTTTGCGCTGAAGAACTTGCTCGCCCAGATGAGCCAAGTGCAGCATCCGCATCATCTTCGGGTCCGTGACGGAATCGAGATCCGCCTGGGTGAAGCCATGCCGGATGGCCGTCTCGTTCATCTTGGTTTGTAGAACGGGCGAGTAGTTCGGAATATCGCGAGCCAGGGTGGCCTGGAGTTGGTCCTTACGGTTGACGTTTTCACGCTCCGCAGTGACTCTCTTTTGCTCCTCTTGGATTCCAGTCTCGTACTCTCTCTTTCGAATCCGCTCGACGATTTGCGTGTGCGTGTCACGGAGAAGGTCGAACTGAAGACGATACCGCTCATATTCGCCGGTTCCATCTTCCTGATCCTTTTGCCGGATTCCGTCCCAATCGACTTGCGTCATCGACCGGAAGCCTCCAAGCATCTTCTCCGTGTGCGCCAGCTCACCAAAATCCTGGATGTTTTCCCGGTGGGTCTGGGCTTGCTGGGTGAAGGTGTCGCGGTCGGTCTTGAGCGCTTCGCGATCTCCGTCCAGTTCCCGGCCCTTGCCGGCTAAATCCATGGTCTTGGTGGTATAATCCGCCTGCATCAGATAGCCGTCTTTCAGGGCGGCCGGCACGCGGTACTTGAGCCCGTTGATCTCGACTTCCACGCTCTCTGGCTCCGGTGGCTCCGGTTGGCCTTCGAGTGGGTCGCCTTCTGGCGCCTCGGGATCGGGTTGAGGCGCAGGCTCCTCGGCTGCGGCTTGGCCGACTTCGGCTACAGCCGGGTCGGCTTCCGATGCCTCGGGCGCGGCTCCCGGTTCCGGCGCGGGCTCTGGTGCGCCATCTTCCGAGTTGGCCGCTTGTACGTCGCTCATAGGGTCACTCCTCAATAAGTTGGTGACGGTTGGAAAATGTGTTAAAGAATCTGTGGTCGCGGCTGCGGGCGTAACCCGCTCATCACGGGTCCGGCAGTAGCTCAGACGGTAGAGCGCCAGTTGAAAGCGGGTGATGCCGTTAGTAGTCTGGATGTCGCGGGTTCAATTCCCGCCTGCTCCCGCAGTCGTGCCCACATTCCTTCGGCCTAAGCCGCCCTTCCCTCATAACGATCATGAGGCCCAGGCGGGTTAGTCGCGTCGGCGATGTCCTTCCCGGCCTTCGCCAAAGCGGCGATGCGCTTGGTCTCGGCGTCGTAGGCTTTGGTTTCCTCCGCGATCGCCTTGATGGATGCCTCGAATTGCTCGATTGACTTGTCGGCCTTCAGTTGCTCGATCGCGCCCTGAAGCTGTTGCACCATCTGCATCGCCTGGGCCAGGCGCGGGTCTTCTTCCTCGTCGCCCCGAAGCTCGGGCGGCAGCAGCGCCTTCAGCCTCTCCGCGATTTCATCGGCACCCAGCCAATCCAGGTTCTTAACCAACAGATCGCCAATGACCGGCGCGGCCTGCGGGAACACCCGCAGCAGCTCCATCATCTGCTCCGCCGCTTCCTGACGCTGGGTCGTGAAGGACGGCCCCGCCTGGACGACCAAATCGTATTTGCCCGCCGTCAGATCATAGACATGCTTGAAGCCCTCGGGCGGCTGCTCCCCTTGCTGACCCAGCAGCTCGTCCTTGGTCGTACCGTCCTGGCCAAGGACGCGAATGATGCGCCGGCCAGTGTAGACGTGAGGGATCAGATCGAGCACCACACGCCCACCATGGCGGATCGCGCGGCTGAGATTGTCCTGGAAGTGGAAAGTTGAAACGTCCCCTTTTCGTTGGCGTAGCGAGATGGCCTTGCCGCTGGTCTCATTAGAAGGAATCCCCATCCACGGATCGGGGAGCCCCATGATGGATTTCATGTCATCGGAGGCGTTCATGGCCTCTTGCAAGGCCCCGGCCGGTACGCCCGCGAAGGGCTGGCGTTGCGGCGCCATGTCCCCGGCGAAAGCCAGGAAGGCATGGTTCTCGGTATTGGCTGTTTCCCACTTGCGCGCGTCCTGGCCCTCGAACGCCGCCTCGGGGCCGAGCCAGGGCGCTTTCGGAGCGAGGGCCACAAGTTCGGTGGTCGCCGAGCGCCAATAATTGAACATCCGCTGCGCATCCTTGGCATCGCGGATTAACGACCTGAAATACCGCTTGCCCAGAACATTCAGTTCCTCGCCATAGACCGGGATGATCGGGATGTAACGCCCCGGCCATGGGGTCGTTTCCAGCACTTCGGCGCCGGTCATCAAGCGGTGTGTGATCTTGTGGCCTTTGACCATACGCTCGTTGACGACCCGTACCCCTACGGCCTCGAAAACGTCAAGGTTCTCCTCATATACATCGGCGCCGACCACGCTCTCATCCGACATCAGCAGAATCTTGCGTGGCACCTCCTCACGCACCCAATACTCCGCAACCGTGACCTCCTCGCCGTCAAACCAAGCATGATCGAGTCTCCCATAGCCGGCCTGTTCCCAGTCTACCGGCTCAGCGTCCTTGAATTGGCGCTCGAACTCTTTTTTAGCAATCTTCTTGACCAGGAACGCGCTGTTCCAGTCCGAGCTATCGGCGGCCTCGGAGTAAGGATCGCCATATACGTTGAACGGGTTGGACACACGCCCGATGCGGATGTCCTGGAAGAACGTGTCGTTGTCGGAAAAATCCACGTCCACACGGAAATACCCGAAACCCATCGTGACCGCGAAATCGGCCGCGGTGTCATAGGCTATGTCGGCATTGGAGGTCTGCTCAATGTTGCGGATCAGCCCGTTGTAGATACTGGCTGTTTCCACATCGGCGCCGCCATCCACCGGCCGAACCTTGATCGCCGGCTTGTTCAAACGCGCATCATTAACAACTTGGCGGATGTACGCGGGCAGTCGGGAGATCGTTAGCGTAGGCCGGTCCCCTCGTGACTCCAGCACCCTCTTGTCCCACTGATCGCCAAGGCGGGAAAAGCGCAAGTCTTCTTCGGCCAGGTTGCGATTTTCCTCCTCGTAGTCTGACGCGAGCGTGAATGCCTCCTTGGCATCCGTCAGGATATCATCCACGCTGCCGTCGTGACTGCCGTGGTCTTCGTGAATCATGCGGCTTCCGATGCGTTGGCTTCGGGCACTTGGCCGCGGAGCACATACTGAGTCAGGGCCTTGATCGACCGAAACTTAATCGTGCGGGGCTTCCCAAACCCGAAGATCGTCAATACCCAACAAGTGCCTTCATGGCGGGCCGTAAATTGCGTGTAAGGCGCGCTCACGGTCTCACCCACTCGATGACAAGGCTGGCTTCCGTGGCGATAACAATGACGATTCCAAACACTACCGCGGGCACGAGCGCCCAACCTACAACTCGGCCCGCAACCGCCCCGGCCCGCGCGCCCCAGCGTATCGGCGCCTTGACCCGCGTGGCCTCTGGGTATAGCTGCGCGCACACGACCGGCACCCGAGAACAGGTGCCAAGTAGGATGCCCTTCGAGTGGCGCTTACGCGGGTTCATTGATCTCACATGACGGCGACAACCGCTCATTGAGTCGTTCATAACTGCAGCTCTGTTTGCAATTTTTGCATGCGTCAAAAATCAATACTTTCAAACGATCTTGGCTCAGTTGGTATCTGACAATTTCCCAGATATGCTCGCACATCACGCCCCCATCCAGGCACCCGGCCCCGCGCCGGCTCGCTCTCTCGGCCTCGAGGGCCGCGGCTTGGTCCTCGCGTAACGCAGCATCACGATCCCGTACCGCGTGGCGCACATCAGATCCTCCCGATCCTTGACCACCACCCCATCCTTGCGGTGATAGCCGCGGAATTCAGCGAACCAGTCTTCCAGATGAGCAAAGACCTTCAGGCGGCCGGTCTGCATTCGGTCCAGCATGTCAGTCAACCCCGCTTCGACACTCACCGACCCGTCTGCGAACTGTGCGTGCTTGGGCAGCATCTTGAGGCCCTGAACGCCGTACTGCTTCGCAAGTGCGATGCCGGCGCCTTCGAGCGTCTGCCGCTTGCCGTCCCGCGGCCAAGACCAGGGTAGCCAGTCCCCCCAAGGCTTCAGTGCCGCAGAGTGGATGACGGGCGTCTTCTGCTTCACCCGGTACGCCTTGGTGACGTAGACAATATCGCTATCCCGGTCGTGGGCCAGATCAACGGCCGCAAAGGGATGCTCCCAGCCAAAGTCCATCGCGCCCAGCCGCGGCCACAAATCCGGTATCTTGAATGCCTCGACCTTGATATCCGACTCGGGCACCGGGAACACCCGCCCGGAACCCAGCATCGGGATGCCCTGTGACCTGGCTTCTCGTTCGTGTTCTTCGTAGTCGGCAATGATCTCCTCGCGCTGCTCGGACGTGTAATGCTCGGCGTCGTCGATCGTCATCTGCGTCAGGTGAAGATTTTCCCTGTCCGGCACCGGGTAGAAGTGACCAATCACGTCGGTCATCCCTTTGAGCGGCGTGGCAGTGATGTAGGTCGGCCCCATGGTGGCTTGAGTGCGTGTCTTGCCCTCGCTGTAAATGTCGCGGGGCGGCTCCTCGTCGAACCAAACGAAGTGAACAGTTTCCCCCTGCCACTTCTCGCGTCCTTTTTCGTAGAACTTGAAAAACAGCAGGCTCTCGCCGCCGCTCACATGCCGAATGCGGATGTTGTCAAGAAGATCCGTCACGCCCATCGCACGGGTGGGCTCGATGATGTCTTCGGGCGCCAACATGCCGGTGCCCCAATGCTCCGGCCGGCCCATCAGCATCTTCTGCGGATTGTCCCGCGTGGTCTCGCCCGTCACACCCGCGATCCACCCAACAACAGGGTGGTCAAACCGCCGCCCCTCCCACCAATCGGGATAACGACCAGTCGCGTGCATGGCTGCTTCGGCCGCGCCAGCGAGCGTCTTGCCCAGCTGGTTGCCGGCTAAAAAAAGCCGGTGACGATGGTTCGCCCCGCCTTGGTGAAACGCCAATTGCTTCGGGTAAGGCTTGTAAAAGTGAAGCCGTTTAGTGGTGAGTTTCCGGTTCACCCTCGCCAAAAGCGCCGAACCCTGCTTCTTTGAGATATCGGGCAAGAGAGGCGAGGTCGTCTGCGGTGAGATCGTCAAGCAAATCTCCTTCTATTTTCAGCTTGTCCGTGAACATCCCCAGATGCCTGCCCAATAACTCCAACGCCTTGTTGGCCACATTGCCCTGGTAGGTGTGCTCGCCCGTCAGCTTCCCCCCGCGATCCTTCACAGGCTCCAACTGCATGGCCCGCTTAACATTCTCGGTCAGGTGCTCGATGATCCAGTCCTGATTGGCCTCAGAACGCTTCGTGAGCTTGTCCTGCACCTCCCCCAGAGCCTCCTGGATGGCGGGCTGTCTCAAAAGACGCCACGCTGACTGTCTTGCCCTACTCGCGCTGTAACCCGCCCGGACGGCCGCCGCAGCGCCGTTCTGGTCAACCGGATATTCCTCGACAAACCGCCGCTGCTTCCATGTCAGAGGCTTGGCCATACCTGAATCTCCTACTCGTCCTTCCAGCGCCGCGGCGCCCACGGGGTTGAACCAATGCTCTCGACTTCGCGCCATTCCTCCTCGGTCTCCCACTCAACCGCATGGTAGGGGCCGAGAGCCCGTAACGCCTGAGCGGGCGTCATATTCAGCCTCCGCTCAAACCGCTGGTGGAGAACCCCGTTGACCCACCGTAGGTGCGCGGTCGGCTCCCACCGGCTATCCACGCTCTTGTCCATGCTCAACCCTCGAAATTATGTGCTGCGGGCCGGGCTAGCGAAATACCGGCTCCCTGCTTGACTGCCTTTCCGCCACGCTCTGGGCTGGGTCCAGTACGGCATTTTTGCGTGGGCTCATGCCGGTTGAGTCTACTGAGCGTGTCCGTCCACGCCGCCGCAGCACTCTGTGCAGACCCCTTCAGACCGCGCACAGAAATTTGGAATTTATTTAGTTGGAGCCCACGGTAGGATTCGAACCCACATCTCAAGGTTTACAAAACCCGTGTCATGCCGTTAGACCACGCGGGCCTTGATCGTTCGAGGTAGGTTCATTCCCCGCGCTCCTGGCCAACTTCGAGCCTCAGATTTTGACCGCAAACTGTAGAGGGTGGTAAACATATATCCCGGGTAATCATTTCACGGGTACCCCCCCTTCCCCGCCTGGCCGTGGGCGTGTACCACCCGGCAGAGCTGGCCGCTGGCCGAGATCAACCGCCAGTGGGCACCGCGGGCCGGCGCAAGCGCGTCTCGAGGCCAAGGTGTCACCCCGCTAGTCACCCCAAGCCAGCCAGCCCAGGCCGCCGGCAGCGCAAGCCATTGATGTGGCGCTGTTATGAAGGATGGGCCTCCTTGTTGGTAACAAGAGGCTTGGGGTGCGGGGCTGCTCGGGCCATGCCCGCATACCCACTTATGCAACCCTAGATACCCCCAGACCCGGTATAACCCCCTCATACGGGGCACCTGGGCGGACGTGTGCTCGACCCTAGGTTGCGCCAAACAGCCCCCGGCTGTGAGATATCAGGCTCGAGGTGGCTAGAGTAGCCCCAAGTCGCCGGTCTTTTGTTGCTCCGCGATCATCCATCTTCCCGCTTGACGTGGTACAGGCGCCCAGCCGACTCCATGCGGTTCATGTAATCGTGGCCGCCTTTCTCACGCCATCGGACAGCCTCCGCCCACATTCCAAGCTTGCAGCCGAGTGTGAGGGCTAAGAGCGCGAGCCCCCATCCCATTGCGTCGACTTCAAGCATCACTCGGCCTTGTTCCCGTCCACATACTCGAAGGCTTTGTGGTGGCTGTAGAGGAAGGCTTCGCTCCGGCCCTTCTTGTTGGACCGGCTGGCTTCTTCCAGGGTTTCCCCTAGCTGGCGCTCGATCTTGTCTAGCCTGGCTTCTAGGATCTCCAGCCTTGCTTCTATGTTCGCCATAGCCCTTCCCGGTTTAGCCCCACCAGCCCTCGATCTCGTCGGAACCGCCGATCCAACCGTCCGGATAATCGATAAACGTTTCCGTGCTCATTTCATTTCTTCCTTCCATGCGGTCCTTTGCGCGCCTTGGCCTTAGCGGCGCTGTCTGGCGGTCTTGCTAGGCATGCCACAATCCTCTGGCTTTCAAATAGCGCCGAGCGCCGTAACACCAGGTTCCGGGGATGTACCACTTCAGTTGGGCTAATGTCTTCCCACGTATGCTGCCGGCGCAAATAAACCGCTCGGGAGATAGTGGTGCCAGCCCGACGACGGTTGCTGCAACGGGCACCAGGACAATGCCGGCCAGCAATTTGCGCCGGGTGAACCTACGAGGCATCTTCAGGCTCCCCGCCGAGTATGAGTTTCGCGACTCGCCTTGCCACGGTGCGGCGCATAATGGTGTTTACGTGATCCTCTAGAAACACCGGCCCTAGCTCGCTCGCGCCCTCCCAAAAGGCCGTTGCCTCACCGTCTCCTGTCCACATGACCACGGCGTAGCCGGCGAGCGGCGCGTCGAAATTCCTTTCAGCCCATCGCCCACAATCGGCAATCTCCAGGCGGTACTCCTTGGCCCGGCGCCGCGCGATGCTGTTCTTGTGAGCGGTGAGGGAAACAACGCCCCGCTGCCCAAGAGGCGAGCTGGCGGGCTTAACGGTCATTGTCCCAGGGCCGCACTGGCGCGGTGTACTCGGTCTGAGCGCTGCGCCAATAATTATACACCCGCTGGGCGCGCAGTCTGTCCATCGCTGGATCGACCACACGAGAAGCGAACTCACTGAGTTTGATGGTCAGCTTGTTCCTCTCTGCCTTTGGTGCAACAACGACGCCGACCACCACAGCCGCCGCAACAGCCGGCGCGCCAGTCAGAACCTGACGGCGGGTTAGGTCAGACATGACTGCCCTCACTTCGGCACGTACGGGGCCTTGCTGACCTTGCGGCGCTCCACATAGGCGTTCTCGCCTGGCCGCGTTCCCGCGCCCTCGCTCTTGGCGTAACCCGCCATCTTCATCTTCTTGGGCATGGCTTTCATGCCGTAACCCTTCATTTTGTGCGCCACTTTTCTCTCCTTCGCGCATGAAAATACCCGCCGCAGGAAGCCCGGGCGAGCGGTTGAGCATAGTCATTCCAAACCTATCTGGTAGATATACGGCAAAACGGGCAATTCGGGCAAGCTATTTATCCAGCCCCCGTTCTATCCATTCCCTAACCAGCTTGCTTACGCATCGTTGCGGCCTATTCCGTCGTGATCGCGCTCTAATGCTGTGGCTATCAACTCTCTGATGGCCTCGCCCAGCCTTAGCTTGTTTGCCTTGGCATATGCCTTGATGGCCTTCCACTGCTCCCGCGTGGTGAGGGCGTCAATCCGATGGTGGTATATCTTGGGCTTGGGCATTGAAACCTCATAAGCGCCACAACGGCGAGGCTCCAGGCACCCGTACGAGATGATTCCTCAGCCAAGTCATTTCGCCGTCGCAGCACTCTCTATATATATCCCCCGGTATGAAAACGCAAGATTATTCCTCACTTTCTTGCATTATCCCCTTGCATTATATCTCCCGGTGTTTATATTGAGTACAGACATTAGGAAGGAACAAACCCATGACCGATACCATTCACCTGCAATATCACGGCTGGGGCATTGACGTTGTTTCAGCTTATCTCCCCGGCAAAAACTTCGGCCCCATTGTCGCGCACTATGCCTATCCCGTAGGCACGCGCGGGCCAGTTGATGACCCCGCAACCGAGCGCAAGGCAATCGAGCACTGCCTATCGCTGAGCGGCAAAGTGAAAGGACCATTTTTCTACAGCACCTAACATTCCCCCGGCCCAGGTAGGGCCACGCTTTTAGCTTATTCACGCTACACACTAGAGGATAGGCCGATGTTGGATAAAATGTGGCGCAAAACACCTTACGGGTTTTCAGAACACCTGGCCACCAAGGCAAGGATTGTTCATTCCAAAGGCTTCCCCGGGCGCAATTTCTTATTGTGGGTTTATCCCCGCCAAGGTCGGGGCAAATGTATAGGCTGTTTTAGCACCCTCACAAACGCCCAGAAAGCCCACGACAATATCACCTAGCACGCTACACACTGTTAAAGGGAGTTCCTGAGATGACTTACAGGCAAGCAACTAGAATCGTAAGGAACGCAGGCATGTCCGTTGAAGATGGCCTAGCTTTTACTGTTTGCGGCGGTCAACTGGTAAATGGTGAAGACGCGCTGGAGCACATTAAGGCAATGAACGGCTGGCCCATTGAGGCTGTGGCCCGCAAGTTGGCAACTCATAAATGAGCCCGAGTGACCCCGGCAAAGCCCGGGCGGGTCTCGGGCTTGGCTGAGTTCATAGGAGTTGAACATGAAGTGTCCATATTGCGCGGGAAGCGGGTCAATCGACCGAACACCGCTCGCCAAGAAAATGCTAAGATGGCGAGCTCGGCATGGGGTGGGCACGCGCGAAGCCGCGAAGGTCGCCGGCCTGATTTCCTACACAACATGGGGTCGTGCCGAGCGGGGGTTGGGCGTCCTGCCATCTGCCGTTGTGAAAATCAGAGCTACTATTGGTCAGTAACCCCCGGCCAGTCTCCGGGATGGAGGAGGAGAGAATAGTGTCATATCGTTATTTTATTGACGGAAAAGCAGGTGGAATTGTTAGAGAAACCCATGACGAGGTGCTTAAAGACCTTGTGAGTGTTGGTCTTGCCGAATGGGTCGAATTCACCACCAGTCGAGCCAAAATGCTCCGGCGAGGCGTGAAGATTGCTGAATGGGACAAAGCCCGCGCAGCCATCGCCAAGGCCAAAGATTCACAATGAGAAACAGCCAATTCTTATACCAGATTCAAGCGGTTAGGTCAATTTCCCTGGCCGCTTTTTCATGCCGCTCCATTGAAAAATATCAACCTATGTCCTGCTCAGCCATTTGGCAGAACAAGCTACACTCGATATCTGCCTCATCAGGGTAGTTCCCGAGCTCTGGGGGTAGTTCCGTCAGGGGCAGCCGCTCGAGCTGGCGCTCACCGTCTCCATTGGTCCATTCCCGCTTGCAGATCGTGCGCCCCAACTCCTGCTCGATCTGAGCCGTTTCCTGGAAATCCTCCGGGAAGTCGGTCTTGATTTTGTTCCAATAGCCCGCCTGGCCCTTGACGCAGCCGATGCAGTTGTTGTTCCGGTAGCCCAGCCGATACATGACTGGCAACTCGATGCCGGCACGCTCCACCATGGCCTTGCAGTCGCTCCGGGTCAGTCCTCGTTCCACGAGGATCGGCCAGAGATTGTGTCCCTCGGCGTTGGTCTCCTGAAACCGCCTAACCCGGTCAACTTCATCGGCCGCATATCCCATTACGATCACATCGCCCGGTTCCTGGAATTGCTGGCGAACCTTTTTCTTGAGTTCCGTCGTGCAGCGGGCACCCTTCGGCCCAACCAGGAACCGAGTCCGTCGCCAAACCTCACGGGCCGAGCGGCCATATTCATCGTTGCCAAGGATGAGCACCTTCTGCCCAAACCACGCTTCGCAGTCCCGCAGGAACCGCATATTGTCCGGGTGCTCCTCTTTTATCTCGCAGTAGGCAATCACGTCCGGCTTCGCCAGTTTGGTCGCTACCGCGCTCGGGGCGCCGCAGGAAAACCAAGAGACCACACGGCCCATCATGCCAACCCCGCCACAATCGCCTGCACGCCTCGCTCATGCCAATGCCGGACATTCCGGGGGCTGGTGTGCATATCTCTTGCTATACGCGCCCAGGAGTATGCGTGGCGCTCTGACAGGGGATGTATCAGCATCCGCGCCGCGACCGCCCTGCGGTGAGCCGCATCCGTGATGAACCACAGCCAATCCAATACCTCGTCCAGCCTGTCGATCGCCGTTCCGTCTGGTGTAATCCTGGTGCGGTTTTGCTGACGTTCCTGGGCGTCCCTGCGTGATTGGGCTTCCTCCGTTGTTTCCTGCACGCCGTCAATCTCGCCCGCTACCGCCATTATGTCATGGAAACGCTGCGTCACATCAGGCCAGGCACTGCCCGACCCCCGCGGCCGGCCGTCCTTGGGTTCGGGGAGCAGCATGAGGGTGCGCCCCGCGTCCTCGAGGCGGCGAATTATGGCGTCGTCTAGGCTCATGCCGCCTCCTCTGCCTCTAAAATTAGTTCGTTGACCAATGCAATCCGCTTTATTGAGGCACTGTCGGCGCGCGCATCGCGCCATCAAAACGTGTGACGATTCCGGCCTCGCTGAACATCTCCTTGACCACGGCGAAATCCTCAGACCAGTTCGGATCGTTCCAATCCGGCTCGACACAGACCACCGCCCTGATCCCCGACTGAATGATGGCCCGGGCGCAGTCGGCGCAGGGATACCAAGTTAGGTACATCGTGCAGCCGCGCACCGGGTAACCGTTCGCGGCGGCGTTGTAGATCGCGTTGCGTTCGGCGTGCTCGGTCCAGCGATATTTGGCCGGCCGCTCGTGACGGTGGTCGGCGTCATCGTTCAGCCCGCGCGGAAAGCCATTCCAGCCGATCGAGACCAGCACGTTGCGGTCATCCACGATGACGGCCGATGTCTTCCGCGAGCGGTCTTTGCTCCACGACGCCACGAGCGCCGCTAGATCCATCCACCGTTTATCCCAAGTCATGCCGCGATCTCCTCCATCAGCCCATTAACCATTGCGATCCGCTCACCCAGCCAGCGCATGACCGGCACCGCCATGGAATTGCCGAGCGCCTTGTAGCGTGGGCCGTCCGGGCATTGCTCGGCGGGCTTACCGCGCCAGGGGATGCGCGTATAGTCGTCCGGGAAGCCCTGAAGGCGTTCTGCCTCTCTGGGGGTGATGCGGCGAACGGTCATCTGGTCAGCCAGGTAGGTTTGCTGCTTCATCCCTGTCTCTGCCACCAAGGCACCCACCACATCGCCGTCACCGCCCTGTAGCCTCACCCGTACACCCGCTTGCGCACCTCGGGGTCGGTCAAATTTTCCCCGCTCCCCAAATGCTCCCCCAGCCTCCGCAAGCGCCCGGCCATCCGCATTCGCTGTTCATCACTCAAGGGTGAATCATCATGTCCGATTGCCGGTTTTAGCATCCGCGCAAGCCGCTCAATCTGGTTCTGCCGCTCGGAAAGTTTAGGCCGCATGAGATTGTTCAATTCTGAGATGTCCGGGAACCACTTGGATTCCAGCATCCATGCCTCAACCGCATCCTGCCAGATATCCGCGGGATAATGGCCAAGGGCCCGCATGTACTCCGCCGTGCGTATCGACCATTCACCCTCGGAGAAATCACGGCTCAGTTTTGTGGTCGCCAGAATTGCCAGCAGTTTGGCTATGTGGTCCGTGGTCGTCGGCGCTGTCATGCTCCGCAACCAAACCAACCGAGCCTTCAATCGCCCCCTGTGCGGGTCTGTCCGTTCCGTTGGCGGCGGGCTCCACGGAACATCCGGGTGCTCCGGCTTCACCAGACAATGCTCTAGCGATTCCGGCAACGGCGGCCTCGCCGCGAGTGGTTTTTCTGGGTTTTTGCTTGGCAGGTTCATAGCCACCTTCCATGATTTTCGTGAAGTTCGATTGCTTGACGACAAAATCAAAATCCGCCTTCCAGCCTCGGTCGTTATCTCCCAGCAAAAACGGCGAGCCGCGAATCTGATCGAACGTGGCGATAAATCCTGCAACACCTCCGGCCTCTCGCAACCGTGCGGCGACAAGCGTTCGTCGCTTTGGCGTCAATCGCTGAACCCTTTTCAAACCAACTTGCTCGGCAAAGCCGTTCCAAAGCGAGACCACGGAATCAATCTCGGAATTCTTATTTGGGGGGGATGTCTCCGTAGGAGACAGGGGGGTTTCTTTCTTATCTGTATCTACTCTTATCTGGCGTTCGGATGCGTTCGGTTGCGTTCGTTCGCGTTCGCCGGTTGTTTTTTGCTTATTTCTCCATGCCTTAGCCCTCTCGGCCCCACCGTCCTCACGCTTGGGTTGACGCCCCTCCCAACCGCTTAATAAGACCCCATCTAAGACCTTCCCGTTCATGTGCGTTCGGATGCGTTCGATTGCGTTCGCGTCCATATCGAGGGCCGCCGCAACGTCCTCATCAACCCAGCCCTCGAGCGTCCCGCGCTGTTTTGCTTTCGACGCACAAACCAGCATGAAGGACCAGACGGCCAAAACATCGCTGATACTGCACTCGGCCTTGTGGGCGATTACGCGCCACTTCGGATCGGTCGGCATGTCATGCCAGAGGCGGCACCAGTCCATCAGAACGACCCCCGCCAGCCCTTGGCCAAATCCCAGAATTCGGTGAAGCTCATTTGTCCCACTCGAATTTGGTGGCGACTGCAAGCATTTCTCGATAACATCGCTTGCCGCCAATAAAGCCATATCCTGTTGTATCCATCACCTCCGTTGCCTCATCCGGGCGCATGTGCCAGCCCTGCTCGGCGGCGGCTTCTAGGAATGTGTTGATGGCCGTGGTAGTGCGAAGGTGAGATCGCCGCAGACTATTTGCATACGGCTCTCTCCTATCTGCTTCCTTCATCGCCCGCGCTACCGCTTCTCGTATGCTCATACCCGCGGCTCCTCGGTGTATTTTGCATTGAGATCCGTCCAGTCCTCTCCGGTCGTCACCACACATGTCCGTCCCTTGGGTTCGGTGACGAGAAGTGTCCAGGTCGTACCGTCCTTCGTGCGGAACACCTCCAACAGTCTATTATCGTCCGTGACGGCTATGCTCACCGGCTGTTCCGCGTATTGATTCTCAAGCGCCCCTACGAGGTCCGCGCGCTTGCCACATAAGGGCGCCGCCTCGGCGGAAAGCGGAAGCAAAAGTGCTAACAGGAAAAGGTATTTACCCATCAAAACGTCCCTCTCCTATGGCCTCGGCGAACACGTCGCCGCCGTCCTCCCGGCCCTCGATAAACCTCACGGCTTTTTCATGTAATTGTCTGTAGTCTGGATCTTTGTCCCTTCGTATCCGGGCGGCCTTGATCCCGTGCATGACGGTTGTGTGGTCTTTTTTCATGGCCCGCGCGATTTCCGGCAGACTCCGCAGGGGGCAAAAGTCTCTCAGTAACAGGTAGGTCAATTGGCGGGGTCGGGCGAGCGGTGCCGCTCGGCGTGGCCCCAAAAGGTCCATCCGGGAAACCTTAGTCGCCCGCATGGCACACTTCAGAACATGCTCGACCGTGTAATTCTTTACGGGCGGCAGATCGTTCCACTCCCGCATGGGAATCCCGTTGTAGATCGGGTTTTTCATGGGGTCTTTGCCCGCCAAGACTTTAGGCAAGTCCCGGCTCCACGCATCGCGGATTTCAGCTTGTCTTTCTGGGGTCATGCCCATGCCTTCCATTGTGCCTTCGGGCGATCCAGAAAATTGAGCATCTTGTCCGGTAGTTTCTGGTGACATCGCCTGTCGTGCTCCTTGCAGTAAACCGAGCCCGCGATGGTTTCCCGGCCACACTTGCCCTTGTCATTCCAGGGCCGCTCGCCTTTGAAAAACTGACAGCCGGAAAATCTCATTCCCGAGCCCACGGCGAATTGCCGGATATAATATTCGCGGCTCATATGATTCCCTCGGGCATGGGGTCGGCGAATTGCAAAATGCCAGTTTCCCCCGTTTCGCGTCTTGCTTTCATGTCCTCCCAGGAGGCTTTTAGGTTGGCCTGAATTTCCTTGAGGTGGTGTTTCTTCAATTTAACGGTGTCTGCTCCTAGGGATTTCAGGTTTTCATATTCATCCTTGCCCAGAATCCGCAGTGCTAACTCCGCATGCTTGAGGGGGTTCATTCCCATGTGTGCGTGGTGTCCGGCGCATAAGCTCAGTGCATTCTTGGGGTGCCAGCGCGTTGCACGGCGGTTTCTTGAAAGTATGTGAGAGGCGTGTAATCCCTGCCGCTGATCCTCCGGGATATAAAATCCGTGGCATTGGACTCCTAGAATCGGAACCCCGCTATACTGGCATCGCCACTCAGCGCGACAGCGAATGAGCTTGCTGAAATAGGAATCGAGAGTGGTGACGCTCACCCCGCCCTCCACATCATCACGCTGTACCCGCGTTCATCCTGGGGAGCCAAGCCACAGAGATTCCAGCCCTCGGATAGTTTTATGAGCCAGTGATTGAGGGGGCAGTAGATGGTGGTCACAGCATCGCCTCTTGCTTGGCGGGCTTGGGCGGCTCCACGAACATGTCGCCCTGCCGGTAGGCTTCCTCGATACGCTTGCATGCGATGTCGAAATACTTGGGCTCGATCTCTATCCCGATGAATTTGCGGCCCAGCCTGGCGCACGCAACGCCAGTAGTGCCGGAGCCCATGAAGGGGTCGAGGATGGTGTCGCTCTTATCAGTAGAAGCCCGAATAAATAACTCAGTAACATCCACTGGTTTTTGCATTGGATGCCGTCCTTGCGGTTCGCTTGAGTGGACTACATCCGGGAAATACTCTCTCGTCGGTCGCGATCCCTTTAAGCCAAAAAACACCCCTTCCCATGTAAACTGCCACGAATTTGCCGTCCACCGCCCGCTATGCCGCCCTTTATCCCAAATGATTATATTTTGGAGTTTGAAATAAAGACTCAAACGCAACAACCAGTCGCTCATCATTGACCAGCTTGTAAAACAATAAAATGCGCCATCATTTGACAGAGCATTTCTCAATAACGGCAGTGCCAGCGGCAGTACATTAGAAAATTCTCCCACCATCCAGTCTTCTCGTTGATGTGTTTTTGTCCCATAAGGCGGGTCCGTCACCACGGCATCGACCTTGCGGAGTGTGGGCAATATCTCCAGACAGTCGCCCAAATAGAGCGTGGCATTTCCTATGTGGACTGGCTCACTCACGCCACCCTCCGCAGGAACCCCGGAACCTCGAGAGGGTCCAAAACCGGATTTTTGATGAAATCCAGGAATCGCTCGGGCAGAGCGTCCATTCTAGCCTCTGCCTCGGGGGTCAGCTTGATGCCTTCCTCGCGGTACAGGCGTGTTAGGGTGGATTTATGGCTCCCGATGAAGGACACGGACTGCCAGGGCGAGATCGCGCTGCTAGACGCTCTCTTGGGCGTGGGACGGCGCTGTAGGATCCATTGATTGGGGTCGTAGGCGAGCCGCCAGTCGGCATTTAGGGGGAATAGGGTGGTCATGCGAAATAAAGCTCTTGCCCGTGTTCATCGAAGTAGCGGACGCCTTCGTCTTTATCGCCAGGCTGGTCACAGTCGAGACAATCAACCTGAACCACAGCGGTCCCTTTTGGGTCCGTGTGGTGGTTCTGGGCTCGCTTCTCTTTCTTGCACGTCGGGCATCGCATCGTTACCCACAGTCCGCGTTCCCGTTCCAGGTCGCCGGGTTTAATCCCGCAAGCTTCGTCAATCATCCGAGCAATTGGCGAGCGCATTCACCCCTCCAAGGTGGACCCGCCGCCTGAGACGGGTCCAAGTTCAGGGAGGTGCCGCGATTCCGCCAAGGGGGCCTGGCGGGGGGTAGTCGCGCTCGCGGCGGGCGCTGTCATTCGACCGGCTCCAACATCGGCTGTTCCAGTTCCACTACGGTCTTACGTGCCGGAAGTTTGCGCTGTTGAAGCGTTTTTGGCGGTCGGAAACTGGCGACGATTGATTTGGGCGTTTCCTGGTATTCGGATACACACACGTAGGCGTCAGGAAAATCGCCCACTAACTCGGCCATATACTTTGCCAGCGCGTCGGCTTCCTCGCGGCTTTTTACACGGCAGATTTCAATAGAAACGGCGTATCTAATCATTTCCCTCTGCCCTCCATGGAGACGACGTTCCGGCTTTTCAGGCGCTCTACTATCGCTTCAAGCTGCTTGATGGGATCGCCATTGTCTGAGGGCTTGCCCCTCACCCGCGCCTCGAAGGCCGGGCCGAAATGGTCGAACAGTTTAAGGAGACGGTCGCCAGGACACTTCACAGTGCCCTCCGCGTAGCCTCTGATGCTGTCCTGGGGAATGTCTGTGCCGATGGCCACCTTGCGGAACCAGCCCTTGTAGGTGGCTTCCACGGGCTTCTCGGCTAGAAGCTCGTCCGCTAAACGGTCCTTGAAAGTCTGCTCGTCCACCTTGCCACATCCACTCAATCAAAGGGGAGGATGTCCCCCGGTGTCCTGTGGCAATCTCTTTCCCGCGAATGATAAGAAACTTGCCACAGGGGCATTTAGAAGGAGTCGCCGGGGTTCACGCCCTGGCGGTTCCCTATTTGGTTTTAGTCTCCGCGCTCTGGCCGCATGTCGAATTCTCCGCCGATAAGGACAGAGCCGCCGTCACCGTCAATCGGCCTGCCGCCGAGCGGCCAAGCCCACTGTTCCGGACCGTCGATCACAATAGGTTTGCTCATCTAGAAAGCCCTCCGCTTGGGTTTCGTCACATTGGAGAGGTAGGGGTCGGAGTGGTCTATGGGGCGCCCGCCCATTGCCCAAATTTGCTGGCGGTCTCGTTCTCTGATCTCATCGCGCGAAGGTTGGCGAAGCGCATGGCGCAGTTCGCGAACATCCAACCAGAGGATGCCGATAAGCCCGGCCATTCCTCCAATGAACGCGCCTTCAATTATGTCGCGCCAAAGCTCGCTCATGCCCCCGCCCCCATGGGCTGGGGTGAAATTAGGTCTTGGCCCATGTCTTGCCGCCGTCGAGACTGATCAACAGTTGCTCGCCCGAAAAAGCGGCCATGAACCCGGGAGGAACCAATGACCAGTCAACCCGAGATAAAGACGCGCTTCGTTGATATTGCTGAACTTTCCGAGACATTTACCGACTCCATAGGTGACATGATTTTCGATGGGGTCTCACTTCGAGTAACCTTTACGGTGACGCGGCTCGACACTCCGAAGCCGCCAAAACCACCGACTGGCAGACGCTACCCCGCTTGCCGCTTGGTCTTGACGGCGCAAGGCGCCGAGGATCTGCACCAACGTCTGAACCAGTTGTCCGCCGCGATCGAGCAGGCGCGGAAGGGGCAGGACAAACCGCCCGTCAAACATTGAACTAAATGGACTAACCGTCCCTGTGCTAGCAGGGACGCTAAAACATGAGATGGATAAGGATTTGATTGCCATCGCGTAGCTGAATTTCAGTACGGACCCGATGTTTTCCACAGCCCTTACGGGATGGGGGGATAAGTGCGCGCGTGTTGACATAAATTCGTCACAGTATTTACGCGAAAATACCCACGCAGCGGGTGCGGGAGTTCTCGACAACAGGGGATTCTCATGCGTCATGCTGCCCGGCTCCGGCTGGTCGTCGATAATTCATCTTCGGAAAGTTCGACTCCCTGCTCGCGCGCGATGCGAAGCAAGGGAAGATGCCAGTCTCCTGGGATGGTCCCGCGCACAGACCACATCCCTACTGCTTTACGGGATGCGCCGGGGAGCAGTGCCGCAAGTTCAGCGGCTCCGCCGAAACGCCCGATAATCTCCGAAACCGGATTCGACGCTGTAGGTGCTGTTTCCATCGAAACAGAGTTGGCCACGAATGGTGGCCAAAGTCAACAGCCAACTATGGCCGTGCCCGAAAAGAGGAACGGAGCACAACGGGTTGACCACTGGCAGTTGCCGCGAGATAGAATGAGCATGTCTGACGACAGCGACGATAACGGCACAATCAATGTAACTTTGGCCATCCGTGAGATGATGGGCCGAATACAGAAGATCCGGCATGGGGAAACCTCAATCACTCCGTTTGCTGGCAAGAAAACAAGCCAGGAGGCTATTGCCAGAAAATTCGGGGACTTTGGAAAAACAGCGTATGGCGCATGGGAACGGTGCGAAGCAGCGCCCCCCATTTATGCAGTCATCAACTTTGCTACCGAATATAATTTATCGCTTGATTATTTAATGCGCGGCTTAGGTCCGCCGCAGCCAGACCATATATTTTCAGGACCTAGCGGCGCTGCCGTACCGACGCAAGTGGTAAGGGCTGTGTCCCGTAAAACCAAAAAGAGAAAGACAGGTTAGAGGAGAATCGAATGAGCGCCACACAAGCCATCGTCATCGCTGGCGCGCTTCTGGCTGTGGCGGTTTACGTCACACGCGACAGTTCACCCGCGGGCGCGGTGCTCGACTTGCCCAACATCGGGCCCTGGCAGATGCAGGTTACCGGACAGGCTGACATGGCGTGGCGTATTAATACTAAGACCGGCGCAATGTCATGGTGCAGCATGTCGGGACAAGTTAAATGCTGGGGAGAAAAATAGGGCGAGACCGCCCCTAGGAGGTTAAGAAATGAAGTATATCGGCTTGGTTCTGGCCCTCGCCCTAATCTCGAGCTGCGGCGGTCGCACGCCTAATCCAGTCGTTTCCTATCAGCCCGGTGACGACCAGCGGTCCTGCGAGGGACTAAAAATGGAGATTGCCAACAACGAGCGGGAGATCGTTACGCTTCTGCCATATGAGGATGCGAGCGGCAAGAATGTGGCGCTCGGTGTGACCGGGGTCTTCTTCATTGTGCCATTCTTTTTCATGGACTTTAAGGATGCCGAGGAGCTTGAGATCAAGGCCCTACGCCGTCGAAATCAGTGGCTCCGCGAGGTTGCCCATAACAACAATTGCACACTCCCACCCCCAAAGTTGAAGTTTGAGGAAAAGGCAGAGGAGGATTAGGATGGCGTTCTCTCAAGAAGTGAAAGACCAAGCACTTAAACGCTCAGGCAGTCGGTGTGAATGCACTCGTCAGCACAAAGGACAGCCTGAGGCTCCGCATCACGGCGGACACTGTTCCAACACATTTGGACGTTGGCACGCGCACCATATAACCTCGGAAAAGGCAGGGGGACCGGATACACTATCAAACTGCGAAGCTCTATGTGTGCCGTGCCATCAACTTACGGAGACCTTCGGCGGCTGATCCTCAAACTCTCGACGCAGCCGTTTCAAGGTTTTGATCGTCCTCGGCATAGCACCTTGGCGGACCTTTAGTTCGCCCATGATGATGTATTGCGTCGTAACCTCGACGCGGATGCTCACAAGGTCGCCAAGCTCTTTCATCAGCCCGGGCCCCAGATAACCAAGTATGAAATCTGCGATTTCCCGGTAGGGGTCAGCATAGTCGTGTTGCCCATAATGAAAGAACACCACGGCCGGCATGCCTTCCTTGTCTGCGTCCGACCTCGGATATCCCCCCTCACAGCTAGCAAATGTCTCTAGCTTCGGGAACGCACTCAGCGCCTCGATAAGCTCGGCGATCCCGAGGTCCACAGGGGCGTTGACCTTGGCCCAGACCTGTTTGTGGTGCTGCTCTGAGGTTTCGGGCTTCGACATTTCCCAACTTATACACAAATAAATTTTGTGTGCTAGCCACTATTGGTGGTTGACAGCGGCCACGAATGGTGGCCATACTCCCCTCTACCGTCTCCCCTGACGGTCAAGGCCCGACCCGGGATTTAAGAGGGAAAGAGCATGAGTGATGTGGGCAAGCCTATTCGGCGGCATACCGTGGTTCCAATCCGAACCCCAACGGAGGCTCCCGCCGAGCCTCGACCCGCAGAACCGGCTCGGCCAACTGAGCCAAGCCCAGAACCAGCAGAACAGCCAGCGAGCCCTTAACGCCATGTCTATGTTCGGTGCCATTCCCCCACTGCCGTCGCCTCCATCTATGCATGATGTTTTCGTGCAGCAAATGCTTCAGATGCAGACGCAGGCTCTCGGCATATCACCAAAGCCCGAGACGCCCACCAAGGATTTGCCGCTCGTCACCGACTTTGGCGAGATCGTCGCTTGGCGTGCCTGGGTCTTCGATCTGGGGCGGCTCAAGTCTCCTTATCGAGAAACACTCTGGGCCCCCGGCGCAATCATCAAGTCCGACCACCACCCCTACAAATCGAGCAAGGGTATCTTCGCCCACAAGACCTGTGAGCGGGTGTTGGAACAAGAAAGCGATTGGAGCGTCATCGGGACCGTCATGCTCTGGGGTGACGTGGTGGAGCATGAATACGGGTATCGCGCTGAGTTTGCGCGCATTGAAAAGCTGCATCATTTCGCATCCGGCATGACGGACAGTTTTAAGGCGTGGTTGCAGGCTGAATTTGCAGCTTAACCCGCGTCTCACCAGGAGACGCCCCCCGAGGAGGGAGAGGATGGCAGAAATTTTGCACTACAAGGCCGACGCCTACCGAGAGGAAAGCGTGCGAATGGCTCAGGAGCGTCGCCAGTGGGACGAATGGTATGGCCGCTTGCCCGACGACATCAAGCGCCGACTATCGGCTCACGATTTCAAGCGGCTTGGCGACCTATTCAAGTCAATTTTCGTTGGCTGATTAACACGCCCCCCGAGGGGAGGAGATGATGAGCATAACAGTTAAGCAGGCGCGAAAAGCGATTGCCGATGCGTTCGCCGCCGATCCCGACTTCCGGAATGGATATGTTGCCAACATCGCCATGCTTCTACACGACCGCTATGGCATCAGAAACTACGAGAAGCGGAACAAGGCTGGCGATGACATTGTGCGCCTGATTTTTGAGAGCGGAGCTTAACCCAACTCCCCGGCGCTTTCCCCGGCGTCGGGGGAGAGGAGATAACAGATGAGCCAAAACATATTCTCCCTTGAAGGCGTGATTTCTTGGCTGGAAATGCAGCCGGGGGAGACGGAGTACGACTATCTCGACTACGGCGATTGCTTGCTGGCGCAATA
>SDBV01003487.1_pt1 | contig 23178 bp, 22 predicted proteins | sample 2277081 | NCBI WGS metagenome assembly SDBV01 (sample SAMN10402039, study PRJNA504765) | marine sediment metagenome | isolation source: marine sediment core GS10_PC15, 223 cmbsf | place: Arctic Ocean: Southern Knipovich Ridge | collected 2010 | reverse complement strand
CGTTGGTTTGAAAATTGCTGACATGAAAGCTATCAAAACACATAACCCATTTGCTGTAAATGATATTTTCTTGAGCCAAGAATTTGATATCCCTCTTGAAAAGATGAACAATTACGGTTCATCACTGATCTGGGGTCATCCCCAGGGACCGACCGGGATGCGGTTAATCATAGAATTGATCGAAGAATTAGCCGTACTCGGTGGCGGGTATGGGTTATTCACAGGTTGCGCGGCGGGTGATACTGCGGCGGCGGTAGTGTTGGAGGTTATTGCTTAATGACTGAACCATATAAGTTTTTTCATAAGGTGAGAGTCCGATATAACGAAACCGACGCCCAAGGGCATGTTAATTTTGCCCAATATTTTAACTTGTTTGATCTAGCAATCATTGAGTATATGCGTTCTGTTGGTTATGGATACGCTGAAATGAACGAGAAAAACGTCGACATGCTGTATGCTGACGCCCATGCTTCTTATCATTCTTCGTCATACTTTGATGAGCTTCTCAGATTGCACTGCCGGATCGGGAAAGTCGGCAATACCAGTATGAGGTTCGATTTTCAGATCTATGCAGATGATGATGATCGGCTGATCGCAACTGGTGATGTTACTGTCGTATTTGCTGAACCGGGGACCTGGAAAAAGCTTTCTGTCCCCGATCAGCTCCGGCAAAAACTGGAGAGCAACTAGAATTTTCGGAGGAAAATTTCTATGAAAGCAGCTGTTTTTTATGCAGCGAACGAGCCATTGATAATCGAGGAGGTCCCGACACCCGATCCGGGAGACGGGGAAGTGTTGGTGAAGGTTGCAGCTTGTGGTTTGTGCCACACTGATCTCCATTATACAGATCATGGGATCCCAACTTTTAAATCGCCGCCACTAATTCTTGGGCACGAGATCTCGGGGACAATCGCTGGAATGGGATTAGGTGTTGAACAATGGAAGGAAGGAGATAAAATTTTACTCCCAGCAGTTTATGGTTGTGGGGAATGTTCGATGTGCCGAACCGGACGGGAGAACGTTTGCGAAAAAATGGTCATGTTTGGGAATAATGTTGATGGCGGGTATGCAGAATACCTCCTTGCTCCTGCAAAAGATGTGTTTGCTTTACCGGATGAGATCCCGCTTGTAGAAGGGGCGATCATCGCAGATGCGACCACAACACCGTACCATGCAGTTGTCAATCGGGGCAAAGTCAAACCGGGAGATAAAGTTGTTATTTTCGGCTGTGGGGGGATTGGGTTGAACATCGTCCAAGTCGCGGCGGCTGTGGGAGCGGAAGTAATCGCAGTGGATATCGCAGATGAGAAGCTGGATTGGGCTAAGAAATTTGGCGCTCAAGTTGTGTTGAATTCAAGTAAATTTGAACGGATCGATAAAGAGATCCGAAAACTGACTGGCGGTGGGGCGGATGTCGGGTTTGAAGCTATTGGTAACCCAGAAGTACAGAAACAGACATTTTCCTCCGTACGAAACGGCGGTCGTTTTGTTGTGGTCGGTTTCTCTAGCAAACCGATGTCTCTTAATACTGGGAGGGTGATGTACCGAGAGATGGAGATCGTCGGTTCTTTGGGCTGCCGGCCTGTCGATTACCCCAGAGTGATAGAGTTGGCCCGCCAAGGCAAAATTAAAGTTAAAGAGTTGGTGACGGCTAGGTTTGATCTGGAAGACATAAATGAAGGGTTTGAAACTTTACGTAAAGGCGAGGGTATTCGCTCGGTGGTTGTGCCATGATATTCGATTTTCATGTTCATCTTAGCTTACCGGAACATGCTCACTCTTGGGTGAAGGAGTGGATGAGTTCCAATTACACTGGGGATGTAGATGAATTAATTAATGAGATATTGTCACCCGAAGGTCTTCGCGCTTACTTGCAAGCTAATAATATCGATCATGCTGTAGGATTGGCTGAGGTTTCGCCGATAACTACTGGATGGACAGGAAATGAGTTTGTGGGCGAGTTGTGCGCCAAAGCAAATGCGCTTCCAGGCCCAGAAAATGGGGCTAAGGGCAGACTGCTCCCCTTTGCAAGTATAAACCCCTTCATCGTAAATGACCTCCCTGGGGAACTCACCCGGTTGGCGGATGAGTTCGATTTCAAAGGGATAAAGATCTACCCGCCGTATCACCACCATTATGCCAATGACACCCGGATGTACCCGTTGTATGCAAAAGCTCAGGAACTTGGAATGCCGCTCATGGTGCATACAGGTTCCTCGGTTTTCAAAGGCGCTCGAATAAAATACGCCAATCCACTCCTGTTAGACGATGTGGCAATTGATTTTCCAAGTTTGCCGATCGTGATGGCGCATTCTGGACGACCATTTTGGTATCAGCAAGCGTTCTGGATGGCAAGACAACATCCAAACGTGTATATGGAGATATCTGGTTTACCTGGAAAGAAACTCATGGAATATATTCCTCGTTTGGAGGAAATTTCTCATAAGGTTATATATGGGTCAGATTGGCCTGGAAATCCTGATATGCAGCGGAATGTGAATTCGGTTAGAGAAATGCCGATTTCTGATCAAGCCAAGCAAAATATCATTTATGATAACGCCGCAAAGATTTTTGGCTTAATAATTAAATAAGGAATGAAAATGCGAGAATTATTATTAGGAAACCAAGCTATTGCTCAAGGAGCTTGGGAGGCTGGAGTGACTTTTGCTTCTGGCTACCCTGGAACGCCAAGTACGGAAATCATCGAGACGCTGGCTGCAAAATATCCAGAAACGAATCCTCGATGGTCAACGAATGAAAAAGTAGCGTTTGAGGAGGGGATGGGCGCTTCAATTGGCGGTATACGAGTCTTGGTTACGATGAAACATGTGGGGTTAAATGTCGCCGCGGATGCTTTCATGGTCTTCCCTTATTCAGGTACAAATGGTGGTTTTGTTTTCATTTCTGCGGATGACCCTGGGATGCATTCATCACAAAACGAGCAGGACAACCGCTACCTCGCCCGGATGGGTAAAGTCCCAGTGCTGGAGCCGAGCGATGCTCAAGAGTGCCTGGATTTTATGATTGCCGCTTATGAGCTATCAGAGCAGTTTGACTCTCCAGTAATGTTACGGACAACAACCCGGTTGGCGCACCATAAAGGGTTGGTGAAAACAGGTAAGAGGAAAGAAGTTGAAAAAAAGGAATTTATCCCCGACGCAAAACGATACTCTGTTCCGATCTACCGAAAACTCCTGCGTCCGATATTAGAGGAACGGTTAACCGCGTTGAGAGAGTATGCAGAAATCTACTCATTCAATAAAGTTGAACATGCTGAGAGCAATACTGGAGTGGTCACCTCCGGGATTGCCTACCAATATGTTAAGGATACTCTCCCAGACGCTGGGGTTCTAAGACTTGGTATGACCTTCCCATTGCCGGATAATCTACTACGCGAGTTTTCTAAGGAGTATGAAACAGTCTACGTTGTTGAGGAAGGGGAGCCTTTCATTGAAGAGTACATGCGCAATCTAGGAATAACAAATGTTATTGGTAAGGAACTGTTTGGCGTTATTGGCGAATATTCTCCAGGGAAGCTTCGGAGCGCATTGGGGTTGGGAGAAACTCCGAAACCATATACAGAAGGGGTTGCCTTACTACCTCGCCCACCGATGATGTGTGTGGGTTGCGGACATAGAACGGTTTTTGCGATCCTAAAACAATTAAAAACAAACGTTGCGGGAGATATTGGCTGCTACACAATGGGAGCCTTACCGCCTTACGAAGCAGAACATACTACATTTTGTATGGGCGCCAGCATAGGGAATGCGATTGGGTTAGAGCAGGCTGGTCAAGAAAATGTCGTTGCGATCATTGGAGATTCGACGTTCATCCATGCTGGGATCCCGCCGTTGATAGACGCAGTTTACAACGAAAGCTACTTGACCCTTGTGATCCTGGATAATACGACCACAGGAATGACTGGCGCGCAGCCGCATGCAGCAACGGGGAAGAATGTCCTCAATGCTGAAGTCCCGAAACTCGATTTAGCGAAGTTGGTTAAGGCTACCGGGGTTGAGCATATTGCCGTGGTAGATACATGGGAGAGGAAGAATATACTCCAGGCCATGCGGAAAGCTCTCAATCACCCTGGTCCCTCAGTTGTGATCGCTCAAGGACGGTGCGTACAACTACCTGAGATGAAACGGAGAGATATCATCCCGTTTTTTGTGGTTGATGAAGACTGCACCAAGTGTGAAGCTTGTTTCAAGGTTTGGTGCCCAGCGATAACAAAAACTGAAGAAGGTTACCCGGTAATCGATTCTGTAGATTGTACATCTTGTACAGTTTGCGCTCAGATGTGCCCAACAGATGCGATCGTATTGATGGATAACCCGGTTGCGGTGTGATGGAGAACAAGGTGACAAAAATCTATGATCTATTATTTGCAGGTGTGGGGGGGCAAGGATCTTTGTTGATCTCGGAACTGACTTCAATCGCTGTAGCCAGCCAAGATTATGATATCAAACAAACAGAGGTGCACGGCATCTCCCAACGCGGGGGAAGCGTGGAGACCCATGTGCGTTTTGGAGAGAAAATCCATTCCCCAATCGTTACACCTGGAGAAGCGGACGTCGTCCTCGCTCTCGAAAAGTTAGAAGCTCTGCGTTTCGCTCATTATGTGGACAAAAATAACGGCACTGTTTTGGTGAATGATTATGAAATCGTCCCTCCATCGGTTGCTGGGGCGGAAGAAATTTATCCGCACAATGCAATTGATTACCTGAAGGAAAAAGGAATATCTGTTGTGGCGCTGTCTGCCTCTCAAACGGCGAAGGAGATCGGAGATGGACGGATGGCGAATGTCGTCATGCTGGGTGCCATGTCAACCTTGCTACCGCTGACTGGAGAGAGTTGGGAAGGTGCCCTAAGGACTCGTCTTCCGGACAAATATTTAGAAGGCAATCTCAAAGCTTTTGCTGCGGGTATAGGAATGATGAATGGAAAAGAATCAAATTAGAATAAATGGAGGATGCTAGGATGAAGGACAGATTAGAAGAAGTCCATGAATTGATATATGACTGGAATCTAGTTGAGGCGCGTCCCAACCCCAAGTATCATATAATGGTCACGGATGAATCGCTCCGGGATGGACTTCAATCTCCCTCAATCATTCATCCGGATATTCAGGATAAGGTTTACCTATTGTATCTCATGAAGGATTTGGGTATTGACGCAGTTGATCTAGGTTTGTGCGGTGCAGGTGAGAAGTTCAAGTACCATGTTACAGTTTTGGCAAAGGAAATCGCAAATCAAAATTTACCCATTCAACCGCAAAGCGCAGCGAGAACAATGATCAGTGATATTGCACCGATCGTGGATGTATCACAAGAAGTTGGGATCCCTTTAGAAGCAGCAATATTCTTGGGAACAAGCTCGATCCGTCAATTTACTGAAGGATGGGATTTAGATTTCTTATTGAAGCAAACAGAGAAATCTGTGTCATTTGCTGTTAAGAATGAACTACCAGTGATGTTTGTTACCGAGGATACTACTCGCGCCCACCCAGATACGATCAAGGCTGTTTACACAGCCGCTATTCATTCTGGTGCAAAAAGAATTTGTGTCGCTGACACCGTGGGACATGCCACTCCTGAAGGTGTTACAGCCCTAATAACATTTATGCGAAAAGTAGTGGATGAGGTTAACCCAGAGGTCGGGATTGATTGGCATGGGCATAGAGATCGTGGGATGGATATAATCAACACAATTTCGGCTATTGAAGCTGGTGCTGACAGGGTGCATGCTTGCGGCTTGGGAATCGGAGAACGCAGCGGAAATACACCTATGGAAACCCTCTTGGTAAATCTCAACCTGCTGGGGTGGGCGGAAAGAGATTTGAAACGCTTACCAGAATATTGCGAAGTGATTCGCGAAAAGTGTGGGGTGCAGATTCCTTTTAATTATCCTGTTGTCGGGGATGACTCGTTCCGTACAGCGACAGGGGTACATGCTGCTGCAGTGGTCAAAGCATTGGAAATGGAAGACCAATGGCTTTCTGACCGGATTTATAGCGGCGTTCCAGCAAGTAGTGTTGGGCGTAAGCAGTGGATCGAGATCGGTCCCATGTCAGGTGAACATAATGTCCGATTTTATTTGAGAACACGAGATATTGAAGTTGAGCCGATATTTGTAGAGAAAATTCTATCGGCTGCGAAGAGATCTAATCGCCTCCTCTCTGAGGAAGATATCCTCCGTATGGTCACTGTGATGCGGACCAGATTAAAGACTGGCGCCGAGATCCGAGATAAAGACCTAGACGAGGAATATGAGTCTTAAAGGCGTTTATGCAAATTCACGTTCGACTTGTTGAACCTTTCTGGCGAGTAATTGGTCAAAGGAATATAACTTTAGAACTTGAGGAGAATATGAATATTGCTATGCTGCTTAATTTGCTTCAACAAAAATATCCTGAGTTAACATCGGAATTTGCTGCATCCCCACCGATGATCTTTGTTGGCGAAGAAGAGGTTAATCCTGAAATTATCTTAGAAGATAACAATAAAATTCATTTGGTATGGCCTATTGTTGGAGGATGATTTGGATTTCAAGGTTACAACAGCGATCATCAACCTGACCTCCGGGGAAGTAAAGATCACGCAAACCCCTGGTGAGCTGGTTCAGGCGTATTTGGGCGGGCGCGGTTTGAATATGGCCTATTTGCATCATTATCTAAATAAGGTTGGCGACCCAAAAGCCGTTGACCCGCTTGGACCTGAAAACCCTTTGATATTTGGGGCTGGCTTGCTGACAGGGACATTAGCTCCAAACGCGTCTCGTTTCAATGTTTCAGCAAAATCGCCAGAAAGTGGAATCCTTGGAGATGCTAACTGTGGAGGATTCTTTGGGGCTGCAATGCGGAAAGCTGGATTTGAACGGTTGGTAATTCTTGGGCGAGCGAAGGCACCTTCTTATATCCTTTTAGAGGACGGAGAGATAAAAATAGAAGACGCAGAGGAATTATGGGGCATGCGTGTAGTCAAATCTCAGGAGTGGTTAAAGGATAAACATGAATCTGGCACAGTTTCAGCTGTAATCGGCCCTGCAGGAGAAAACCAGGTCCGGATGGCGGCTGTGATGACGGGGAAGAAGAACGCGGCTGGACGCGGAGGGATGGGGGCTGTGATGGGTAGTAAATATCTGAAAGCTGTGGCAGCGGTTGGTGGCAAGCGAATTGTAGTGGACGATAAAGTGGCCTTGAGAGACGTGCGGTTGAGACAGCAGAAAAGTTTGAAAGAATCTAAGATCATTCAAATCTTGGGTAAAGTTGGTACACCTTTATTGTATGAGGTCAGTAATCGTTTAGGGGCGATCCGGACACGCAACAGCCAGGATAACTTCTTCGAGGACACCCTCAATGCGGAAGAGATCGAAAAATATGTGGACAAGATGCTGGCTTGTACTTCATGCGTTGTTCACTGCCGACACCGGAACACGCTTGGTGGTGAAGGACCGGAATATTCTACGATCGGGTTATTGGGCGCTAACATTGGGGTCGCTCCCACTGATCAAGTGATCACATTGAACAATTTGGTCAACGATCTGGGGTTGGATGCCTCTTCAACAGGAACGATCATCGGCTGGGCGATGGAGCTGTATCAACGCGACATGATCGGTGATGACATGACGGAGTCCCCTCTGGTATGGGGAGATTACGAGCGGGTGCATGAATTGATCGAAAATATAGCATACAGGCGGGGGTTTGGGGATGTTCTGGCTGAAAGTTCACAAGCCCTCCGATATTTTCCGCCCGAAGCGATAGATTACTTGATTGCAGTAAAGGGACTGCCTCAATCTGACCCCCATGATGTCCGTTACTTCAAGGGATTTGCTTTAGGGATCGCGGTCGCCAGCCGGGGAGCAGACCACTTACGCAACCGTCCGACTTTGGAGGTTTTCAAATTGCCGGACGAGATAAGAGAAGGCATATATGGCAGAGTGAACGATCCTGACCCAACCGGATATAAGGACAAGGGTTTAATCATTGCCTGGAGCGATGATATTTTCGCGGTTACAGACAGTTTGGGTACTTGTAAGTTTATCACCCGCGGATTTAACAGCCCACATTTATTGGGCTATGATGAGTTTTCTGATTTGATTGGCGCTGTAACTGGGATGGAGATTTTACCAAAAACCCTCAAAGAAATTGGACAAAGAATCCTTGATACTGAACGTTTGATCAACGCTGACTTCGGATTATCTCGCCAGGATGATACTTTGCCAAAAAGGTACTTTGATGACCCCATGCCTGCTCGAAAGACAAAAGGCCATAAAATTGATCGGGAAAAATTTCAGATCATGTTGGATGAATATTATGCAGAACGAGGATGGGATTCTGAAGGGCGAGTACCTTCAGATAAGAAAAAAGAAATTGATATTTTAATTGGTATGATTTAATTATCGTTATAAAAATATTTGGAGCTGTTATATGGGTCACACCCTTGCAGAAAAAATCCTCGCCGACAAATGTGAAAAAGGGGAAGTGTTTCCTGGTGAGTTCATAAATGCCCGCGTCGATTTGGTATTGGCGTCAGAGTTATCCGGGGTGATCGCAATTGAAGAGTTTGAGAAGATCGCCAACTCCCGGATCTTTGATCCGGAAAAAGTGGTGTTTGTAATGGATCATTTCACTCCAGCAAAAGATATTAAATCCGCTGAGATCGTAAAAACCTGCCGGAGATTTGCTTTGCAGCAGGGAATCAAGTTTTATGATGTTGGTCGGGCTGGGATCCAACATGTCCTCTTACCGGAGCAAGGCTTGGTTATCCCTGGCGACCTTATCGCTGGAGCAGACTCGCATACCTGTACCTATGGTTTTATGGGAGCGTTCGGCACGGGAATTGGTTCAACAGATGCGGCGGCTGCGATGGCATTAGGAGAGATGTGGTTAAAAGTACCTGAGAGCATCAAGTTTGTTTATCATGGCAAACCACCTAAATGGGTCGGTGGGAAAGATTTTATTCTCCACACGATCGGTCACATCGGCGTTGAAGGCGCGCGGTATCAAGCTATGGAATTCACTGGTGAGGCGGTTGACCTGCTGGGCATGTCAGACCGGTTTTCTATGGCAAACATGGCTATTGAATCGGGAGCGAAAACTGGCCTTTTTACCGCAGATGAAAAAACCCGAGAATTTATTGAAAAAAGGAGTAAACGAGAAGGGAAGTATTGGCAAAGTGACCCGGATGCGAAATACTCTGCCGAGTATGATTTCGACGTTTCTAAGTTTGAGCCGTTTGTCGCGGTCCCGTTTCTACCTGAAAATGTAAAACCTGTCTCGGAAATTGCTGGGTTGGAGATCGACCAAGTGGTGATCGGTTTGTGTACCAACGGAAACCTAGAAGATCTCCGGGCTGCAGCAGAATTATTAAAAGGAAAGAAAATCCACCCAAGGGTACGGGCTGTCATTATACCGGGTTCTCAGAAGGTTTATATGGATGCATTAAAAGAAGGTTTAATTGAAATTTTTATCCAAGCTGAATGCTCGGTGAGTACGCCAACCTGTGGGCCTTGCTTGGGGGGGCATATGGGTGTATTGGCAGAAGGCGAACGATGCGTTTCTACTAGCAACAGGAATTTTAGGGGCCGGATGGGTCACCCTGAAAGTGAAGTATATTTGGCAAATCCGTATGTCGCGGCAGCGTCAGCGATCACAGGTGTTATCGCTGACCCTTCTGAGGTTGTAAAATCATAATTGGAGAAGGTGAACAATGGCTTTTGAAGAATTTCGTAATATGACTTTAGGGGAAATCCTTTCTCTTCAAGCAGAAAGATATCCTAACCGTTCCTTTTTAAAGATGGGCGATCAACATTGGAGTTACCAGGATATTGAAGAAAAGGCAAATCGGATGGCGGCAGGATTGGAGGAATTGGGTTTAGTAGCTGGAGATAGGATCGCGATCATTTTACCGAATATCCCGTCTTATATTGTCTCGATTTTTGCTACTGCCAATTCTGGGATATTGTTTGTCCCCATAAATATTCGCAGGAACGAAGAAGATATTTTCTCCAGGCTAAACAAAACCAATCCAAAGGCTTTGATCACAGGCTCGTATCCTGAACTGTTCGACGGGGTGGACCATCTGGAGATTGCACTGTCATTAAAAGAAAAGATACCAAGCATAGAACACATAATCTTACATAAAGGTAGCCACCCGGATGCGTTGGATTGGGATTCTCTACTAGATACTGATGGGAAAAGAAAGAAAGTGGAGATTGACCCCAAGGGTCCTGCAGTCATCATCCATACGTTAGGAAGTTTGGGCGAGCCGCGGGGGGCTGTGTTAGCCCACCGAAGTTTAGCGCGGAACGCGATTAGTATGGTCCGTTATATGGAAGTTACGCCATTCGATGTATTTTTGGGAGTAGTGCCATTTTCAAACACATTTGGACTTACAGCTACTGTACTGGCATGCGCGATTGCGGGGACTCAATTGGTGTGTTTGCCAAAATATCATCCAAAGAAGGCGCTAGAGTTAATTCCAATAGAGAATATTACTATTCATCATGGAGTCCCGACCATGTTCGCCTTAGAACTAAACCACCCTGATTTCGATTCAAAGAGGTGCGGCAGCCTCCGGACTGGGATCATGGCAGGGGCACCATGTCCTCCAGAGCTAATCTCCCGGGTACGGGAAGAAATGAGTATGAACGTATTAATTGCTTATGGGCTTACCGAGGCTTCTCCCGGTATTACCATCACTCGAATGAATGATGGACCAATCACTCAAACTCAGACAGTTGGCCGGGTGATGGATGATGTGGAGGTCAAAGTTATCGATCGAGAGGGGACGACGCTTTCTTATGATGCAATAGGAGAGCTGTGTGCTCGCGGCTATAACATTATGCAGGGATATTGGAATGACCCTGAATCAACTGCACAAGTGTTGGATGAAGAGGGCTGGCTGCATACCGGCGACCTGGCGACGATAAGCGCCAACGGGCCTGTTCGTATCGTTGGGCGAAAAGGCCAGGACGTCATTCGGGCTGGTTTCAAGATATATCCGGGGACGATTGAAATGAAACTGCGTTCCTACCCAGGGGTAAAAGATGCGGCTGTAGTTGGAGTTCCTGACCTGATATATGGAGAATCTTTGTATGCTTGTGTTGTCCGTCACCAAGACGCAAAATTTAGCGCAGGAGACTTGTTGAATTTTGCGGGAGAGCATTTGCCTGACTATGCTACTCCAGATAGAGTAATATTTTTTGAAACGCTTCCTCGAAGGGGGAGCGGACCTGTTGATAAAACATACCTACGGGAACGTGTCCGAGTTAGGGGATATTCTTGGAAATTTGGTAAAAATATCGATACGGATGCGATCATTCCAGCCCGGAGGTGTAATACGGCGGATCCGGGTGAACTTGCTTTATATTGCATGGAAGACGCTGATAAAGATTTTGTAAATAAGATGAAACGAGGAGACTTGATCGTGGCGGATTCGAATTTTGGTTGCGGCTCTTCCCGCGAGGTTGCTCCCTTGACGATCAAAGCCGCAGGCGTGTCAGCGGTGATTGCCAAATCCTTTGCCCGAATTTTCTTCCGAAATGCTATAAATATTGGTTTGCCAATATTGGAATGTTCAGAAGCGGTTGACAAGATTCAAGAGGGGGACGAGGTTGAAGTAGAACCTGCGACTGGAAAAATCCGAAATATCACTAGAGGTGAAACCTATAAAGCGGAGCCTTTCCCTGATTTTTTGCAGCACATCATTGATAAGGGCGGTTTGCTGGCTTATGTTGAAGAACGGTTGTTAAACGAGGAGGATTAAAATGATATCTTTTGAACTCACTGAAGAACAACAAAGCCTCCAAGACTTGGCGCATAACTTCGCGGAAAAAGAAATCCGTCCAGTCGCGCCGGAATATGATGAGAAAGAAGAGGTGCCTTGGGATGTCCTAAAAAAAGCGGGAAAGACAGGCATGCTTTCTTACTACATCCCAGAGAAATATGGTGGGGCGGGGATCACAGATTCGATGTCTCATATCCTGGTAATGGAGGAAATCGCGTGGGGGTGCGCTGGGGTTGCTTCAATAATGGGAGGGAATAATCTGTTTTCAGTCCCGCTTACACTGTTTGGGAGCGAGGAGCAGAAAGAGAAATATCTTCCTCTATTCTGCGATCCTTCCAAACCATATATCGGGGCATTTGCGATCACTGAACCTTCCGCGGGGTCTGACCCGAGCAGCTTGGCGACCGAGGCGTATAAAGATGGCAACCAGTATGTGGTCAATGGTGCCAAAGCTTTCATCACCAATGGGGGTATCGCGGATGTGTATGTGATCTTTGCAACTATGGACCCGAGCAAGAGGACAAAGGGAATCACAGCATTTATCGTTGAGAAAGATACCCCAGGATTTAATCCTGGAAAAAAAGAAGAGAAAATGGGGATTCGGTGCTCGGCAACTTCCCTGCTAGCATTTGAGGAAATGCGAATACCGGTTGAGAATCGTCTTGGGGAGGAAGGCGAGGGATTCAAAGTGGCTATGAAAACCTTCGAGTATACCCGGACAGCCGTTGCCATGTATGCCGTGGGAGTTGCCAGAGCGGCGTATGAATATGCCCTCCAATATGCTCAGGAACGGGTGCAATTCGGTAAACCGATCATCCGGCATCAAGCCATTGGTTTTATGCTTGCTGATATGGCGATAAAAATTGACGCGGCTCGTTTCCTTTGTTGGCGGGCTGCTACTGTGACTGATAAAGGCGAGCCTTCGATAAAAGAAGCCAGCATGGCAAAAGCCTACGCGGGGGATGTCGCCATGGAAGTGACTACTAATGCTGTCCAGGTCTTAGGAGGGTATGGGTATTCTCGTGAATATCCCGTTGAGAAATGGATGCGGGATGCCAAGATCATGCAGATCTATGAAGGCACGGCTCAAATTCAGAGAATGATCATTGCCAGACAATTGGCTGGCTGAAAAAAACCAACTTAGAGGAGTGTGAATGAAAACGTACAATATTGGAATGCTCCCTGGGGATGGGATTGGACCAGAGGTGGTTGCAGAAGGAACCAAAGTCCTAAAAACCTTGATGAAAGAGGAAGGCTTTGACTGTAATTTTGTGGATTATCCATATTCAGGCGAGTATTATCTAAAGACTAAAGAACTTGTGCCAGAAAGTGTGATTGAGGAATGGCGCTCATTAGATGCAGTATTTCTAGGGGCAATTGGCCATCCAGATGTTGAGCCAGGTTTGGTAGAGCGCTCAGTAATCCTTGGGCTGCGTTTTGGGCTTGATCTGTATATCAATCTTCGCCCGATCAAACTTTATTCAGCCAATTTGTGCCCCTTGAAAGATAAAACCCCTGAAGATGTAAATTTTACTGTTGTGCGGGAAAACACTGAGGGTTTGTATGCCCAGATCGGCGGCATCCTGAAAAAAGATACTCCCGATGAGGTGTCAACAGTTACGGGCGTTTATACCCGCAAAGGTGTTGAGCGCGCGATCCACTATGCTTTCAAAATCGCTCAGGAACGCGCTGTCGGACGGGACCGACCTCCGAAAGTCACAATGGTGGATAAGGCCAATGCCATCCGCCCCCATGATATCTGGACGCGCGCGTTTGCTGAAGTTGGCGAAGAGTTTCCTGACGTAAAGCAAGATCATGCCTATGTGGATGCCTGCTGTATGTGGATGATCAAGAATCCAGAATGGTTTGATGTGATCGTTACCACAAATCTTTTTGGGGATATCATCACAGACCTGGGAGCAATGATCCAAGGGGGGATGGGGATTGCCGCTTCTGGGAACTTGCATCCAGGAAAAACATCTATGTTCGAACCTATTCACGGGTCCGCGCCGAAATACGCGGGTCAAAATGTGGCCTGCCCGTTAGGGGCGATAATGGCGGTGAGTATGATGCTGGATTATTTAGGGGAGAAGACCAGCAGCGAACGGATCGAGGGGGCAGTTGCCCTTCTGCTATCTACTGGAAAGATACCTTCCGCAGATGCTCGGAGTGGTTTGAGCACAACGCAGGTCGGGGATATGGTCAATGAGGTGGTTTTGAAAGGGTAAATTAAAAGAAATCGAGTTTTTCGCAAAAACTCGGTTTCTGCTTTTAAATTAATCTCAATTCGATTTAAGCCCTTGCCAGCGTTTGGATATCTCTTCCGGTAATGTCACGCCAAGCAGCTCTAGGACGCGAGACCATGGCTGGTTGATGAGATCATCAATGGTTTTTGTGTGCTCTTTGAATAACTTGTTGATCTTTGACTCTCGTTTTCCTGATTTTTCTTTTAGTGGGGTTATTAATACATAATTTATTTGAGAATAATCCTTATGACATGGGGAAGCATGGGCTGAACTTTGTTTTATTAGGAAATATGGTAAATATAAAATTCAGATACCTTGCGCGTAAAAGCCTTTTATGGAATACTAGCAGGACATCGTAGTTTTATTGTAATAGGAACGAAATTTTGGTTACAGATAATAATAGGAGTTGAAATTCGACTCCCTAAAAAATCAGTTTCCTAACCTTAGGAAACTTGTAGTAGATTTTAGAACACAAAGGAGATAACGAATAATAATGCTGCCATTCTTACAATTAATACTTGTATTAGCACTTATTATTTCAATAGCAAAAGCGGGTGGTTACCTGAGTTATAGATTGGGACAACCCGCTGTTGTTGGTGAAGTTTTAGCAGGTGTGATCTTGGGCCCCTCAGTAATTAATTTGTTAGGCTGGTCGATATTTACTGATACCCATTTGGGGGAAACAGTCACTCATTTGGCGGAATTAGGTGTTTTGTTATTGTTATTTATGGCTGGTTTGGACCTCCATTTAACTGATCTTTTAAAATCAAGAAAAATATCTGTACTGGCTGGAGCTTTTGGATTTGCTTTTACTTTAGGTATGGGTTATATCCTTGCTACACTCTTCTCTTTTGATATATCGGAGGCACTGTTTATTGGCTTAATACTAGCCCCAACAAGTATTGGTATATCGGCCCAAACATTGATGGAATTAAAGGTGTTGAGAACAAAAGTGGGTATAACGTTGTTGGGGGCATCTGTTGTAGATGATACATTAGGTGTTTTGGGTGTATCTTTGTTTCTCGCATTTTTTTTGGGTGAAACAAGTGGTGGGGTAATTAGCATATTATTGATCCTACTTAAGATGGTTCTATTCCTAATTGCTGCATCGGCAATAGGTTATTTGTTGTTACCAAGATTTGCGAATTTCGTAGAAAAATTACCTATCAGCCAAGGTCTAGTTGCTTTTTCTTTTGTTACAGCCCTTTTATTTGCCTGGAGCGCAGAAGCTCTCGGGCACATGGCGTCTATAATTGGTGCATTTATGGCAGGAATTTTCCTTGCGCGTAGCCCACTAAATGAAAGAATAAAAACTGGTTTATCTCCGATTTCATATGGGATTTTTGTGCCTATTTTTTTCATTAATGTTGGATTATCTGCAAATGTGAGGACGATATCTGCCAACGAATTATGGTTTTTAGCAGGAATGATATTTGTAGTTGTTGTCTCAAAATTAGCTGGCGCAGGACTTAGCGGCCGTTTGGGAGGGATGACAAATAAAGAATCTCTTAAACTTGGCTTTGGAATGGTACCGCGTGGAGAAGTTGTTCTAATTATTGCTGCGGTTGGGATTGCAGAAGGGTTGATCAATGCGGAAACTTTTTCTACGATTGTTGTTTTAGTAATAATAACGACAATCATGACACCCCCAATCTTGCGATATTTATTTTCTAAAGAAGACCTGAAAAAATTAACGATAAAAATTTAATCCAGGAGATCAAAATGTATTTTTTAATAGTTTTTGTACTCAATGATAAAGATTTGTGCAGTAATCTTCTTGATGCCTGGGAAACAGCCGGTATCAGAGGTATCACAATATTAGAAAGTTCAGGGCTTGGACGAGCACGCCAAGCTGGTATTCGCGATGACTTACCGTTAATGCCAAGTCTCAATGATTTATTTAAAAGTTCAGAGACTCGACATAGAACATTGTTTGCTGTGGTAAATAGCCAAGAGAAAATTGACGCAGTTGTTGATGCTACAAATTCTGTTGTTGGAGATCTAGAACGTGAGAACTCCGGCTTCCTGTTTGTCGTTCCGGTAAGCCAAGTTTATGGTAAGAACATGTTGGAATGAAAAATATTGGGTAACAAAAACTTGTATTAGTGTGAATGGTTGGTTTAGGATGTGTGTGAAGGATATTAGATATTGTTTTTAACCAACAGACTCTTTTCCCCGCCACCTTCTTGAAATTTCCTCAGGTAATTTTATGTTGAACAAGTCGAGCGAGCGAGAAACAATTTGATCGATAATGTCATTTAATGTTTTAGGGCGGTTGTAGAAGGCTGGCATGGGGGGGAGCAGGATCGCCCCGTTCTCAGTAACCTGCTTCATTAGCTTGATATGACCAAGGTGGAGTGGAGTTTCCCGGGGCACAAGAACTAACCTGCGGCGTTCCTTTAGGGTCACATCTGCGGCCCGGATAAGCAGGTTTTCGTTCAATGAGTTGGCGATCATTGAGAGGGATTTCATCGAGCAGGGGATCACGATCATCCCGTCAGTTTTGAAAGAGCCAGAAGCGATCGGGGCAGCCAGGTTTTTGAACTCATGAACAACATCTGCGAGGGCTTCAATTTCTTTTGCTTTGAAATCTGTTTCCAGTTCAATAGTGTGTTTGGCGGCTGGGCTGATGACCAGGTGAGTTTGAACGTCTTCAACCTTGCTCAACACTTCTAACAAACGGATGCCATAAATCGCCCCACTTGCCCCGGAAATACCCAAAATTAGTTTCATATTATCCTCCACTTACTCAATGATCTCAACTGTCCCTTCCTCGCCATTTATATGAATGTTCATACCCGTCATGATCTGTTCGATTGGAATTTGATCTACACAAGGTATTTCAGAGATGATACAACCAACTGCGGTGATGGTTTCACATTCCGCGTTGATGATCGCTTTTGGGGCAAGGTTGTTGTCTTTTAACCTAAAAAGTGTGTAAGACCCGACTGTCGAACCTTTCCCAGAGGGGAAGACCAAAATTTTTCCACTGATCGATTCGCCTTCTAGTTCATGATCTTTCTCAACGACAACCCCGGTATCTGGATCAACACCGCCAAAGAAAGATATTCCCATCGATGTGACAAGCGCCTGCCCCTTAACATTTCCTGTGTAGATCTTTCTTCCCTGGAATTTCATTTGATTGCCTCTCTAACCACATCATCAAAGGATAAGAACACTGTCTTGAATTTGTTTTTAGAATAAGCATAATAGCATGCTTTGGCGCTGTCCGTTGCTAGAGTGTTGAAGCGTCCTCTTATCGGGGCGACCACGCAGCAGGTATCAACGGCGAACAATGCTCCGCTTTCTTCAATGATCTTTGTATACCCAGCTATATCGGAGATCTGCTTCATCGGGCGGGAAGTTGTGATCCAGAATTCTTTTGTGACCTTCTGTCCTTCTAGCAATTCCGCAATGCGTGCAATTTCGTTGATCGTCAGATGGGGGCATCCCAGGCTGACAAAATCAATTTCCTTATGTGAAGGTTCATTTAATGAGCTTATGGCTTCCTTGATCTCGTTCATGGAAACTAAAAACGATTCTTTCGGAGGGGAGAACGAATCGGATTCGGGGGTAATGTCTTCCATGTGGAAAAGCGCAGTACCGCCATAAGTAGCGATACTGGCGCAAAAAGATTTTAGGTTCTCTACGGATGCTTTTTGGATCCCTTTAATATAAGGGATACTTTTCTTTCCGGTCGCTTCCAATTTCTTTCCGATCACCAAACCTAACCCTCCATATTCATGGTTCTCGGTAGGTTGGTTTTCTACGACAACTGTAATTGTAGGATGTCGGTTTTCATCCAAGTGAAACCCGTATTTTGGTGTCCTTCCAGTTAATGAAGCAGCCAAAGCGCTGGAGCCGCCTTCGCGGTTTGTCCTCGCGCCCAATACTGAATTGGAGTAACATACGGCACTGCTCTCAGACCAAGCGATGTTTTCACCGAAATGAGGGACGTTGCCGAATAGGTAGGGTGTACAGGAGCAGGTTGTGATTACCTTCATTCTCGCAAAAGCATTTATTACCCGTTTTTGTTTTTCAGCGAAATCTTCACTGATTCCCATTGCTTCCCAATTGTCAATATCCATCCCGGCAGGGTTCAGGGTTGTGAGGACCAGTGCTTTTCCTCCACCGTCCGCCATCTCGGTTAGGAATTTCAATCCTGCGTCCCCTAAATTTGAATAGCTTACTCCCGCAATCTGGACAGACGAAATCGGGATCATCTTTTCAGCGTCGAATATCGTCCCCAAAGCGACTAAAATTTCCATTGCTTTTTTGGTAGATTTGCTGTGATTGCCATCCAGTATTTCTTGTTCGTTCTTAGTGAGGTTCATTGGTTATTCCGGCATGAATTGAGAAAGGTCAATTTTAGGAAATTTGGCTTTTCCAAAATCCTTAGCTCCTAATGGTTTGGTCAGATCAAACCCGATCTTGGTAGTCAGTTTTGTTCCGACTTCTGCGCTGGGGTCGAGGCTTGAACCGGGAGATTTATCCATGAGGACCATATCAGAATCTCCCTGGAAGCGGGTGGCCATTGCCCATTCAACTTCCAAAGGGTTATAGATGTCGATATCGGCATCAACCACAAAAACGTGTTTGCAGGAGTTGTGCCCTTGGAAAGCGGCCTGGATGGCTTTTTTCCCATCCTCCTCGTTTTGTTTATCAATTTGAGCGATTGCGTGTAGCCAAGAACATCCCCCAGGGTTGACGTTTACATCCAGACACTTTACAACCTCGTTCACTTTTTTGAAAATTGTAGGTTCTCTGGGCATACCCATCAACAGCTTGTGTTCAAGCGCCCCTGGGAGCAGCGCCTGCCAGATGGCGTCTTTTCTATGGGTAATAGTCTTTACTACAAATGTTGGCTCCTGGCGGATGACGTCGTAGGTTCCAGTTAGGTCGACAAATGGGCCTTCGGTATGTTTCTTTTCCAGATAGACAGTACCCTCTAATACGATCTCAGTTTCAGCGGGGATGAGGACATTTACAGTTTTTGCTTTTACGACTTGAAGCGGTTGGAGGGCATTGGCGATCTCAATTTCATTGATCCCGATATTTACTGATGTCGCTGCGGCGATCAAAACATTAGGTGCATTCCCGATACAAACTGCTACATCTAATTCCTTAGAATCTTGCAGAAATGTGTCAAAATTCCTTGAGCGCACGATCCTGACAGCCAATTCGGTTTTGGAGAACTGCATCCCCCGGTGATAATCAACATTTTGACCATATTCAGGGTGGTAAGCAATAAATATTCCAGAGGAGATGTAATTTCCGCCATCTCCTTTACAGTACATTAGGATAGGGAGGGCGTCGAGGTCTGGGTTGGTGATAACAACCTCTTGACAAGGTGCGATGGAAACAATTTCACACGGCGAGCGGTTTTCAATAGCATTCGTCAGGGTGGGGATGATCTCTGAAACTTCAATGCCGAGGTAATCGGCGAAAGCGGTTTTTGAACCCAATAAGTTTCCAAATACTGGGAATTCTGAGTCTTTGACATTTTCGAAGATCACTGGGGTCGGCTCAAGTTCTTTTAGGACTCCCGCGACCTCGAATGATTTTGAGATCGGTTTGGTGATCCTGATCAGGTTATCATCCTGTTCCAATTTGGTTAAAAATTCTCGGAGTGACATATGCTTTTACCTTTTGATGATTGAACTAAGGGTTAGGTAGTGTATAAATCTTATACCATATTATCTTCCATTTTTAATGAATTGTAGAAGGAAGTTGTGTGTTATTAGATAATAGCTTATATTTAAGGGAATTCAATTTTAAGTAAGTGAGGAGGAAGGGATGCAAACCAAAAAGAAAATTAATAATCAGGATCGATTTGATATATTTATGTACGGGATTTTATTTTTATTCTTTTTTCAACTGATCTCTGATTTTATCGAGACTGTTTAGGTGTTTGGTCTTTTAGGGACAGAGATTCCCATTGAAATTGTCAGTGTATTGTTCTTCTTTTCCCCGGTGATCCTAATATTTTTCAAAAAGAAAAGTACCCAAAGATTCTTGCTGGGTTCAGGGATGGTTGTAATTCTTTGTCGGGTGATTGCGGTTATGCTGGATACACGCGGTAAAATGCTTGTGTCTGGGTTGGGGGTAGCCGCGTTCCTGGTCTTTTTCCCAGCATTGTTCGTCTCTATGAGCCATACATCTAGCGAAGAGAAAAGTAAGAAGATGGGCGTAGGGTTATTGTTGGCCGTTTCGATGTCTGTCCTTTTTCGGGCGCTGAAATCTGGATTTGACATAACTATGTACGATGAAGGGGAATCGGTGGGGTGGGCGTTGGCGATATTAGCGGTTTTCTTAATTTGGAAGAAATTCCCTTTCAAGGTGAAAAATACTGAGAACGGGACAGATGAATCATCGACTGGAAGGGTGATCGGTTACAGTCTTGGAATGACTGGCGTTTTACTGCTGCTTTATTTTGCGTTCACCAGTCTAAATGTTGTTTCCAGGTGGACGGGCGTGAATTATTTTTACGTTATTAACGTGGTCGCATTTTCTGTTTTGCTGTTCTTAGTGCTCTGCTACAAAGGAAAAGGGTTTTCGATATCGAATTGGATGATCTTCCTCTGGAATCTGGTGTTTGTGGTTTCTGTGGTTTTGACCATCTTGCCCCATCAATTAAAATTTCCAGCAGCATCTGAAGGGTATCCGTTGTTAGAACCTCCAATATCTACAATTCAACTTTTGCCCTTATTTATCATGCTGCTCACTTTCCCGATCCTGATCATTGATTTCATTCGATTCTCTCAGGGATTGATTCATGAAAAACCTTCCCTTAGAAAACTTGGGATTGGGTTTTCAATCACGTCGTTGTTTATGTTGGTAATGATCCTTGGAAATGTGTTCACCACTGTTTATGACTACATCCCGGTTGTTGGACCAGCTTTTCGGGATAAATTCTGGCTGATCCATTTTCTTATTGGTGCTATACTTTTCCTTCCGTTATTATTTTTAGAGAAGAAGGAAAAACCTAAACAGGAATTTAGTCCAGGCTATGTGTTTCTGATAATTTTCATTGTTTTTGTAGCTGCAAGTTTAGTGAATAATCAGGTCTCAGCAAAACCCATTGACGAGTTGGGAGAACAACGTGATCTCAGGATTTTGACATACAACATCCAACAAGGTTATAGTGAGGATGGTTTTAAGAATTTCGATGGGCAACTGGATTTGATCAAGGCATTGGACCCGGACATCATCGGTTTGCAGGAAAGTGACACAAACCGGATCGCTGGGGGGAACGTAGATATCGTCCGCTATTTTGCTGACCAACTCGATATGTATTCCTATTATGGGCCGAGTGTGGTTTCAGGGACATTTGGGATCGCAATGCTTTCCAAATACCCAATTGAGGATGCGAAAACATATTATATGTACAGCGTAGGCGAACAAACCGCTGTAATTGAAGCAAGTGTATCAGTGGGTGGAGAGATTTTTAATGTTTACGTCACCCACCTGGGGAATGAAGGCCCGATCATTCAGCAGGAACAGATATTAGAGATTTTAAAAGGTAAGGACCCTGTCATTGTGATGGGCGATTTTAACTTCCGCCCAGAATCAGAACAATATAATTTAACCAATGATATTTTGGAAGATTCCTTTTTGATCAGTGAGGAGGAGATGAATATAAAAGGATTTGACGTTTCAGACAGAATTGATTACGTGTTTGTTTCCCCTGGAATCTTGGTTGAGGAAGCAATTTATTACACTGGACCTCAATCTGATCATCCCGCCATGTTTGTCGTTGTTAGTTGGTAAATTAAATAAAAATAAGTGGTTATCTTTTAAAGAAAACATGTCGCGAAATATTCGCGACATGTTCGTTATATATAAGGAATCCGGTTACCTGCCCCTAAGATCTTCTGCCTTGAACGGTAGGCTTCTTAACCGTATTCCTGTTGCATCAAATATCGCGTTACCAAATGCAGGTGCAACCGGCGGAACTCCCATTTCGCCAACCCCGCTTGGGGCATCATAACTTTCAATGAAGTGAACTTCCACTACAGGCTTTTCGTCGATCTGAAGAGGTTGAAGTTCATGGAAGTTGCTCTCCTGAACTCGTCCATTTGTGATGGACACTGTTCTTTTGAGCGCGGCTGTATTTTGTACCGGTTAGCCCTAACGTGTCTCACAGAACCCACAGAAGCGGTGTCTCTGGTTTTACGTCTATGCTGTTTTGTTCTCTATTCACAAACAAAATGATTGATGACATTATCACTCTCCTCTAGCCAAAATGATGAATTAATGTGGATTATATTCAATAATTCCTTTATTTATAATACTTCGATTTTTGGAGAATATGATAAGTTGTAGATTAACAAAAATGACAGGTTAGCCCTGTCATTTTAAAGATTGTATGAGATATATAATATATAATTTGTTAATTATATAACTTGTTCTTAACGTTAATTTATTCTTTTAATTCTTTATTTTTTTCTTCTTCTTCTTCATCCTCTTCCTCTCCTTTTAAACCATCCCGGAAAGACCGGATACCCCCACCCAATTCGCCAGCAATTCTGCCGATTCGACCTGCCCCAAAAAGCAAGAGGACAATGAGAAGTATAATTAGTAATTCTGGGCTACCGAAACTTCGCAACATGAGTATTCCTTTTCTACGTTTTATTCTTAAATCTAAAGATATTATAGCTTTATTTTACCAGTTTTGCAGGTTAATCAGTTGAAAGTAGTGGGGACAAAGAATTTGGCCAAAATTCAATAGAGAAGCAAATAATTTGTCCTAACCACAAGGAGCACATTATCAATTATAATTGCATCAAAACTGACAAATAGGATATGGTGTCAAGAACCTATGAGTTTTAACATCCAAAAATTGACCGACAGTCGTTTTGGGGTTACTTTAGCCCAAGGAATAGGCCGTTTTTTCCCACCCAAAGTTGGATATTCTTTGACAACCCGCATAGCTCGCTGGGTATCTTCACGAAAAGACGACCCCATGGTTAGGGCTGTCCGAGCAAATCGATGGGTTGTGTCCCAATGCACCCTCGATAGCGAACAATTAGATAAAGCAGTATTCGATACCTTCAAATATCAGACTCGGAGCATTTATAATTATTTTCGACACTTATATAATCCGAAATTTGTTGATCAGTCTTTGGATTTTAGCCCACAAT
>SDBV01003486.1_pt1 | contig 23190 bp, 21 predicted proteins | sample 2277081 | NCBI WGS metagenome assembly SDBV01 (sample SAMN10402039, study PRJNA504765) | marine sediment metagenome | isolation source: marine sediment core GS10_PC15, 223 cmbsf | place: Arctic Ocean: Southern Knipovich Ridge | collected 2010 | reverse complement strand
CCAGGCGGGATAGAGTCCGGTGTTGAAGCGCTGGCGGATCTGCTGGAACATCCGGTCGGCCTGGTCGTCTTCGCCGGCGGTGGCCAGTGCCCAGATTGCCGCCCCGCCGGCCGACATCCAGATGTAGTTGTGAAACATGTGGTCGTCGGCCACCCGGATCCCCTGCCGGACCAGCGGCGCGATCTGGGCGCGGACCTCCGCCTTGATCTGTGGGGTAAAACCCTGGTAGTTGTAGAGCCAGTCGTAGGCCAGGCCGAACTCGGTGAGTCGGGCATGGATGTGGAAGGTATCGACCCGGCCGGGATACTTGTACCCGCGCATCCTCGCGATGGCCTGCTCCGCGGCGGCCTTGTCCGAGGTCAACAGCCAGACCATGGCCTGGCAGGCCGCGTTGTGGTTTCGCTTCAACTGCCCCAGCAATTGCTTGAAGTCGGCGTCGCGCGGGCCGGCCTGCAGCTCGGCCAGCGAGATCGCGTGAGGCGTGGCCCCCGGGCGCAACAGCACCCTGGGCCGGTCGGTCTTGATCTTCGCCAGCGGAGGGATCAGTTCGGCGCCGAGCACCGCAGGCGACGCGATGATCGCGAGCGATAAGATGCTCAACGCGGTCTTCAGTTTTCGATGCATTGCACTGTCCGATCTGTATTAACTCAAACTGAAAGCGCTGGGGGCTGCGGGGCGGCAATTTGCTGGTAAGACCATTGTAGGAGGCGACTCCAGTCGCCGATTCGGATTCGCAGCGCAATCGCCAATATCCCCGAGAAATCGGCGACTGGAGTCGCCTCCTACAGCCATCTGCTTACAGTCTGAGTATTGAGGGTGGTTTTCCCGAGAGTCTCCAAGTCGGTTCCCGGCGTGCCTCGCCGATCTACATCCGCCGCCGTGCGAAGATGTTGCGGGAGTGGGCAAAGTTCCTGGCTTCGTGGCGGGTTCCGCCGGGCCGACGGCAGGCCAGCGACGTGCGGTAACTCGGTCGTATGACGGGACATCTGGAAAAGATAACCAGCCCACGGTTCGTCCCTAATCCAGTATTGCCTCGGCCCAGTTGTTCGGGTGGAGTAGCTGTTGCGTGTAGGTGTCGGTTACGCGTCCGTCGTCCGAGTGGCGGCTGTGCCATGGCAGGCGGCGCGTGCTTTTCGTGCCGCTCTTATCGGCAAGGACAATGGATGCATCGAAACGAAACCTCAGCCGGGGCTGAACCTGAAGCGGCGGCCGCAGCGGCAGGAGCATCTCCACGACGTACCCGCTGCCGTCGGGCTTCGGCTTGGCCGCCACCCAGCTTTCCCGCAAGGGAGCAACCCGGGCGTAAGTGATCTTGCCCTTGCCGGACTCATAGGTAATAGGCTTACGCCGATCATCGCCCCAGCCCGGCGGGAGTTGGGGCATCAATTCCACGGTGATCGTCTTTCCGCGGGGCCCGACCGGCGCCGCCACGATGCGGACGTCGCCGGGGCCGGACGAGGTGCGTGCGCCTTCGCCGGGCCCGAGGCGAACTTCCACCGAGGCCCCATCCCGGAAGGCGAGTTCCGGCGTGGAAGCCGATTTCCACGGCGTGTCGGTGGTGACGTCGAACGCCACACACAAGCCGTGCGTGGCGTTCATGTTGGCGACGATCACTTCCCAGGCAAAGTAGACCTTGGCACGCACCCGGTCGCCGTCGGTGATCTCCAAGGGCGTTGCGTTTCTCCACTCCCGTGGATCCAAGGTGCCGTCCACTTTGACGCCGTTCATGTATCCCAGGCCGATGTGAGGGATGCGAGTGACGCCGGTCATTTCGGCCTCGACTTGTGCGGCCAGTCTTGTCGCCTGCCCGGACGTAATGGTGACCGTCCCCTCTTGCCGCCGGAACTGGTCCCAGCCTCGAATGCGAAACACGGGGTTGTTGTTCTGTCCACTGCCGAAAAACAGCACCTCGCCCGGACTGAGCCCCGCCGCGCGGGCGTCGGCGGGAACCACGTACAGCGAGCCGAAGAAGCTCTCACCGCATCCGGCGTAGGCGCCCGGCGGGGCGGCTTCGGTATCGGGATTCTCCAGCAGCGTGCCGACCCACAGTCCGTCGCCGTCCCACACGTGTACGGGTCCTTCGACGTCGCGGACGACGACGCAGCCGTTGACCACGCCGACCGGTCCCCACAAGTACTTTCCTTCGCCGGGGCGGGCGTGGGGTCCGGGGGCGTGCCGGCCGATCGCCCACTGCAGCTTGCCCGCCGGGTCCCATTTCAGCACGCGATTGCCGCCGGTGGTCGACGACCACCAGCCGACCCCGTAGGCCGGCCGGTTGAGCCCGCCGTTGAACACCCCCAGCATGTTTCCTTTGGCATCCTCTGCCAAGGGACCCGCTTCGCGCGACCCGAGCTTCCCTTCCCAGGCGGGCACTTCGCCAACCTCTTCGGGTTCGTCCTGGAAAATCGGCACGCCATCTTCGTCCCAGCGCCGCAGGGCCAGGCGATAAAGCTTGTTGTTCTTCAATCCCAGATAGGTAAACCCGTGGCCCAAGGAACACATCTTCCCGAAACCATACGGCGACAGATCGGCAACCTGAACCAGTTTGTTGTTTGCCTCGTCCACCCAAAACACCTTGGGCTTTCCCTGGCTCATTTGGCCCGAGGTGCAAAGGTAGGTTTGATCGCCGTGGCGGCGCACTTCGCCGGGGTCGCCCAGATAGGTCGTCTCGACCTGCCAGGTTTTCTTCTCGTAGTCGACCTTGATCTTCGCCACCGTGCCCCATTGCGACTGCATCCAGACGGTGCGGGGATCGACGGGGTCGGCGGCGGCGAAGTTCGAGTATCGCTGGCCGCCGAACCACTGGCGGATCAGCTTGCCCTGGCGATCGAATCGCGCCGTGCGGCGAGGAGAGGTCACTTCGCAGACGATGAACCCTCCCTGTCCATCGGCGGCAATGTCTACCACGCCGTTGAAGCCGCCGGGGTCGAACTTCCCCACGAAAGGGCGGCCGCCGGGCGTGCCGTAGGTCTTCAGCAATTTGCCGTCTTTGCTAAAGCGTTTGACCTGGCTCGTCTTGCCGCGCTCGGCAACAAAGAAATCACCCGTCTTGTCTTCGACGTCCAACCGCCAAGGTTCGTCGAGTCCGCTGACGATCGTTTTTGGAGTTTTCTGCTTGCCGGAGACGGCGACCACACGGCCACGGCTGATGACCAAAACGCGGCGGCCGGGCTGGATGGGGGACGCCGTGTCGATGGCCACGCCCAGCGGCTGGGGCACCTTGGCCTCGTCGATCACCTCTCGGGTCTCGACGTCCAGCCAGCGGACCACATCGTGGTTCTTGTAGCTGACGACGATCTGTTTCCCATGGGCGTCCAGATCCATCACGCCGGTCGTATCTTTCCGCTCGGACTCGTCCCAGACCACGTCCCACTTTCCGAGGTGTCTTCCGTCGGCCGCACCGAAGAGATGGATCGCGCCGTTGGTGTGCAGCATGTAGAGCTTTCCGCCGGCGCTGCCCATGCTCTGCCCGCCTTTCCAGGGCTCGACCCAGTGGGGGATGCTCCAGATCCGCCGGCCGTCGAGAGTCTGCTTCAGGGCGAGGATCGTACCTTCGCCCCCGGTGGTGGCCAGATACATCCCCTCTGCATCGACGGCCACCGAGCGGACGCCGTTGTGGTTGCCCGGCCAGGTATCCCACTGCGGCGTCGGATTGGTTCCCAGCGTCAAGAGGTATTCCGCCTTGAGCCCTTGCGTCAGGAGCAGCTTCCAATGGTACTTGCCCCCTTCAACGGGTTTTCCTTGCTCATCCAGGCCGTCCCAGTGTTCGGTGTTTCGCCCTTGATTGCGCTGGGCGGCATGGAGCAACTCGCGTACAACGCGGCCGTGGCCGTCGAAAAGGACGATCGAAACCTTTCCGGCCTGCGGCAACTGGTAGGTGACGGGTAAAGTCACCGGCTGCCGGCCCCCAGCGGAGCCGGCCAGCAGCGATACGGCCAAGAGCGCACCGGCCAGCGATGCAGATGAGATCATTTTTCTCATGATAAGCCCTTTCTCGAGTTCTTCGTGGTCGGGGCGGCGAAGCCGCAAGAGGGTATCGGACCCCACTCCGACCGCTGTTGTGCCTGCGGCACCCCCGTAGCCGATCTATTGGGGGCCACCCGCGATGATCACGAGCGATAAGATGCTCAACGCCGTCGTCGGTTTTGGATGCATGGCACTGCTCGATGTGTATTAAGTGCCTATACGGAAACCGCTCCCCTCGCCCCGCTTGCGGGGAGAGGGGCCGGGGGTGAGGGGTTTCGGAGAGTCTCCAAGTCGGTTGCGGACATGCCTGGCCGATCTACATCCGTCGCCGTCCGAAGATGGTGCGGGAGTGGTCAAAGTTCCTCGCTTCGTGGCGGGTTCCGCCGGAGCGATGGCAGGCCAGCGACGTTCGGTAATTCGGTGGATTCTTGAGATTCCGAAGAAAGGTATGAGATTACGCGACAGGGGCGCGGTAACGATAGAACTCACCTGCCAAAAAGCGTAGCTTTTTGGTGAGGTGCAGCGTCTTCTCATGCGGCCTAACCTTTCATGTGCGTTGGCCTTGCGGCTTAGTAATGATTATAGCGTCAGAGACTACGGTATAGTCAGTTCCTTCCCAGGTGAAGTCAAGAGATCGGCCTGGCGATGAGGACGCGTCATCCAGATAGCATGTTATCTCCGAATCAAGTAGTGGTTTTGCCCGTTTTAGTTTCCACGATTCAAAGAAACTGGATGAATCAACCAGAATAAGGAACAACCGATTGGACGCATCGAAACGGCGGACACCTTGGTTTTCGTAAAGCCATCTTATCAGATTAGATGGTTCGGCTTGCGCATCGTGAATGAGCTGCTGCCGGAAAGCAATCATCTCCTCCAATAACCGCTGCCCGTCGCCCGACGGATGGTCACTCGCTTTGTTCCACAAGTCTGAAAGTAAACGACTGTCGGGAAGATCAGTGCTGAACGGCACTTCATTCCTACGCGCCCATTGTTTTAGAAGCGTGAGTTCGGGACGTCGGCTGTCTGCACGACGGCAGTCTTTGATGTAGCCCTCTGGAAAATAGGTAACTTTCAAATCGAACGGAACTCCGTTGATAAAGAAGTCAATCTTCTTGACTAAACCTACGGCAGGCAATACCGCGGTATGGTCACGAAAAACATCTTCAATGATAATTGAGGTCCAGTGGTTGTACCAAGAACACAAGACATAGCCTCGCATGCTGTTATGAAGCTCGTTTTCAATGCTCTCAGATAGCTGATCATAATCACGGATTCTCTTGACGTAGTTATCGACAATTGTCTTCTCTAAGCTGTTTTGATGGAGGCCGCCCCAATCGAAAACGTCTAGGCGGTAAAGTTGATTCACGAGCTCCGGTTCTTTCTTGCGGCGTTCTTCCCGCTCCGAGACGTAGATCTGGCAAATCGTCTGATTGATGATTCCATCATCTACAGCGGTTGTTTCAAACGCTTCCTTGAGCATATCTCGAGCAGACGTTGTCTGAGGCGTGATGGATGCCGCCCTAAACAATTGCTCCAGATGTTCTCGCCGCGATAGAGAACGAAGCTTGAGAAACCTCAGTCCATCATTAGATTCGGCAAGTGCTCTTACTCGATCATCCCTAAACCACGCCTTTGCAGTATCATAATCCATTCATCGGCCTCCATTGGTCGGTGCATCCTTGGACCAGTTCGGAATGTTCGCCAGTTGACGGAGTCTACGGCAATCCGCGGCGGATTTTCCGAATACCAAAGCTATGTCGTTTTTCAGGCTGCCTTTTCTGTTGTCTTGGACCACGGAACCAGCTGAGTAATTGCACGGAAATTGTCCAAAATACTCTAGGTCGGCCGATTCGTCAATGAGCTGGGCGACAAATGCCCACCGCTCCTCTTCGCGTGCGTTGTATAGCACCACAAGAAATGCGTCGTCTCGCATAATACGGGACGATATGCGAAATAGATCATTCATGGCACGAGTGTAAATGTCCGGTGTCTTACCCCGCTCCTTAGCGTTTGAAACCACAATCTCTGAAGCAAAATGCGATTCAAAACCGAGGATGCTATTCCACAATTCACTAAGTTCAAGATAGGGGACTCGGTCGCTATGAGGTGGATCGGTCAATATGAGGCTTACCGAACTCTCACGAACATTGCCCATGGCCGTTTGACAGGGTGCACATTCAACGCAGCAGGAAGCATCGGTTTCGTAGAATTGTGCTAGTGAGTCGCAAATCATAGACCCTTGGAGAGGATCACCTGCTTGGATAGCATTTAGGAGTTTTGAAACACGCCGTTCAAAACAATTCCAAACGTTGACTTCAAAATGCAGTTTCGGTCGCCAGTAACCGATCACCCAACTTCCAACCTCGGTTCTCGCTGAGTTCTTTCCGGTGGTCTTTCCACGATTTGTAACAGCAAAAACCATTTTGGTCATCTGACCAGATGCTGCTGTCAGACATAATCTCATTGGCATCTGAACATTGTGAGGAAGTTCGTTGACACAGCGCAATAGTAAATCCAAGTTGCGTTGAGCGCGGCCTGTCATGAGATCGGATAACGACAACTTTGGGTGGGCGTTGATTCTGCTGTTGGAAAAAAAACGGGGTGGGCGGATACGCTTTGAAGTGTAGGACGCATATTCTTCAATGAGCTTGAAATCTTCGGTGGACGGTGGTAATTCCTCTCGCGCGACCCCACGAACACCTCGCAACCAAACTTGAATAAGTGTCTCGTTCTCCCAGAGGTAATGTGAAGCAGTCCGGCCATCATCTAAGCGGTAGGTATCGTTAATCTGGTCCTTTACCGTTCTTTCGATGAAACGAAAAGCCTCGCGCACTATGCTGTAATTGGGTGGTGAAACCAAGAGTTTCGTCAACTCAACGGCCACGGGGTTGACATCGAACCCGATGAATCGGCGGTTGCGAATGAGAGATTCTCGTGCAGCAGTACCAGAACCAACGAACGGGTCGAGTACGGTGTCACTCTCGCTGGTCAGCTGTTCGATTGCGAACGCCAGTGGTTCGTGGGGTTTCTTGCCCCAGTACTTGTGAAAGCCGTAGAGCCCTGTGTAGCCTTTTGGGCGACCTGCCTTCTTGGGCGAAATCTCCGTAGGTTCACTTGCGAAATCGAAACTGAGTTGCATTTGCATCCGTTGCCTTTCAGGCGTCCATTCTATCGACTTTGGCCGCATGCCGACTGAGTTCACCGGGTTGGCGGACCAACGCAAGTGAACGTTGAAGAATCACAAAAGCACAAACGAAGGAAACGAGATTGAAAAACCGAAAGGCGAGCCAACGGCGGTTCAACGATTTGTTATGTGTCAATCGGTCCGGAATCACTATCCACTTCCGCCTATGTGTTTCAGCCAATCCCAAGCCGCTTCCTCCGCTCGGCCCCAATAGGTAATTGATCCCTTGAATTCAAATAGCAGTATCGTAGCAGTGCCAACCTCCGGCAATGATTCGATCAACGTGTGAAGTAATCGGGGGGTAAATTCATCTGGCACCTGTACGATCCAGAAATCGTCAATCCAGTGCCAATACGCCCATTTCTTATCCGAAAACATAGACGTAATCGCATTGCGTTTTGGGGGTGACCCAACGTTAAGACACACAGCGATGTTCTTCATTGTGACTCCTCCGTTTTTGACGGAAGAGCGGCAACTACTTCTGATTCAGGGAATTCGGGTAATTCAATCAACCCCGTCTTGTCGTCACCAATGAGGTTCTTTTCAATTGCCATTTTTGAAAGAGTGAACCGTTCTGAACGCAACGCGTCCGGGTTCTTGATGGCGTAGTAGGCATAGCTGACAAGAAACAGGGTCACGCTGCTTCCGAGCATGACCGCAAGCGTCACAAGAACCCAACTAGGTGCCTCCCAAGTAGGAGCGAAGATCAAGCCAGAAGTGAGAATCCCGGCGAGCCAGCACAACGGCTGGAGCGCAGTTGACCGCGAACCGCTCGCGGTAGCCTGCGCAAGGAACGCGCGAATAGTCTCAACAGAAGGCATGGATACTCAAAATGGTGGATGTGTGCTGGCACATGACTGGCAGCCCCAGGTTGCCAATGAGGCGTGCTTCTGCCCAATAGCGTTCCTCGCGATGCCGGGGATTCTAGCGCGCAAGTGGCCATACTGCAATAGTCTAGATGGACTTGCATGATTCCCGGAATTCTACGCATTGAGCCCCGGCGGCGACGCCGGGCGATTACACCGCGGGGGCGTGGGGGCTAAACGGTTGTTCTCCCGCTGGACGGGGGGTTAGGTGCTTTGCGGTTCTGGTGGCGCCAGCCTACCAGGCCACCATCGAGTCTTCGAACAGTTGCGTCAGTTCCGCCTCGCCGGCGGGGCGGGGGGAGAGCTTGGTCACGCGGTGTTGCGGCAGCGTGCCTTGCACCAAGGCGGGAATGTCGTCGTTGGTGTAGCCCACGGCCCGCAGTCCGTTGGGAATGTTCAACTGCTGCATGTAGCCGATGATCGCATCGGCCAGGATCTTGCCCGCGTCCGCCGGATCGGCCCGGGAAACGTCGACCCCCAGAAACGCGGCCGCCTCGAGGTGCCGTTGCGGACAGGCCCCAGCGGTGAAGCGAAACGCGGCCGGGGCGCCGAGGATCACCGAGATGCCGTGGGGGACCAGTGGCTCGTCGACCTGCCAGCCTTCCGGACGGTAGTCCCGCACCATGCCGGAGATCGGATACGACATGCCGTGGGGGAGGTGTACTCCGGCGTTGCCGAAACCCATTCCGGCATAGGATGCGGCCAGCAGCATCTTGCCGCGGGCTTCGTCGTCGTCGGGGTCTTCCACGGCCCGGAGCAAATAGCGGGCGGCGATCCGCACGGCCTGGGCCGACCAGACGTCGCTGATCGGATTCGAGCCCTGGTAGGCCGGCCGCAACAGGGGCCGCTCGGGCCGGGGCCGCCGGTCGAACGGCAGGGCGGTGTACGACTCCAAGGCGTGACTGAAGACGTCCAGACCGGTCGCGGCCGCCACCAGCGGCGGCAGCGTGCGGGTGTTCTCCGGGTCGATCAGCCCCAAGGTCGGTCTCATCCGCCGGTCGGCGATGCCCGTCTTGGCCCGCATCTCGACCAGGTCGAAGACCGCCACGCCGGTCGTCTCGCTGCCGGTGCCCGCCGTAGTGGGCACGGCGATCAGGGGCTTCAACTGCCCCGGGAGCGGTTTTCCCTTGCCGATGGGCCGATTGACGTAATCGAGGAAATCGGCCGGGTAGGTGCAGTAGAGATTGGCCGCCTTGGCGGTGTCGATGGTTGAGCCGCCGCCGACCGCGACGAACGCGTCGAAGGGCTCTGTCCGGGCGAACTCGATCGCCTCCTGAAAGGAGGCGTCGGTCGGCTCGATGTGAACGCGGTCGAACAGCGAGAATTCGATCTTTTCGCGCTCAAGCGACTCCAGCACGGTGGCCACGGGGCGGAGCTGGGCGAGGTTTGGGTCGGTGAGGACCATGATCCGTTTCAGGCCCATGTCGGCCAGATCCATGCCGACTTCGCGGGTCACGCCAGGTCCGAACCGGATGCTGGACGTGGCCATTTCAAAGGCGTTTTCGGTGAGCATGTGATATTTCCCAGGGCCCCAGAGGCTGTGATCAGATCCGCTCCGGGCCTGTACGGCGGTCGGAAATTGCAGCGCCGGGCGGATGAAAGGTGTATCATTCGGGATCGAAGATCATTTCCAGGACTTGTCGAAGAACAAGTCCGCACTGTCGATTTGCCTGATAGCTCCGCCCGGGAGGGTGGGGTTGAACAGGTTGGTGCTCCAAGAACCCCGCGCTGCCGGGCGGGGCTATTGTCCGGAAACGCGACGTTCTCTTTTCACAACCACCCAAGGTAACCTACCCGGCCCGAGGAAGTCAATCGGCCGGCAGCGATTGGTAATACTCCATCAGGATTTTGGCGACCTCGGGCCGCGCGAACTCGGGCGGCAGGTCCTCGCCGGCGGAGAGCATGGCCCGGACCTTGGTGCCCGAGAGAAACACGAAGTCCTCGGGTTTATGTCCGTCGGGCGCCTCGCGCATCATGATTACGTCGCCGACCACGTTAGAGTAGGCGGTGTGGTCGGCCTCGAAGATCTTCAGTTCCAGGGCGTCCGGGGGGACCTCCTTCTGGAAGATCTCCTGTGCGTCGAAGGCCCCGTAGTAGTCGCCCACTCCGGCGTGATCCCGGCCGACGATCAGGTGGGATGCACCCATGTTCTGGCGGAACACGGCGTGCAGCACCGCCTCGCGCGGACCGGCGTAGAGCATGTCGTATCCGTAGCCGGTGATCTCGGCCGTGTTGGGCTGGAAATAGAGCTCGACCATTTTGCGGATGGCGGCGTCGCGGACGTCGGCGGGAATGTCGCCCTTCTTGAGCTTTCCCAGGAGCATGTGGATCACTGCCCCGTCGGCCCCCACGCGCTGCATGGCGATCTTGACCAGGGCCTCGTGGGCGCGGTGCATGGGGTTGCGGGTCTGGAAGGCGACGACTTTGCTCCAGCCGTTGCTTTCGATCAGCTCGCGGATCTGCACCGCCGTACGGAAGGTCCCCGGAAAGTCGGTGGCAAAGTAGGAGTAGTTGAGCACCTGGAGCGGCCCGGCCACAAAGAACTTCCCTACCGAGAGGAAGTTCTTGATTCCCGGGTGCTCCACGTCGGTGGTGCGGTAGACCTTCTGGGCCATGGAGTTCATCTGCTCGCCGGTTGCCTCGTCGATCGACTCGACGTCCTGGATGGCCAGCACCGGGTTTCCATCGACGTTCGGATCGAGCAAGGCGATGCGCTTGGCGTCCTTGATGCCGGCGACGTCTTGGACCACGTTGACGATGGGCACCGGCCAGAACAGCCCGCTGGTGGTCTTCATGTCCTGGGCCACGGAAAGCGAGTCGGCGAGGTTCATATAGCCGGTCAACGGGTTGAAGTACCCGCTTCCCAACATCACGGCGTTGGCAGCGGCTTGGGAGCAGATCAGCAGTTTAGGCAGCCGCTGGGCTTCCTTCTGCAGTTCGGCGCGTTTTGCCTCATCCGCGACAAACAGGGGGTTTAACGAATCCGAGCCGTGCGGCTTGATCAGATTGTCCATGGAATTCTCCTTTCTCGTGTTCAAAGATGATCGGTGGAGGAAGTAACGTTCCCATCCCCCTTACCGACGATCTCCTGTTGTAATTATCTTCATTCTTTGCAGGATATTCTCTACGCGGTCCTGCCACCAACCAAAACCAATACTCTATGCTTTCTGTGTCCCCACCTCGTGCCGCCCGGAATGCTCCGCATAGACCAGAGCCACGGTTCGATACAAGACGTGGGCGAACTTCGAATAGGGCAGATAGACCAACAAGTCGAATACGAGCACAAGGTGCACGAAATAGACCGCAAAGGCGGTCAACTGCGGCGCGGTTCGTTCCGCGACGATCTCTCCGGGGTCGGCGGCAAAGCGGAGTATCTCGCTCAGCAGCCCCGTTACGGCCACGCCCAGAAGCAGCCCCACGAAGATCCAATCGAAGGCGGTGCTGGCCCCCGCTTCTTCCTTGCCGGCCATGCGATCGGCGATCGCCCTGACGCACCCGAAGATCAGCACTGCACAGCCCACGTTGGCAAGGATTTTCATGGGATGCAGCAGGCCAAACGGATAGTACGGACCGATCTTGAACAACACGGGGAGGGCGTACAGATCGATCAGCGCCCAGACCGTGACCACGAACAACGCCAGGAAACCGTAGAAGGCCGCCAGGTGTGCCAGCCGCCGCGAGCCTTGGCTTTCGCACTTGCCGAATCTGTCGTGACTGAAGATCGACTTCACGGTGCGAATGATTCCGGAAAGGATTCCCGTGGCGGGCATGGTTCTGCCGGAGAGCTCGTCGGCAGCCTTCATGGCCCGCCAAAAACGCACCACCCCCACGGCCGCGCCCAAAAACGCCAAACCGGTGAAAAACGAGAAGAAGCCGATCAGGAGCCAATGCGGGAAGAACCCGGCGTAGAAACCGCGGTGGCCTTCCAACGACAGCATCTCTTCCACCGGCCCGCGCACCGCCAGCGCCAACGCCAACAGCACCACGGGAGCCAGGAGCATCAGCGGAAGAAACTTGAGTTGATTGACCCAACTGCCGAGGAACCGGGGAACGGCGAAGTGCTGCACGCTCTGCTGTCGCAGGGCCGCCAGCACGTCTCCCGGCCGGGCGCCCCGCGGGCATCTCGTCGAGCAATCGTTACACTGGTGGCACAGCCAAATGTCGGGGTCGCCCACCAGCCGGTCTTTCAGGCCCCACTGTGCCCAGATCATCTCTTTTCTGGGAAACGGCTTCTTGCCGTCGGAGAGTTCGCACACCACCGAACAGGTGGCGCACTGGTAGCACTTCTTCAGGTCTTCGCCGCCCTCATCGAGGATACGGCGGAGGAACTCTCTGTCTGGCTTTACGAGGTACGGTTCCGGCATTACAAACTAGAATCCTTTGAACGGGTTCATTCCGGTTTCTTCGGCGAACTCGTTGATGATTTGTGGCAGCTTGCGGTAGTCGGAGATCGAGAGTTGACTGAAAATGATGAATGATGAACGGCCCAGGAACCGCGCGACTTCATAATTCATAATTCATAATTCATCGTTCATCATTGGGCACAACTCTGTAGGGCCTTCAGGGCCACGCCGGTGGCGTCCCGCACACACGACGCCACGTCGACCGGCCGCTTGGCGCAACCGGCCGCCAGCAACCCGGCAAGAGGCTGATCGTTCGTCAAGAACCCGTGCTCATCCTTCTGTAGACCGCCGCTGCCCTCGATTTCAACCGCGGGATCTGCCGGGACGATGCCCGTGGCCAGTACCACGAGGTTTACCTTTTGGCTGACGGGTTCTCCGGAGAGGGTGTCTTCGGCTTCGACCACCAGGTCTCCGCCGGTCCCGTGCTGCGTGACCTTGGCCACCTTGCCCTTGATCAATTCGAGCTTATCGTCCCGTTGCATCTCGGCATAGAAATCTTCCAGCCGGCCGGGCGCACGGACGTCGATGTAGAAGAAGTAGATTTGGGCGTGGGGGTACTGTTGGCGGACGTATCGAGCCTGTTTCAACGATCCCATGCAGCAGACGCCGGAACAGTGTTTCAGGTAGTTTTCGTCGCGCGACCCGGCGCACTGGACAAACGCGATGCTCTGGATTTCCTTTTCGTCCGAGGGTCTTTGGATCTTACCGGCGGTAGGCCCGCCCGGTGACGCCAGACGCTCCATCATCACGTTGGTAATCACGTTCGGATAGGTGCCGAAACCGAGGCCCTCGATTTTTTCAGCGTCGGGTGGGTTCCAGCCGGTGGCCCAGATCACGGCCCGAACCTCCACCTCGAGGGTTTCGGGTTTCATATCCAGGTCGATTGCCTGATACGGGCAGGCTTCGGCGCACTTGCCGCACTCGGGGCCCGGGCAGACGTCGCCGTCGATGACGAACTGGACGGGGTAAGCCATATCGAAGGGTAGATAGACGGCCTTGGTAGTACCCATGCCGAAGTTGAACTCGTCACCGCGCCGGACGGGGCAAGCCTCGACGCAGGCCCCGCAGGCCGTACACTTGTTGTTCACGCGGCGGGGATTCTGCCGGATGGTTGCCCGATAGGCGCCCGGTCCCCCGGCGATCTTCTCGACCTCGGAGAGGGTCAGGCACCGGATGCGGGGGCTGGTTCTGATTCGGCGAAGGTTGATCTCCAGTCCGCAGGAGGGCGGGCAGAGCTTGGGGAAGTACTGGTTCATTTGGGCCACGCGGCCGCCCAGGTAAGCGTTCTTCTCGACCAGCACGACTTCGCAGCCGGATTGCGAGGCCTCGATGGCCGCGGTCAGCCCGCTGATGCCACCGCCGATCACGAGGATCCTCTTCTGTTTGCCGTTTCCGCTCATCATGTACCCTCGTGGGTGGCGTCGGCCGGCTGTTGGCCTAGCAGCCCGCGCTTGTCGAGTTTCCCCTGAAACGCTTGGGCGACCTCGGGCCTTACTCTGACGGTATCTTCTCCAAACAGGCTGAACCGCAGCCAGAGGAACGCGAACCGCAGCAAACCCTCGTCGTCGTAGCGCATTTCTTCGACGAAATCTTCATCCACCTCGAACCGCTGCAGGAGCGTGCTGTTGAACGTGAACTCCCGGAACTTGTCCAGGTCGTAGCAGGCGGTGAAGAGCATCTGCATCTTCTCGGGGGAGAGTGTTCCTTCCTCCTCGAAGAACTTGTGGAGCGTAAGTTCCTTGAATCCTTCGCCCCACTCGTCATAGGCGTCGATTCCTTGGCGGTCGAGCCACTGGCGGACGGTCCACGTCTGTGGCTGGTCGAATCCCTTGCAAACCTCTTCCTCCAGGAGGAAGTAGAACCGGTCGCCGCGCCAACCGTCGGGCGTGTCTTTCTGCGAGGCCAGACCCAGGGGATACATCCGGCAGGGCCAGGGCCGATCGGAGTAGATGCCGCACCCCTGGTCGGTCAGGAAGGGACAGGTCTTGGCCTGGTCGTGGTTCATCCGCAGCATCACCACCGGCGTCTTCATGTCCTTCTGGACGGGCATCAGGGCGTATTTCTCGAGGAAATCGCTGGAAGTGATCCCCAGGCGCTTCTTCATCCGCAGCACGTCGTAAGGCGACAGGAAGATGTTCACGTCGCCGCAGCAGCGATTGAAGCACGAGACACCCCGGTGGCAGCCGAACTTGAAGGTATCGTCCGGGCCGAGTCGGGGATAGTCCGCCAGGACCTTCTCTTGGAGTTGTTCGCGGGGATCGGCGGGGGAGGGCCGGTCACTCATGCTTCACCTCCTTGGTCATCTTCGACGATCATCTGGCGGGTTGCGGAGTCCGACCAGACCGGGATCATAGATGAGGCACCGGTGGTGGGATTGACCATGAAGCGGTACGAAGCCGTTTGGTTGTATTGCTGCTTCATCCACTCCCACCCCTTCTTGTAGTAGGAGCACTGGTCGTTGAAGCAGACGAAAAAGAACTCCTCGTTCCAGCTCGCTCCATCCGGCACGAGCCACTTCTTCAGCCGGGACCCACAGTGGGGACAAGTTCGAGGACAATCTGCCATGGGGTCCCCCGGCCGCTGGACGGTCATTCCCGTCAGCCTGAAAGCCTTCATTGTAAGACCGCCGCCGCAAAACGCACGGGCACCTCCGCACAAAAGAAGCTCAATTAACGCTTGATAAACGTCAAAAAACGGGATTTTCGGGCGGCGCGGCGTCCGAAGACCACCAAGATCGATCATCCCATGGGCGGGTGCGTCGGTTGGTGGCCCCCGCCGGGACTCATAGTATCCGGCCCGGTGGAACTTACCCTCCGGCTTCTCCGAGCTGGTCTGAGACCTCTGCGACGATGTACTTCACGGGCTTTTTCATCATGGTCCACTCGCCCGTGTCCTTGTCGTACTTACAGTTGCAGAAGGCCAGCCAGTTTTCGTTGTCCATGCTGGGCTTATCGGACCGGAAGTAGTATCCCGGCCAGCGAGTTTCTTCGCGGAACAGGATCGACCGCATGTGGGCGTCGGCCTGGTACATACGGTGGACGTTTTCCCAGCACCGCATCAGTTCGTGCAAGTTCTTGGCCGCCAGCAGGGAGGAGTCTTCCTTGAGGTAGCCTAGCAGCTCCATGCCTTTCTCGAGCAGCTTGTCGCTGGTCTGGAACTGGGCCGAGACACCACCGGCGTACTCGTCCATGATCTTCTGCAGCCGGTACATGAACTGCGTGGGACGGATGTAGTTGGGGTTGATGTCCGGATCGGTCGTAGCGCCCTTGTGCTGCTCGAACGTACCCAGCGGTCTGAGGATCTCCTCCGTCAGGGCGTCGACCTGGGACTGGTCCACATTTGGGGCGCCGTTTCCATTGTCCACGATATAGGAGATGGCGGACTTGGCGGCGATACGTCCCTCGGTGTAGGAACCGGACGAGAACTTGTGGCTGGAAGCACCCGAGGCGTCGCCCGCGGCGAAAATGCCGGGGACGGTCGTCATGTGGGGATAGCCCCAGTAGTACTCGTCCTTGGTCTCGTCGGTCTGGAGGTCCTCCGGACCGGAGACCCAGGCGCCGGACGCACCCGAGTGCGAGCCGATGAAGTAGGGATCGCAGGCCATGATCTCGGATGGTTTTTTATCGGGCTCGACGTTGGTGGCGGCCCAGAGGATGGCCTGCGAGATGGTCATGTCGAGGAAGTCTTCCCAGGCCTCGGATTCTAGTTCTCGGAGCTTCCTTTTAGCGGCCTTCTCGTCGGGGGACCTGTCGGTGATCCGCTTGATCGCATCCGCGGTTTGCATGTAGATGGGGCCCTTGCCGCGCATCACGTCCAGCATCATCAGCCAGTTGCGGATGTTTGCCGGGCGGGGTTTGACCTTGCCATAGGGTTCCCACTTGTCGAGTTCGGCGGCGTTTTCCTGCATGTAGTTTCCGCCCTGGGCGTTGGTGGCGATGGACTTAAAAAGCAGGAACCAGGCGCCCACCGGCCCGTAGGCGTCCTTGAAGCGGACCGGGATGAAACGGACCTCTTGGCAGGTCATCTCGGCGCCGGCGTAGATCGTGAAGAAGGCGCTGGCGCCGGAGTTAAAGGGCGGGTACCAGGAGCGGCCGAAACCCTCGCCGGTGGAACGCGGCTTGAAGACGTGCACGGCCCCGCCCATAGCGCAGATGGTGGCCTTGGCCTTGAAGATGTAGACCTTGTTTTCGCGGACACTGAAGCCGATGGCGCCGACGCACTTTCCGTCGTTGACCAGGGGGTGGGTGATGAAGACGCGTTCGAAGTACTCACCGTCGGCCTCCGCCAGGGCGTTCTTGGCGGCTTCGGCCACGATGATCTTGTAGGATTCGCCGTTGATCATCAACTGCCAACGGCCCTCGTGGACGTACTTGCCTTCCGCGTCTTTCCAGATAGGCAGGCCCCATTTCTCGAAGAGGTGGACCGTGGAGTCGACGTGGCGAGCGATGCTGGCTACGAGGTCTTCGCGGGTAATGCCCATGAGGTCGTTGCGGACGTAGTCCACGTAATCGCGGAGGGTGTTGTTTCCGCTGTTGAGGTCGATGTACTGGTTGATGGCCGAGAGGCCCATGGCTACCGCCCCGGAGCGGTCCATGGCAGCCTTGTCGACCACCGTGACCTTCAGGCCGTGTTTTTTGGCCCAGTATGATGCCTCGACCGCTGCACCGCAGGCGGCCATACCGCCGCCGCAGATCAGCAGGTCAGTCTCCACGGTTACCGTCTCGAAATCCGCCATTTCTTACCGACTCTCCTTAGAGTTTGTTTGCCGCAGAGAACAGAATGTTGCAGGAACGTATCCCGGCTACAGGATCGGGACCTTGTCCAACTTTACGGGTCCCTTTTCGGTGTTCAGCCCCGCCGGCTCGCACATCAGCGTGGCGCTCTTCAGATCGTCGTCGCCGGTGGGATAGTGATCGAACGGCTGGGCCTTGCCCTCCTCGACGCCGCGGCGGATGGCAAACTTGAAGCGCTTTGGCCGGATGTCCTTGCTGCGGAACTGGATCGTCCACATGATGTCCTCGGTGCCGCGCATGGCCGTGACACTGGCGCCCAGGGGTACGAAGTCGGCGTAGCCGCGGACCTCGACGGCCTGAGTGGGGCAGATCTTCACACAGCTATAGCACTCCCAGCACATCTGCGGATCCTGATTGTAGGCCTTCATGAGGTCTTTGTCTAAAACCATGAGGTCGTTTGGGCAAATGTGCTGGCAGGCCGTCTTGTCGAGGGCCTTGCACCCGTCACACTTGTCCGGAATCACATAACTTGGCATGTCTTCTTTTCTCCCTTCTGGTCGGCTGGGGCATTTCCGGAAGCATTGGTCTGAAAACCAACGCGTCGCTGGCCGGCGGCACAGCGTCCCTCGCTGCCAGCGGCACTGAGGCCCTCGTACCCAGAGACGCCTGGCTACCGTGACTTGGTCTCGACCGCCGGACTTCCTCCCGGAAGCGGCCATACGCTTCGCGGGCGATACTCGGCGATACTCGCCCATGGCGGCAGTTCTAGCCAAACGGAAATTCCCCGGCGAGGCTTTCCGAGATTTTCTTCACGTTTGTAAGCACAGTGTAGCGGAAAACGGGCTCGCGTCTATGGTTTATCTCATTTTTAGTGCCTGAGGCTGGGTCGCACCGGCAAAAAATGCCTTTCAGATCAAGATTATGTGAGATCATTTTCACGTTTTTCGGGAAAACACGGATCGCGCTTAACAACATTTACACCCTAAGGAGCGATATAGCCCCATCTTGAGATGGGTGCAGGCAGTGCAATTGGGCGCTGGAACCGCACGGCCTATTGCTTCAGATGGAAAGCGATTTCACAGAGCCCCATGGAAATATGCTCGTCACGCACGAAAACCTCTGAGGGAACCGCCAGATGGGTGGGCGTGAAGTTCCAGATAGCCTTCACTCCGGCCGAGACCAGGCGATCCGCCATCTCCTGCGAAACCTCGACCGGGGTGGTAAGGATGGCAAGACGAACCTTGGACTTCTCAACATAGGACTTCATCAACATCGTGGATCTTATGGTAAGTCCTGCGATTCTGCTGCCTATCCTGTCCTGGTTGTTGTCGAAAGCCGCCACGACATGCAGCCCATACCTGGCAAAACCTGAATAGGCCAACAGAGCGCCGCCCAGGTGCCCGGCGCCTACCAGCACGGCTTCGTATTGCTGGTCAAAGCCGAGGACAACCCTGATGGCGCGGCACGTCTCACGCACTTCGTATCCCACGCGGCCCATTCCTCGCAGTCCGATGGCACCAAAGTCCTTGCGGACCTGCGTCGGGTCAACGTCCAGGGCCGCGGCGATCTGGGCACTTGTGACCGCCTGGGCCGGTCCCCTGGCCGTGATTTCGGACAGGAACCGGTAATACCGCATCAATCGTTCGAGGACCAGCCTCCTGAGATGCGCCACGGGTTCCTCCCCCTGGGTACCGGATCAGTTGTTCGTGCAGCACTCCAGAGACCTACAACGTGAAGCTGGCGAGCCTTGCGTGGCGACCAGCGGGGCATCGTAAGGCACTGATTGCATCCAGTCAAGAATGCAGGGTTGATTTTGCCGAAACGGTGGCGTCGGGCGTGACGCCTGGGTCCAGCACGTTCTAGCCAGGTTATCCTATGGAACTGGCGTCGTCTTGAACAGTCCGCGTGTGGAGGACCCCGCCTGAAAGACCAAAGGTCAGGCCCTCCCGGAGGCAGACGCTGCACTCTGAATATCACCTGGCGCGAGTCGGGCGGTTGCGGGCCCAGGTGTGCGCCCGCGAAAAGCCCGGCAAACGGATCGGCTGGGTGCATGTTGGTAGCAATGCGGAATTGTGCCAGATCCAGTCGGTCGAGGTTGTTGGAGTCCGGGCAAGAGTCGAAGCCGAGCCGGCCGGCTGGATTCGATCGGGCTTCTCGGTCTCCGTGGGGTTGCGGGCCACCTGGCACTTGCCGTGTTGTTTTGGGCGTGATAAACTTTAGTTCTTTGCCTCCTCACCAGAATTCGTGGGTGAATTCTGGCTCGGGGAGGCCTCCGAGTTGATGATATAGGGCGGTTTCAATGGCTTTCGCAGTCCGAAAGCCGTACGCTTTTCTCATCGTCAGTTTTGCTTTGTTGTTCAGACTCGAGATGTTTCTGGATAAACCAGTCGAGGCGGACTCGTTCATCGCCAAGGTGCAGCAACTCGTTGGAAAATGATGAATGCAGAGTGCAGAATGCAGAATGCAGAATGATCAACGGCCCCCTATTCATTCATCACTCAGTAGTTCCAAGTTCGGTTCACGGGGGCCGGACGACGTAAGGCGTTGAGCCGTCGTGGAATAGGGCGATCACCTCGTGAATGATCCAGTCGAGCATGCGTTGCAATCGCAAGCGTTCGAGGTTGAGTTGCGGAGTGTCGGGCGTCCCTTGGGCGAGGCGTGTCTGATGAATCCAAACCCACAAGTTGCGGAGAATCAACGCCACCGCTACGAAGAACAGTCGCAGTCGAGGGTTGCGCGTGCAAGTGTAAATGCGCGCCTGCCGCATCTGGCGATAACTCGTTTCGATGCCGAACCGCTTGCGGTAGCGCTCTCGGATCTCGAGGGGAGAGCCATGCACACGCCACGCGGCAAAGAGCAACTTCTGCCGGCGCTGTTTGCCGTCTTTGCGGTTCCGATATCGGCGGTAGCCCACGCAGACCGAGACCGTCACCTGCCGTTTGCGGTTTTTCATGGTATGGGAATACCAGCCCGCCGGTTGGCGCTTGATCCAGCGGAGTCCGGTGGCAGGGCGGCCCTTCTTGGGCTTCCGCCCGCGAATCACCACAGGCATCAAGAAGGGCAGCTCTTCCTGCTGCAAGAATTCCACCACCGGCACGTTGAAGAAGGCCCGATCCAGCAGCATGCGCTTGATTTTCAGCCCGATTTGGCTGATTTTCGCCAGCAATCGCCGCAACACGGCCACCATCCATTCGTGGCGTCGGACCCAAGTCAGGGCCAGCGTATAACGCCGCCCGTACGCCACGATGCAGGCCGTGGCATAGGCATGAAACTTCGTGGTTCCTTGACGTGGCTTGCCGTACTAAAGCTCCTTGCGGCTTTGGTAGGGCAGCCCGTAGTACGGCGACAAATGCCAATCGATCGCCACTTGCCACTTCCGCCGCCGCAGCCGCCGCGGCGCCAGGTCGGTCAGGGCGTCGTTCAATCGCCGCTCCGGCACAGACAACGTCTTGGGCAAGCCGTCTTCCAGGGCAGTCATCACCGCTTGATCGGAGGGCCCCTTGGCCAAGTCGCGGCACGCGGCCGAAACCGAAATCGAACGAGCCGCCGCTCGGAGCACGATCCCCAGCACCGCCGCAGCGCTACATTTCCAACCGTGGTCCTTTAGTAGCTTTGCTTGCAGCAGACATTCCAGAGCCCACGAATACACTTTGTCACCGGTTATGGTACAATTCGTCCCTGAACGCATGGCTTCCTCCGTGTAACGACTGTTTGGCACAAGTCATTTACACGAGGAGCCTTGCGTTCACCTATATCAATTCAGCCAAACTTGGAACTACTGTCATTCATCATTCATCGTTCTGCATTCATAATTTCCCATGTACCTCCTAGAAAACCCCGTCCTCCAACGTGAGCTCCTGGTCAACCTCCGCATGACCCGGGCGTTCGTGCTGCTGTTCGCCTACATCGCCCTGCTGGGGTTGGTGGTCTACATCGCCTGGCCTTCTCAGCAAATGCTGGATCTGACCAGCAGACCCAAGGAGGCCGTCCAGCTTGTCAACCTCTTCTTCCTGGGCCAGTACATCCTGGTCTCGCTGATGACGCCCAGCTTTGCCGGCGGGGCGATCACCGGCGAGAAGGAGCGGCGGACCTACGAGATGCTGCTGGCCAGCCCCATGCGGCCCGGGGCCATCGTGATAGGAAAACTCCTGGCCTCGCTCTGCCACCTCGCCATCCTGGTCTTCGCCTCGCTGCCGATCGTAATGCTCTGCCTCCCGCTGGGCGGCGTCTCCCTCTGGGAAGTCCTGGCCACCTATATCGCCATGGCCGCCTCGGTGATCACCTTCGGCATGATCTGTCTGACCGCCAGCAGCTTCTTCAGCCGCACCATCGCCGCCCTGGTGGTCTCCTACTTGATTATCCTCCCCATGGCGCTGTTCGGCGTGCTCTTCTTCCAGTTGACCGCCCAGGTCCCCTGGATTCGGCTCTGGACCCTCGGGGGAGTCTTTCCCGTGGGATGCCTGGTGCTCTGCGCCGCCATGTTCGCCGCCACCAGCCGCCGGCTGCTGCACCCGCCCGACGTCGGCAGCGAGGCCAAGGACGTGGTCGACCCGGAGCTGGAGCAGAAGACCGCCGTGGGCATGGTCATCCGCAGCGACCAGTTTCCCGACAAGCTCTTCGCCCCGGCCAAGCGGACCGACCTGATGGCCGACCGCGTCAACCCGGTCTACGACAAGGAGATGCGCAGCGAGCTTTTCGGCCAGGGCACGCTGATGCTCCGGCTGGTGATCCAGCTCAGCATGTTCCTGGCCTTGCCCCTGATGGCCGTGTGCCTCTACATGAAGCCCGAATGGGCACCCTGGTACACCGGTTACGTGCTGGTGTTCAACATGCTCGTGGGTCCCGTCTTCGCCGCCGGCAGCATCACCAGCGAGCGCGAACGCCAGACCCTCGAGCTGCTGCTGACCACCACGATCTCGCCCTGGCAGATCCTCTGGGGCAAGCTCCTCTCCAGCCTGCGGATCTCCAGCGTGCTGACCAGTTTCCTGGTCTGGCCGCTGCTGTTGGCCTGCCTGTTGCCCCCGTGGACCTACTGGCAGGACCTGACCACCATGTTCGGCTACGCGGCCATCATCGTGCTGACCAGCCTCACCACCACCACGCTGGCCATGTTCGCTTCGGTGATCTTCCGCAAGACTTCCGTTGCCATGATGACCTCCTATCTGGTAATCATGCTGCTGTTCGCCGTGCCCGTGGCGGTGGAGTGGTTTGCCCGGTTGTTCTTCGAGACGTCCGCGGCCACGCAGGTCATCGGCCAATTGACGTTCACCAGCCCCTTCGCCGCCTCGTTCAGCCTCCCACTGGCCCCCGGCGACCCGCCCCGGCCGGCCAACTGGCCGGTGTTCTTGGGTTTCGTGACTTTTTACGTGATGGTCAACGCCACGCTGCTGTGGTCGATGCTCTGGCTGTTCAACGTCCGCTGGCGGGTGCGATACTAGTCAAACTGTAAGCGGTGAGTGGAAAACGGGGACTGGCTGCGAGCCGCAACACGTGACAAACCCGCGGAAAGAACGACATCGGCTGGGTGCCTGTCCCCTTTTTCCACGGGACCCGAAATCGCCGGGTGGAAAACGGGGACAAGCACCGTCGGCAACGCCCAAAGGCACGGAAAAAGCACAACCTCGACGGAGCCAGTCCCCATTTTCGGGCTCCCGCACTTACAGTTTGAGATACTAGTCAAACAGAGCCCCTTGCAGCATTCTCCCCGATCGGTAGAATCACCCGGGATGCTCGATGAGGAGCTTCTCCAGGGGCCGCCTCGCGCCCTCGATCTCAATCCAATAACCCCACCCGGAAGAGTGAGAGTGGAGATGCCGCCATGGCCACTGAAATGCCCCAGTTCGGCTCGGTCCCGGAGTCCTGGAGCCGGCGACATTTGTTGGGCCTCGAGGAGCTCTCGGCCGACGAGATCACCCTGATTCTCGACAAGGCCGTGCTCTTCAAGCAGGCAATGGCCCACAGCCGCGAGGGGCTCTCCTTGCTCTGCGGCAAGACCTGCGTGAACCTCTTCTTCGAGAACTCCACCCGCACCCGGACCA
>SDBV01003485.1_pt1 | contig 23194 bp, 14 predicted proteins | sample 2277081 | NCBI WGS metagenome assembly SDBV01 (sample SAMN10402039, study PRJNA504765) | marine sediment metagenome | isolation source: marine sediment core GS10_PC15, 223 cmbsf | place: Arctic Ocean: Southern Knipovich Ridge | collected 2010 | reverse complement strand
TAACCGTGCCGGGTCGCAAGGTCTTTGTGCGAGCGTACACACGTCGTGCGGTGCCCAGAAGCCTGCATATGGGCGAGCACCAACGAGATCGTATCGGGGGCTCACGAAAGGCGCTCGTCCACACAACTCGCATCGTGGGCCGCAAGAGCGGGCCGCCCACCGACGCATTTCGTTGCAGTCGGGCCCGTTCGCGCCGGACTCGGTGAGCATGCCTGCTATTGGCGATCCGGTTCGGCCCACTCCTATCAACAAGGGAGACCGGTGGGGGTTGCATCTGGTCCCGTGTTCTGATATCCTCCTGTTGCTGACGCAACACCGACGATTTTGCGAATCAGTCAAACGTGATGGCAGAACCTACTCCGCAAAATCGTCGGTGCCACCCAATGCCGTTTCTGTTTCTGGTGCTAGCACGGCACTCAAGTGGTTTGATGTCTTGAGGTTGTGGCGGATTCTTGGTTCGGTCGATGAAGTTGCTAGTGCATGAAAAGGCCGTTCCTCCGATGATAGGGCGTCACCACAACGCCGATCAAGGAGGAACGGCCCAATGTGTGCAAGGAAGCCGCGGCTGAGACCCAAAGCGAAATCGCTGCCTCAGGCGATGCGGGAGTTTCTCACACCTGCCGTCTTCAAGCAAGTCCGAAAAGCGGCGTCGCGGAGAAAAAGACCGCGATGGGACATCCATCCGCTGCTCTACGTCCTGCTGTTGTCGACGTGGTGTGTCGGCGACAGCTTGCCTGAAAAGTTTGAAGTTGCTCGCGGCTTCTATGTCGTCTGTTGCCCAAAACGCAAGCGGCCGGGCAAGTCGTTCGCAGGCTTCGAGAAGGCGTTGGCCAAGCTCCCCATGCCGGTCCTGCGCACGCTGGGCGCGGCCTTGCGCAATCGCATCCTGGCGGTCTTCGACCGGCGACTATTCTGTCACGGTTTCATTCCCCTGGGCTGCGACGGTACTCAACTGGAATGCCCTCGCAGCGCAGAGTTGGAACGTCGATTGGGCATCTCCGGCAATGAGGGCTCGGCGCCCAGGATTTGGAACACTTCGATCGTGCATCTGACCCTCGGCATCCCTTGGTCGTGGCGGTTGGGACGTGGCGGCAAGGCGAGCGAACGAACGCATTTGATGCAGATGATTCCCTGGCTGCCCAAGCTGACGCTGCTTGTCACCGACGCGGGTTACGTGGGCTACGACCTGATGCGGAGGTTGCTCGAAGCGAAGGTCCAGATCTTGATGCGTATGTCGTCCAACGCCTTGTTCTATACGGAGCAGGAAACACGGCTGGATCGATTTCGCGAAGGGATCGTCTACTACTGGCCGGACGTGATTCGCAAGCAAGCGTTGCCGCCCCTTCGTGGCCGGTTGATTCGGATCACCAGCCGCAAGCGAAAGCACGACGTGTGGTTGTTTACGAACGTGGAGGATCACCGACGTTTGCCGATGGACGTGGCATCGCAATTCTATCGCTGGCGATGGGAAAACGAAGGCTTCTTCCGAACCTACAAGCGAACGCTGAAGAAGTTCAAGCTCAGCAGCCGCACGCTGCGTCAAGCGCATCGCGAGGCGGAAGGTTCCATGCTGGCTGCGCAATTGCTCTTCTGCCAAGGCGCCTTGGCGATGGCTGCACCGGGCACGGAAAACGAAACGCCGGCGATGTGCAGTCCTCGCGGGGTGTTGCTGGAAATCCGCCGTGTGATAGACGGCCGGCAAGCCCCGCTCGATTTTGGACGGCGTCTCGTACGAACCCAGCGCGAACGCCGAGAGCGTCGCGTGCCAAAAGAAAAACGCATCTGGCCGAGACGCAAGAAGCACAAGCCGCCCAATCCGCCTCGCATGCTGAAGCTCACCAAGGAACTTAAGTCCCACATCCAACACGACTTAAATGCTGTATAGAGCCCCAAAACGGAAATGGCATTGGGTGCCACCCGCGATTGCCTAGTTGAACAGTTCCTTCTTGCTGGCAACGAAGAAGACGCTTTGCGCCGCATTGCTTTGCTCCGTCAAGCCGACTCGGTTCCGGAAAAACACGGAGACAAGATTCGACAGAGTTTCTCCTCCAATGCCGTGCTTGCCCAATCAACAGACGTGTTTCACGCGATAAATGCGATCCTTGAGAAGAACGGACTTCCCGCAATTCCGAGGCCGATAAAGGAGGAACAGCGCAGCGATGATATCCCATTCTAGCGATAGGCGACCCGACATTTACGTCCTTCATTTCGCACACCAGGGAGATCCGCCGATCGAACACTCATTCGCCATAGCAGACGAGCCGGCCGTCGCGGGTCGACCTGTAAAGACGCCCTTTGGCGGCAATCAGTCCGTCGAATACGGAAGGACTTTGCAGATCCGACTCGCGGAGCGTCTCGCCGCCCACAGGGTCGATCGTCAGCAGTTTGCCGCCCGCGCGGCCGAGGTGGCACGCCGGAAAGCCGCGCGGTAGAATGAGCGTCCAGGCAGGACTCAGCCCAAACCACAAAGCGACGGGAGAAACGCGTCATGAAACGACCCGTATCTCGAAACCTCTCTCGGCGATCGTTTCTGGGAACGTCGGCGACGACAGCCCTCGCTGCCACGATCGTGATGCCGCGCCGGGCGGCTTGGCGTCTGCTGGCGGCGTTTCTCTTTGCCTGCCCCTGCTATGGCGCGGCCGATAAGATCCGCCGGATTGACCGGGATTCTTCGGGTAGTGTTGCGGATCGGCTCGCCGAGAGGACTCCAGCGGTAGCGCTCGGCTGGGGAGGCGGATTGAAGATGTTCTACGACAACCGCATGTACCCGCAGGCCGTAGCCTTGGGCGAGTCGGTGTATGTCGTCTGGCGCGGCCAAGAGGGATATCCCTATCTGGCAACGTACGATTTGAATCGGCGGCGCCGCGGCAAAGCGATCATGCTTCTGGACGGCTTTGCGGATTGGGATGAAATCAAACCGAGCAAATACCGCAAGGATCACCACTACGCTCCGGTGATCTGGTCTGACCAAGAACAACACCTACACGTTCTGTTCGGCTGCCACAAAACGCCGGGAATTCATTTGATCTCGAAGCAACCGCGCTGCACGCAAGCCTGGGTTCGTGGACCGCCCTTCTCCGAGTCGGTCTCCTATCCGAGAATCCACCGCATTGCTGACGACAAAACGCTCGTCTACTATCGTGAGTCGGGACACCTTGGGCGGTGGCAATACCGGATTTCAGATGATGGTGGCCGCAGTTGGCCCCAGCCGCCGCGCACGGTGGTCGATCTTGATGCCCAACCACAGGACGCCCCCCATGCGGCCTGCGCCGGTTCGTACAACACAACGGCCGTGAGTGCGGATGGTAAGCGATTGCACGTGGCGTTCTTTTGCAAAGTGGAAGAGCCCGTCTTCAATCGACGCTACGATCGTTTCCTGGACGATCACACGCAACGCTACAACTTGTACAATCTTGTCATCGATCTTGCTTCAGGCTCGGCGTTGAACATCCACGGACGTGTGCTCGAGTTGCCCCTTAGGAAGAAAAGCGCCGACGACCAATGCCTTGTCTGGGATACGGACGAGCGCGTCGCGGCCGTCGGCCCGTCGATCGTTCTTGACGGCGAAGATCGACCCCATTTTCTGCTTCCGGTGTCGGATAAGACGCCGCATGAGAGCCGCTTCCACCACGTTTCTTTTGACCATGGGACTTGGCAAAAGACACCCATCACAGAGACGCTCCACCCGTTCAATGCCGGTTATCTCGAAATTGACGACCAAGGCGTGCTGAAGGCCTACCTGATCGCCGGCAGCGGCCACGAGATCGTCGAAGAGGGGATGGACGAGTATGGGTGGGGGCAGCGTGTTGAACAGTGGGAGTCGCGCGATGGTGGTAACCATTGGATCTTGCGCCGAAACCTGTCGCCCGTCGATCATCAGAGGTATCAAAGCATCCAATTCGTCTCGAGAGACATGAGGACAGCCGTGCGGGATCTCATCCTGTTCTACGGTTGGAGCGACAGAAATGGCCCGGGAACCGCTTACCTTTGGGATGGGAGGCGACCCTAGTATCGCTGGGGAAATCCGCCGTCGCCCCCAACGCATCTTGCGAAGGCGCGAGTTCCGACGAAGCCCCCCGGAATTGACTTCACAAAGATAACGTTGCCGCGGGGGTTGCATCGTGTACAATGTCCATTACAGGCAGAATGAAACATCCGTTGAAACGAGAGAGCGCTCATGCATCGACTAGTATCCCTTCAGAAGGTCGCTGCCGCAGTGGCGGCGGTGGCGTTCTCCCTGCAGGCGTGTGCGGCTTCGACGGGTCAACCCTTTACCATCTTATACGATGCCCCGGCGGCATCCTCCGTACCTCTTTCCGAGCAACGGCTGTCGAAGAAGGATGGCTGGGTAAGATTGGCGGAAGACGATACGGCACATCGTTTTGAAGGATCCGCCGTGCTGATCAACGACAAGATCGTAGCGGTCCTGCATGAAGGCACGCCCCGCGTCGATGTATATTCCAGGCAGACCCGAGGCCTGAAGCTCTGCGCGCGATTGCGGCCGATCTGCGATGGGGGTGCCGATCTGAAGCGGACTTCACTCGCCGTCAAAGAAAACAACCGCAGCTCGATATCGCTCGAAGTCGAGTCTCGTTCGCCGGGCAACGAGCCTTGCCGCGTGGTCTACGAGTTGAACGTCGGGGGGGCGTTCATCAAGACGACCGCCAGCAGGGGCGTCCAGAAGCTTCGCGTGCACGCCCCGTGTCGCTTTGCCGTCATGCCCGACTTCTTCGGAGACGATATCGTCGTCGATGCCGCCAAGCTTTCGGTTCCCCGCGCGGAACTTCCCAGCGAGAACTTCCTGATGCACATGATGCACGGCGGGGAAGCCATCGTGATGACCGTGTCCGAGTCGCGCGATCACGACGTGGCAATCGCCCTCTCCGACGCCACGCCGCGAAAGATCGTAAGTTCCGATATCTCGTACGGCAAGAAGCGAGATATCTGGATTGCGATTCTGGCGGACACCGGAGTCTGGCACGAACGTGTCGTCGGCTTGCAGGACGCCGGCAAGACGATCAACTTGCAGTGGAAGATGCCGTTTGCGGCCTTGTGGCGCGTCGATTGGAGCACCGCAGACAAGCTCACCGACAGTTGGGAGATGATGCTTCAGCATCCCGAGGGTAAATACGTTATGCAGGGGTGGTTTGGCGAGGACGCCGCAGTAGGACAGCGATTCGGGGAGGAGTTTGGAGACCGGGACTGGAACAAACCGGGGCGCAAACGCTGGAATCCGGTCCTCGGCGGTTTCCTGTTTCCGTGCTGGATTGACACCGATCGCCGGGGTTACTTGCAGCCGCTGACGCGGCGCCGTTACGTCTCCGGGGGCCCGACGTACAATTTCCATGGCCCGGCCATCATCTATCCGATAGACCGGGTCAAGATGGCACCGTTTAGCACGCCCGTTGAGAAGCTTACCGTCGTTGACCTCGTTCGCATGACGCTGGGTGTGGGACCCTGCCAATACATCTTGGACCTCGAGGGCCAGAAGAAAAACGCCCAAGGCTGCGCCACGTGCTACGCGAGGGACGTGATCAATGAGATCTACAAGAAAGGTTCGCAACTGCAGAACCAACCCGTAATCGAAGACCATCTGTCCGCGGCCGTCGTCTTCATCCGCAACGTGCGCCAGCGGATCGACCAGTACGTCGAGTTCGGCGGGGAAATGACTGCGTACCTTCAACAACAGAAGCGTCTCGGGCCGCAACACGCCGAATTCCTCGATGAAATGGTGCTGATCACTAAGAGGCTCGAGCAGTTCTTCGATAATCAGAAGGAAGGAATCTACACACCCGAATACGCCGAGCAAGTCGCCGAGGAGTTCCGCCAGCAACTCCTGAACTACCGCGGCGAAGACGCACTCGAGAAGTGCAGCAAACAAATGGCGCGCTTCACGTCCATCGGCGGGAAGCAGGACGGGCTCGTGGCGGCGTGCCGCATGATCGTGAAGATACTCCGCCAGCGGGCGGGGATTGCGATGGCCGAGAATCCCGAACTGAAGGACGTTGGCACGGAGATTCGTCGACGTACACAAAAGATGTTGCGGAGCCCGACCGCGTATGAAGCCCCGCGGCATTGAACCGCCAGACTGGAGGTCCCTGTGAAACGCCTATCCGCTCTCTCACTTTGTCTGGTGGCCGCGCCATGGATTCACGGCATCGCCTTGGCGGCCCAAGAGGTTTCTGGGAGAGAAACATCCGAGGCACGATCGCAGATTGTCTTTTCCAGTAACCGGACGGGTTCGTGGAGACTTTGGACCTTCCACCCCGACGGCACCGCAATCTCTTCATCCTCTTCATCAAAACAACTCCTGGACTGCCTCGACCCGAACGCACAAGACGTAGATCCCGCCTACAGCCCCGACGGAAAGAGCATCTTGTTCACCTCCACGCGGGGTGAGAAGGTCGGGGTCTGGCTGGTCTCGGAAGATGGCAGAGGACTCCAGCGGGTGTGCGACGGCGACCAGGCCGAATGGGCGCCGGATGGGACAAAGATCGTGTTTCGCAAGAACCACAAGGTCTGGATCCGCGATCTGAAGACCGGTGCCCAGAGGCAGATCGTGCCGGAGCAGTTCAAGATGTGCTCGGGCCCTTCATGGAGTCCGGACGGGAACAGGATCGCCTTCGCCTGCCGATGGGACGCCGGAAACGGACTGTTTCTTGTCGAGGTCGAGGCACGAGGTGGGAAGCCGGTGAAGGTTTACGACAAGAAAGGCGCTTGTGAGCCACACTGGTCGCCCGACGGCAAGACCCTGGTGTATGAAACCGAGACCCATATCTGTACGATCCAGCCGGAGGGGACGAAGAATCGCTTGATCACGTACTATGGCGGCGTGCAGCGCTATGGGCAGTTCAGTCCCGATGGCAAACGCATCGTCTTCTGTCAGGGAGTGACCGAGAACGGGCCATGGCAACTGTACGTCGTGCCGTCGGGCGGCGGGACCCCGACGAAACTGACCGACGAGGGGTCGGACATGAACCCGGATTGGCGCTAAGGACTCGTATCGGAATTACTTCCGTATAGTAGCCATCTCGCTCCGCGAGATATATCCCGAAACAGCCTGGATTTTCGATGGCCACATCTCGCGGAGCGAGATGGCTACTGTACACGCCGAATTCGGAAAGTAATTCCCATACGAGTCCTAAAGGCCCTGGGGGGTGTCTCGCTGACATGTTGTGGAAGCGGGGCCCACCAGAGAGAAGGAACCATGATGGCGATTTGCAGGAAATACATCGCGGTGTGCGTCTGGGCTTTCGCGAGTGTTCTGGCGCTGGTGCATACTGCCCCGGGTCAGGACGCAGGCTTCCCTTCGACTCGCCTCTTCGACACGGCTTCACCCGCCGCCAGTCCGTTGGCATCCGCCACCGTCGCGGCAAGGACCGGCTGGGCCCAACTTGCCGAGGATGATACCACGCACGAGTTCAAAGGGGATATCGCACTTGTCAACAATCGGCTTACCGTCGTGCTGAGGAAGCTCGGCACCGGCGCGGAAGTGTACGTGCGCCACGCCAGTACCTGGCGGCGGCGTGCCTCGGTGCTGCCCGTGCCAGTGGGCGGCGGTTCCGTAACGGCGTTGAGTTCCGTTCGGATTGTGGAGAACACCCCCTCGGGCGTCCGGCTCGACTGCCAATATCGAACGGTTTTGGAAAAGACCGAGCCCGTTCTTATCACCACCATCGGATACCGGTTGATCCCCGGCGATCCGGGCATCGAGGTCTATCGGGGCCCGGGGCTGTTCCGTGTGCGCGTGGATGCGGATATTCGCTACGCGGTCGTGCCCAACTACTTCGGCGACGATATGGTTTTTACGAAAGACTCTGCCGGCGCCACGGACGCAGCCCAATTGACGTTGCCCACGGAGCAACTGCTTTTGGCGATGCTTTCCGACGGCGGCGGGATCGTGATCTGCGTGTGCCAGTCCGACCAGCAGGAATTCCGGATTGTGCTGAGGGGGACGGGCCAAAAGCGGCGGATTGCGGCTGCCGCCATGCGGGCCATGGAAGGCAAGCGGATCTGGGTCGCCTTCATGGAAGATCGTGGTATCTGGACCGCTCTCTCGGCGAAGTCGGGCGGGCCCGCCTCCACAAGCGGCGTGGCTTCTCGTTGGACTCCGCCCTTTGCCGCAAAGTGGCGTTTCGATAAGTTAGAGGGCGACATCCTGGGGCACGCGGCGTGCAACCCACGGGCCGTGAGCTCGCCCTATTCAAAGGACATCCTGGACAAGCATGGGACCTCGCCTTTCTTGATCTACCCTCTCGAGCGGGACAGGGACACGCCGCTGACGAAGCTCTGCATGACGGACATCATGAGAAACACCCTGGGAGTCGGCCCTTGCCAGTACATCATCGCGGCCGAAGGCCTCAACTCCGACACGCCCCACGAGGTAACCGACTGGGTGGTGAAGCAATTTGCCAGGAAGCGTGAAACTCGGGCGGCGGAAATCATCCGCAACCGCTTCGACCAGATGGTCGAGCACGTCGAGGCGGCGCAACAACGAATCGAACGTTACCGGCAGATTGCTTCACAAGTAGTCGCTGCTTGCGATGCCGAGATCGGCAAGGCCCCATTCCAGCCAAGCGGCCCCGCCTCGGACGTGGCGACTCGGATTCGCCGGCTGGCGCAGATGCTTCAACACAGCATCGTGATCGACGAGCCCGATCTGCGCAAGTGTGGATACGGTCGGCGCCCCGCCGCGGCAATCGTCGGCTTGATCGGCAAGTCGGCACCGGCCGCCGCACTTGACGCTCCGGTGCGCGAGCTTAACCGTATCGGCAACGCGCAGGACAAGACTCTGGCCAACTGCCGCATGGCGGTGAAGTGGCTGAAACTCCAGTCTGCCGAGCTTCGAAAACGCTCGCCCCGGGCGGCAGAGTTCCTCAGCCGCGTTCAGATGGTTCTGACACCAAAGGTCAAGGAGTAACCACCGATGAGGAAGCGATTCGTCGTGTTCGGAAGCGAACCGCTGGTCTGGTTTCTGGTGTGCTGCTCAGTGCTGATGGCCGGGTGTCGAAGAGATGAGGCCTTGGCACCCGTCGATGCGAGCAAGACGCCCTCATCCGCCGCGCCGGAGACGGTCACGACGAAGTCAGGTAGGGTCATGGTGAACGTGCCTCCCGGCGAGTTCACCATGGGTGATGCGGCCGGTAATGACGACGAGAAGCCGGCACACCGAGTGCGCGTGGATGGGTTCCTGATGGACGCCTACGAGGTGACGCAGGAGTCGTACCAACGGATGACGGGCAAGAATCCCTCGAAGTCAAAGGGTCCCGACAAACCGGTGGAACGGGTCAGTTGGTACAAAGCGGCCGTGCTCTACTGCAACATGCGTTCGGCGCGCGAGGAGTTGAAGCCGTGCTATGACATGCAGACCGGAAAATGCAATTTCAACGCCTCGGGCTATCGGCTGCCCACGGAAGCCGAGTGGGAGTATGCCTGCCGGGCCGGCAAGAGCACCAAGTACGGCTTCGGCAGCAGCGAAAGCCAGTTGCCCAAGTACGCCTGGTCTAAGCAGAACTCGGGAAAAACCACCCACCCGGTTGGCAAGAAAACGCCGAATGATTGGGGGCTATACGACATGCACGGGAACGTGATGGAATGGTGCCACGATCGATACAGTGAAGATTACTACCACAAGAGTCCTTCGGACAACCCTGCCGGGCCGGCCTCCGGGGATGAATGTGTACTGCGAGGTGGAAGTTGGAGCAGTTCGGCGGAGAGTTGTCGGGCGGCCGTGCGGTATAGTGAGACACCCCGGTTTGCCGATGCATGTTTTGGCTCGGACAACTACGGCTTTCGATGCGTGAGAAGCGCTGCGGATTCCAGACGGGCATCCACCGGGCAGTGAGTTGGTTTCCCCTTTCGCAGAAGGCGCGGCCAGGCCCATGCCGGATACGATACAAAACACAGATTAGCTCCGCACGTTGCCGAGAGCCTCGAGGCGAGCGAATTGCAGTGCAGCGATGCCTTTCCGCCATCGGGGATGACGCGTACGCCTTACGGCAGTTCGCGGATCCGCAAGTTCCGAAAATCGATTGGCGAGCCCTCGGACTCCAAGGCCAGGTATCCGGTGCAGGGGTTGCACCTGGTACCGCCCGAAACTTCCTCGCCGTTGACCCAGAGGCGGACCTCTCCGTTAATCGCACGGATGTAGTAGTGGTTCCACTGGTTGATGCCCTTGCTGAGGTTCTTCGAAGGGAAGCTGCGGCTCCCGTTGGGCGAAACAGGCGGGAAGGGGGTCATCTGCACGCCGACGGGGAACACGTCACCGTGGGAGGTGTACCAATCGGCCTTGTTCTTGCCGCCATATTCCAGATCGAGCACCTGGACCTCGATACCGCGGGGCAGACCGGGCTTGCCGGCCTTGGCGAGCCGATCAATTGACTCGTCGGTCGTCCAGACAAAGACGCCGCTATTGCCTGAGCTACGCAGGTGCATCCACTGGCACACGAACTCGAAATTGGTGTACCGCTTTGCTGTCCGCATCACGCCGGTGGGTTTGCCCGTGCAGTGGATGACGCCGTCCTTCCAAGTCCATGTATCGGCCGCGCAGTTGACGTTGACGAAGTCATCTTTTCCCATCGCCCGCCAGTCGTCGCCGGTGCCGTCGATGAACGCTTTCGGCAAGCTCAGCGCCGGCTTCTTCTCCTCGGCGGCGTAAGCCGCACCGAACGTCATGATCGCGGCTGCGATCGTGGCGAGACTCCTGCCCGTTATGATGCGGCGTGAATCGTGGTGGCTTGGCGATGATTTCATGAGTTGGATTCCTGGATTAAGTGATAGAACGAGTTAGACGGCCCAGCCGTCGCGACGGCACCGTCCATTCTAGCATAATGCCCCATGGGTCGCGTCGAGTACTAAGGCGGTGGATACATCCGAGAATACCTTGGGAATTCGGGGCACGCCGACGACCATTTGGACCCCAATCGCCACGGAAGGCCCTTTTCTGAAAAAGGTATGGGAATTCTGAAACATGCAATCCCGCTTTCATGCCCCCCGGTGAAGGGGTCGCGGCCGTCGCCGCTGCTGCCGGGCCTTTAGTCTCGGGCCAGTGACCAAGAACTTGGCGGTCTTTTTGCAGCGTTTGGGTGAACCTAGCGTTGCCGTATGGGCTAGGCTTGTAAGAGCACATTCGAGACCCTCGACGGGCGGAGACCACAGGTGATTGAAGTCATTGACTTCCGCAAGGCCTACGACGGCACCGTGGCGGTGGCTGGGTTGTCGTTTCGGGTCGAGCCGGGACAGGTCTTGGGGTTGGTCGGGCCCAACGGGGCCGGCAAGACGACGACCCTGCGGGCGCTGACGGGGATCATTCCCTGCGGCGGCGGGCAATTGCGGATCGCCGGATTCGATCTGGCACGCGATCCGCTTCAGGTCAAGCGGCGCGTGGCCTACGTCGCTGACGATCCCCAACTGTTCCACGATTTGACCGTCGAGCAGCATCTGACCTTCACGGCCAGCATCTACGGCACGGACGCCCCGGCGGACAAGATCGCCTCGCTGCTTGCCCAGTTCGATCTGGAATTCAAGCGCCGTACGCCTGCCGCCGACCTGTCGCGCGGCATGCGGCAGAAGTTGGCCATCTGCTGTGCCTACTTGCACGATCCGCAGGCCCTGCTGCTGGACGAACCCATGACGGGCCTCGATCCCCGCAGTATCCGGGTGCTGAAGCAGTCCATTGCCCGGCGGGCCGAGCGGGGCGCCGCCGTGGTGATCAGTTCGCACCTGTTGGCCATGGTCGAGGACATCTGCACGCACCTACTGATCCTCGACCTCGGCCGGCAGCGGTTCTGCGGAACCCTCGACCAGTTGCGATCGACATTCGCAGACCTCCACGATGAAGCCTCGCTGGAAGAGATCTTCTTTCGAGCCATCGACGGCCACGATCCCAGCATCGAGCCCCTCCACGGCGACGGGGTCCACTGCGACGGGATCCACTGATGAGCAGCCTCCACGTGCATCCCGGCACACTGCAATTGCTGCGGTATCAGACGGCGGCGCGGTTCTCGCGGACGCTGCGGCGTTTCTGCGGGCGGCGTCGGCTGGTGTTGTCGATTCTGGCCCTGCTGCTGGGCGTCGTGTGGGTCGGACAGGCCGCCTTGGGACTGCTGTTTCGCGAGCCGGCCGACCCGCAGAAGCTACAGGCCTGGATCCCGCTGGGACTGTTGGTCTACGCACTGTGGCACCTGTTGAAGACCGCCTGCCACACGCCGATCGAACCCTTCGAGTGGACCCCGGCCGAACGGGAGATGCTCGGTGCGGCTCCCCTGCGGCGGAGCGAGCTGGTGATGTATCGCCTGGCGGCCATGGGCATGACAGCCGCCGTCAAGGCCGCCTGCTTCTGCCTGGTGATGCTGCCCGACTTGAGAGTCTGGTGGGCCGGCCTGATGGGCATGCTGCTGGCGCTGCTGCTGGTGGACCTGCTGCGAATGGCAATCGAGATCTTCGCCTATGGGATCTCTGCGGCGGCGTTCTGGCGGTTTCGGGCCGTGGTGTTGATCGTGGCCGGGACGTGCGCAGTCAGCGCGGCAGTGAGTACGCTTTGCAGCCCCTCCAACGTCGGGCAATACGTAGCAACCGGCTCTTCGCTGCCGCAGTCGCTGGGCATCGTGCTGCACTTCCTGGGGTCGCTTGTTCAACTGCGGACGACCTGGGTTGGAACCGTCGCGGAACTACCATTGCGCGTGTTCGGCCGTCTGATCGTGGCCCCCGCCTTCTCGCCGGCGCTGGTCGGATACCTTCTGGCGGCGGTCGCCATGGTGGTCGGTATGACCAGAGCCGTGGTGTGGCTGGACGGGCACTTCCTGCGGCGGCGCCTGGCGGCCGAGCGAGCCCGGTTTCCGCAACTGCTGGCCAACTCGACGAGCCAGCGACGGACGTCGTGCGGCGCGGATCGGCCGGTCCGCGTGCCACCTCGCTTGGGGGGCGCCGGCAGCCTGGCCTGGCGGCAGATGCTCGGAGCGTTTCACTACCGCACGTCGCTGTTGATTTCGCTGATCGTGCCGGCGATTCTGTCCTGCGTGACGTTGCTGAGACAGCAAACCGATCTGAGCATGATCGTTGAACTGGTAGCCAGCCTTGTCTTCTACTCGTTCCTGCTTCTGCCCACGGCGCTTAAGTTCGATTTCCGCCGCGACGTGGACCGGCTGGGCGTGATCAAGGCCTTGCCCATCAGTCCGGCGGCCGTCACGCTGGGCCAATTGGCGGCGCCGGTCTCGATCACCACGCTGTTCCAAGCGGCCGTGCTGTTGGTGGCGATGGCCGTGCGGCCGTTCCACGGCGGTCTGTTGGCCATGGCCCTGATCGTGCTGGTGCCGGTCAACGTGTTGATCTTCGCACTCGAGAACCTGATCTTCATGCTCTATCCGTATCGCCCGGGCCAGGAAGGTATCGGCGTCTTCATCCGCTCGATCCTGACCTTCACCGCCAAGGGGATTCTGTTCGCCCTTGGGCTGCTGATCACGGTGTTCTGGGCGTTGGCTTCAAAACAGCTCGGCTTGCGGTTGAGCTGCGGCAGCGACTGGGCCGCGGCGATGGTCTTCACCGCCGGGATGTGGCTGTTGACCGTTGCGGTCGCCGTGGTCACGACCGCACTGCTGGCCGGCGTCTACCGCCGCTTTGATCCCAGCCAAGACACCCCGGCAACGTCGTGAGCCAGCCTGGTGATATCGCGGCGCGCACCATGCGGATCGCCAACGTGTTCCGCCGAAACCGCCCCGCCACTGGCACTCACAAATCCGTCCGCTAGTAACAAATGACGCGAAAGCCCACGTTGAATACTTTGTGATACGGTCTGTAATCCACCCGGCTTCCCGCCGTGCATCGCTTGGGACGGTCGTAGAATGAACCTCCGCAGGCCAGCTTTCGGCCCGACCTGGTTTGCGTTGACGTCCATTCCCATACGTTGCCGTGCATGTCGTAAAGTCCCCATGGGTTTGGCTTGAACGTCGTCACTTGCGGCATGCCCCGGCAACCCTCGGGACGGTCGGCCTGATACATGGGCGTGGCCAGCATGACGCCTTTTTCGTTGCGAGGGTAGCGGTTTGTCAGGAAAACACCATCGTCGAATTGTCGGTCGCGCGGGATGCGGTCGTCGTACTTGCCCGGATTGTGGATCAGCGAGGTTGTCGTGTATCCGTCCGTGTTCGTGTTCGACGCAAACTCGCTCAGCCGGACGTCACCCAGGTTGGCGTAGGGAGTAAAATCGTCGCCGAGATTGCCGAACCAGAAGTCGCCGTCGCTGCCTGCCCGGCAAGCCCACTGCCATTGACTCTCCGTCGGCAACGAGAACGTTTGCCCCGTCCGTTTGGAAAGCCAACGACAAAACGCATCGGCCTTATTCCAGTCGACCCGGACCGCTGCCATCTCGTCGCCATTCATGCCGTAACAGAGGCGTCCGAATTGATAGCCGTACCGGTCCTCGCGACGCGCGTCGAAGGTGGGCTCGAAACGACGCATCTGCTCGTTCGTTGTCTCGAATCGGGCCATCCAAAACGGCCGGCCGACGGCAGCCTTCAAGCCCGCCGCATTGACATATTCACCAGCCGGCACGCGGACCAATTGCATCACGACACCTTCGCCGAGGTCGATCGTCCGCAGTGAAGCATGTTTCAACTTCGCCGCGGCATCTTCGGCGGAAAACGGCCAATCAGCGACCCTTTCCGTCGAGTTGTCTTCCTTGGGTCGCGAACCTTTCTCGGAAACATCCGCGGACGTGGATTCCGGTACCGGCGACGGCGGCGGTTGGAATCTGCCGGGCTCTGGCGGAGGCTCTTGCTGCTCGTAGTTGGTGTCGATATTGGCGTATCGCTTGGCAAGCTCGATGCGCCGGTCGTTGACCTGCGCCACACGCTGGGCCGGCTGATCGCCGATCGCCGCCCAGGTCCCATGGCACGGTGCGTTCAGGTCAATCCAGGTGATCAGCCGCTGCCACGATTTGGCGTCGAGCTGCACGTTGTAGTGTCTGGCATCGCGAAGCATCTGGACCAGTTCGGTGGTGTCGGCGTGGAACTCGCCGGGCGAAAGCATGTGCAACGGGCCTTCAATACCGTTGCGTCGAACATACCTCTCCAGCGCCACGTAGGAAACGGAGAAGTTCCCGCCCCGTGCGCCGCCGCCACAGTTTCCTCCATGACCACTTTGCCAATCCTCGATGTGCTCCACGCCGCGAAGGTCGACCAACCCCTCGCCGTTGTCCTGGTCTCGCGATAAATCCGCGGGATAGGAGATGCCGGCAATCTCGGGCAGATTCGGCGGAACAGAGCCGTCGTGACAACCCACGCAGTAACGATCCAGGATGGGCTGGATTTCATGGGGGAAGGAAAAGCCTCGGACCACGTCGCGGTCAGACTCAATCGGAGTAGGCGGGCGTAACGACGCCTTGGTCTGCTTGTTCACGACGGCCGAGTTCTGGTCTTCGTGGCAACCCACGCAAGAGACCGTTTCGCCGGGCATTGCGACCATCCAACTCCGCATCAGTTGCAGGGCCTTGCCTTCTTCGTCAAGCGGCTGCAGGAAGATGGGCGTATTGGCGGGAATCGTGAAAGCGGCCGAACCGTCGTCTTCCACCGGAACCGTACCAAGCACCCGCTTGATGTCCCACGGTCCGTCCGCGCCGATCGAGCCCAGCAGTCCGCCCGTGCCGTGGCTGCTGAAGTAGTACGTTGCGACACGAAGCTCTTTCACGGTGCCGCGCGGCACGTCGTTGAGTCCCTCGCCCGCGTAAATATCCGAAAGGAAGACCGTGGCGTTCTTCTCGCCGGGCACGGTCTTATCGGCAATGACGGGCGGCGTCGGACGCGAGATGAGCGGGATGGGATCGAGTATCGCGCTGCCCTCTTCCTGATACAAGAGCGTGCGGTTGTCGTAGATATCGACCAGATAAACACCCCACAGCGCCCCCGAGTGCGGCTTCATCGCGGTGATGAAATACTTGTCGCTGAGCGGGTAGGGATGCAGAAAATGGGGCCAGTAGAAGTCGGCCAGCCGGTCCCGAACTTCCGGCTCGACCTTCTTTCCCCAGCCGGGGATTTCCTGCACGACGCCTTGTGCCTCGCGTCGCCCGAGTTGGGGATCGACGATGATGAGTCGACCACTACGCGGCGTGCCGTGATGGCCCGTGGCAATACCAACCACCCGCGTGACGTGGCCCGGAATCGCTCGGGCATAGTAATAAGACGGCATGAAGTACGAACCCGATCCGTAATACTCCATCTGGCCTCTGCCGTCGGGATTCATCTGGAACAGGATGCGGCTATTGCTGTGCGGCAAGTCGCTGTATTCCCAACGAAGGTACATGACTCGGCCGTCGTGCATGGGGGTCGGCGACCAATCCGAGTCTTGTTCAAACGTCAATTGCCGGACTTTGCCCGTGCGCCGGTTCAGCTTGAAAAGGCACGTCATTCGCTTGGAACCATACTCACACGGCAAGCCCTGATACGTGGCCGTGCTGGCGAAGATAATCTCATCCGAATTGGCAAGGTAGCACGAATCGAAGTGGCCCACGTCGTCTCCATCGTCGGGAGTGATTTGTCTAACGCTGGGCTGCGATGAACGGTCATCGTGAAGACTCATCTCGAAGACGCGCCAGTTCGCCTGACTCTTTCCGATAGACGAAAACATCATTCGAGAGGCGTCGAAATCAACTTCGAGGTCGGTGATCAGTCGGCCTTCAGTATCGTGCAACTCCTCAACGACGGGCTTCGTGCGCAGCTCCGTCAACAGAACGATTGCATTGTCCCAACCGGTGCGTGGCAGCGAGTCGTTTGTGTGCGAGTTCAACGTGCCGACTCCCAGAAGCGAGCCCATGGCGCGTCGAGCATTGCCTCCAAGTCTGCGGCGGAGCAGAACCATCCGCCGGAAATCCAGCAGCGGGTTGCGAAGAAGCAGGTCTCGCTGAAACTGAACCAACTCCGCGGCCTCATTCCAGGCTCCGGTCCGGTTGGCGGCGATGGCTAACCTTAATGTTTCAAACGATTTGCGATACCGGGTCAGTCGGGCACGGAGATTCTCGACATCGGGATATCGCTGCGGGTGGCGTGTTGCCAGGTCGTCGAGCGCTCGGTCTAGGGCGTCGAGGTCGATTAGTTCGAACTGCTGCCGAACGTCGATCCACTCGGCACTACGCGCGAGGGCTTCACGATAGAGGACGTTCCAACGAGGGTCGTCGAGCGGAACGGTTTCGGCGATCAGCCTATCGCGACGCGTTGCCAAAGCGTCGCCATTACCCATTCGTCCGAGAATGGGGGCGAGGACACGTCGAGCCACGTCAAATGCGAATCGCCAGCCGCCTTTCGGAGATAGCCTCACGGAGCGACTGGACCACGTACTGGTGCTCGATTGACGGCACGGTCGTCCGAGGGCAAGGTTCGTCTGCTGGTCGCCCGGCCCGAAGACCATCACTTCGTCGAGATGCATCCATGTGCGACCCCGGGCCGCGATACGGACATACCTCGCTTCTACGTCTTGGAGCGTGACGTCGAAACGCTTCATGTCGTTGGTCGTCGTGCCATGCGTGTAGACGGTTTTCCACGACTGTCCGTCGCTGGACACAAGCAGCCGAAACTTCGTCAGCCGCTGGCTATAGTGCGGTGAGTATACCCGGACCAGAGCAATCGACTTCTGCTGGCCAAGATCCACCTGCCACCACGGCGGATTGTCTTGGTTGGTATGAAAGCTGTAGTAGTTGGTGATCTTGCCGTCCACGGCCCCCGGCGCGTCTTCTGCGGGCGAGATGGCCCCGGTCGAGGTCAAGACTCGCTGGAGTTCGTTGGTGAAGTCCGACGCGTCAAGCCGTGCAGCAGAGTGGGTTGCGGCGGCAAGAACAGCGACTGAAATGAAAACACGAGCAAGAGCCATAGCTAGAATTCCCGTGAGTTCGCCGGCACAAACCTCTATTGTATCCACTTCAGATTGGTATGGCAAATGACGTTGGATAGACCGGTAGTGTTTTGAAATGTTTCGGAAGACGTATGGCTGGCTGGCACATTCTGCCGAATATGAGCGGGTCTTGGGCACCATCGGAAGAAACTCACTTGGTTGACGCGTGGTCGTGGATAGGCTAAGTTCAGATCAGCATTCCTGCCGTCCGCTCCCCTCGATCCCACGGCTCCCCAGACCTCAATAGAGCGAGGACCAAAGCGATGAAATCCACTCTCCATGCACTCCCGATCACAGCCGTACTGCTTGCCCTGGCAACGCCGGCGTTTGCCCAGAGGCCGCGTCGACCGCTTTCGGAAGAGGCAAAGAAGCAGGTGGAACGCGTGTTGCCTGCTAAAGCACCGGCGGTTGCCAAAGAAGCTCGCAAGCTCCTGATCTATGACGGCAATGTGGGGTATGGCGGACACGGCTCCATCCCTTACGCGAACTACGCCTTCCTACGCATGGGTGAGAAGACGGGGGCGTTTACGACGGTCGTGTCGCGAGATCCCGCCGTGTTTGAGAAGGACCATCTCGAGCAGTTCGACGCCGTTTGCCTGAACAATACCGTGGGCAATCTGTTCACCGATGGGCAACTCCGGCAGAACCTGCTTGAATTCGTGCTCGGCGGCGGTGGACTTCTGGGTATCCATGGAACCAGCGTGGCGTTTACCGATTTTCAACAGGGAGCCCAGGAAACCTGGCCGGAATTCGGGCAAATGATCGGCGGACGCGGCGCGGCTCATCTGGCGCAGGACGAACGTGTCGTCGTCAAGCTCGATTCACCGGACCATCCGCTCAACCGACCCTTCGGCGGCAAAGGCTTCGAGCACGTCAGTGAGTTCTTTCGGGTGCGCGGCCCCTATTCACGAGACCGCCTGCATGTACTCTTCAGCATCGATACCGCCAAGACAAAGCTTCCTCCCCAAGGCACGCACCCCGGCGTCGAGCGGGCCGACGAGGATTACGCGCTGGCCTGGACGCGAAACTACGGTCGCGGTCGCGTCGTCTATTGTACGATCGGCCACAGCCCTGCGGACTTCATGGATCCCAAGATCCTGGAATTCTACTTCGGCGCCATCCAATTCATCATGGGGGATATTGACGGCTCCACCACGCCCAGCAACCGACTGACTCCCACCGTCGCCAGGTGGGAAAAGCTTGGCTGGAAATTCGGCGTGACCATGTGGGGGTTGCACAAATACACGCTGTTTGAAGGCATCGACAAAACCCGTGAACTTGGCCTGTCCTACGTCGGCGGGCTGAGCTTTCAGAAGGTGAGCAAGGAGATTCCGAAGAATTTCGACGGCAACCTCTCGGACGAGGAAATGACGCAAATCCGCCTGAAAATGGACGCGGCCGGTGTTCGGATGCCGACATGTTTCTATGCGCAAATCCCAGGCGATGAGGCAGGTTGCCGCAAAGTGTTCGAGTTCGGCCGAAAGATGGGAATCGAGACCTTCATCTCCGAACCACCGCCGGAGTCGCTCGACGTGATCGAGCGCTTTTGCGACCAGTACGACATCAGGCTCGGCATTCACAATCACGGCCCCGATCAATCTCCCGTGTATTGGCGGCCGGAGGGGATCCTCGAGGTCTGCAAGGGCCGCAGCAAACGAATCGGCGCATGCCCCGATACGGGCTATTGGATCCGAGCCGGCGTCGATCCCTTGGAAGGAATCCGAAAACTGGGTGATCGGGTGATCACGATTCAACCCCACGACCTCAGCGAACTCTCTGCGGAAGGACACGACGTTGCCTGGGGGACGGGCAAGGCCCAGTTCGAGGAACTGCTCCAAGAGATTCGTCGCCTTGGCATCCAACCGACGCTGATCGGGCTGGAGTATTCCTACGACTATCTGGACAACATGCCGGAAATGGCCGAATGTGTCGAGTTCATCAGCCGACTCAAGTTGGATACACCGCAGTAGTCAGGGTGCGCCGGTTGATGACGTGCTGTCCGTGAACCACGTCAGTAGCGGTGGAAAAACAAACTACGGGTTCGCTGTCCTGGGCCATCGACTCTTGGCACCTCTCGGGCCTCGATCGACGGTCTGCGGTCGCGACTCGCCGTCCCGTCAAACGTTGGGAATTTGGCGCGTCCGAGCAACCTCTGACCGACCGTTTCATGCAACCGCGTCGAATGCCGCTATTTACCACCCGGGTGGGGGGAGGCGATTGCCGCCGAGCGTTTCAAAACCGGTGGATTCCTCGGATTTTCAAGAACTCAGGCACTCTGACGACTTCTTGAAACGGACGGGGTCGGAAGCCGGAGAATAGGCGTCGCAGACTTCCTTCGGCAAAGCGCCAGTTGACCGAACTCGCTCTGGCCAGCCCTTCGGAAGTGGGATTCGGGGCAAATCTCACTGTGTGGACATGATGCCTCCGCATGTTGGCAGAGGCTATCATAACTTGCGGAGAAACCAGGCCTTGCATCCCGGCGACGATGACGTAAGAATGGGCGTACTAGGACACCTCCACCGTCCGTCATCTCGACTTCCTGGTCACGCTCGGCAAGCGGCACCTAACACCAACATGGTTCGTAGTTCTGCGAGTTACCGATGAGAGCGATTTGTCGTCTACTCAATGCTGTCCTGATCGTGCTAACGGGACTCGCCGTCGCGGGGGCGGCCGAACTGGATGCGCCAATCGTGCCCCATCAAGTGATCAAGCTTTTCAACGGGAAGGACCTAAGCGGTTGGACCACCTGGCTGGTCGACACCAAGCGCCGGGACCCTCGCGGTGCCTACTTGGTGCGCGACGGAATGATCCGTATTTCTGGCGACGGGTTTGGATACTTGAGCACTGATCGGGCCTACAAAGACTACCGGCTGGTGGTGGAGTTGAAGTGGGGAACGCAGAACTTCCGCACCCGCAAAGGCATGGCCCGCGACTCAGGCATATTCCTGCACAGCGTGGGGCCCGATGGAGCCAGTTATGATTGCGGGTGGGGATCGCGGCGGAGCAACACCGGCCGCGACATTAGCAGCGGGGCATACAAGGCGGCCATCGAGTGCCAGGTAATGGAAGGGGGCTTCGGCGACCTTTTGCTCATCCACGGCCGATACGCCGATGGCCGTCACGTCCCGCTGCGGGTCACCGTGCCCGTCGCTGAGCGTCGAGTTGCCGCCGATTATGCGAAGTATCAGTATGATCCCAACGCCGCCAGGCAGATCCTCAGTAGCGGGGCGATCGCTTGGATAGACAAGGACACGGCGTGGCAGGACGTTCCGACTTTTCGAGGCCAAAGCGACGTGGAGAGCCCACACGGCAAGTGGACACGTGTCGAATGCGTCTGCGCTGGCGACCGCATCACGGTCTTGGTCAACGGCAAGCAAGTTAACGAAGCCTACAAGGTCTTCCCCGCCGCCGGCAAGATTCTCCTGCAATGCGAAGGCTCGGAGATCTTCTTCCGGAAAATCGAGTTGCATCCGGTAAGAAGGAGCGCTGGAATGAGTGGACCGCTGCGTATCGTGGCCCTGGGCGATTCGATCACCAATGGCGTGGGCCTGGCCAGAGTGACCGAGGCGGATACGTTTCGAGATATCGTGCGGCGGGAATTGACCGAGCAGCTCGGGTCCAAGGTGGAAGTGGTCAACGCGGGCGTCAACGGGGACATTGTCACGCTGGCGATCGAGCGGCTGAAAAGTGATGTGCTGGACCGCAAGCCGGACCTGGTCACCATCATGTTCGGAGGGAACGAAGCGGGATTCTATCGGCCGGAAACGGACGGATTCACGGATACCCCGCGTGTGGACCGGGACGAATTCAAGGTGACGCTGGGCAAGGTCGTGGACCGCCTCCGAGCGGAAGGTATTACGGTCGTGTTGATGACCTGTCCGCCCATGACCGACCGCTATGGCGGCATGCACTTGGATCCGTACCAGAAACACGGCATCAACTTTCTTGTCAAGGACTACGCCCAGACCATGCGCGACGTGGCCGTCGAGAAGGGCGTGGAGCTGATCGACGTGTATCGTTCGTTCCAGCAGAACCCAAGCACCCGGGACTACTTTCCCGACGGCCTGCATCCGGACGCGCGCGGTCATCGCCTGATTGCGGGCCTGCTGGTCCGACGGCTGACGCGCATCATCGGTCGGCGACCACCGGGTCCCGAAAAACAGTAAATATCGCGGTCGTGTAGGTCATCCGGCCCGCGCGCCCCGCGATACGGTCGATTAGTGAGACAATTCCAGCATGAGAGAGACATTGAGGAAAGCGACACGAGTTGCCTTGGTTGCGATTGGCTCAATCGGTTGCTGTTGCGTAGCCTTGGCCGAACCTCGAGCTATCAGTTTCGACGAAGCCAAGTGGATCTGGTTCTCGCCGGGGGCTGACATCCCGTTGGCGTCGTTGCCGGCCAGCGTGAACTACTTCCGCGCGGAGTTGACGCTTCCGGAAAAGGCCCAGGTGCAGTCGGCGGAGGTGATCGCCACCTGCGATAATATGTTCGTTCTCTACATCAACGGAAAGAGTGTGGGCGAAAGTAAGGCTGACAACAGTGCTTGGGGGCAGCCCCAGCGATGGGACGTCTCGAAAACGCTGATTCCCGGTCGCAACGTGGTGGCGATTGAGGCGGTCAACACGCTTCCGGGTCCGGCGGGTCTGATCGTGAAACTCGTGGCCGAGCTCTCCGGCGGCCGGCAGATCGTGCGCAGCAGCGACGCGACTTGGATGTGTACTGCCAGAGAACGCCCGCGTTGGCAAGATCCGGATTTTGACGACTCGCACTGGAACCACGCGCGCGTGGTGGGAGAATTCGGTGCCCAACCGTGGGGCAAGATTGTGGTTCCCTCCGCTGTCGAGCCCGCCGGCACGCCGGTCGGCGAAGTCCGCAAGGTGGCCCGACAGGCCATGCAGCAGGCCGCCCAACAAGGCCGCAGCGTGCTCCTGGTTGAAGAGAAACCGCCGGCCGACTATCCTTGGCCGGAGGCGATCGTCTTCCTGGGTGACGATTGCAGCCTCTACCGGCCGGTGGGAGCCGCCGGCACGCGAAGTGACAGCCTGAGCGTGACGATCTTCAATCCTCGAAACTCACGGGCCTTTCCCGAGCACGACTTGCCCGCGCCGATGAAGGTCGGCCGCAAGCTGTACGTACTGAAGCCGGCCCGGCCGGGCACGAGGCCGCGGGTGTTGTTGGACGCAGGCGCCGGCGGCATCGGTTCGCCCGGCGTGTCGTTCGACGGCAGGTCGATCCTGGTCTCGATGGCCTACGACGGCGATCCGTTCTTCCATATCTATCGAATTGCAGCGGAGGGAGGCCCGGCTGAGCAACTGACTG
>SDBV01003484.1_pt1 | contig 23198 bp, 22 predicted proteins | sample 2277081 | NCBI WGS metagenome assembly SDBV01 (sample SAMN10402039, study PRJNA504765) | marine sediment metagenome | isolation source: marine sediment core GS10_PC15, 223 cmbsf | place: Arctic Ocean: Southern Knipovich Ridge | collected 2010 | reverse complement strand
AAGTGCTCCAGACTTTATCCAGAAAGGCCGTAAATTTTAACAAGTCATTAAACCTGTATTTCAGGCATTTGGCACTGCCGTCCGGATTGTCAGCTACTTTCACAATCGCAATATACTTCTTTGGTATTTTCTTTTTCATCGACTTTTAAGGATAATTCATTAACTTTGTCATCAAAGAAAGAAGGTTCCGGCTTGCTGGAATCTATCTTGTGCAGCACATTTACTTCGGTGGATGTGCTGTTTTCTTTTATAGTGTTGCTACTATTTGATTGGCCTTCCTGTGTTTCAATATCTTTTTTGAAATTGGGATTAATGTGCTTAGGATTAAATTTTTCATTTTTCCTCCAAAGAGCCCACATGAGGACGAGCAATTTTTTCTGCACTGCCGTATAGGCCTGCATTTTCAGTTTACCATTATCCATGAGTCGTTGATGGAATGACACAAAGGGCTCGGCTCCATAACGAACTACATTTAAAGCAGGAAAATGCAATACCCTTCGAATATGGCTGTTTCCTTTTTTAGATATCCTGGTTTTACCATGCCGCTTGCCTGACTGCTTTTCAACCACGTCATAGCCTGCATAGCTCACCAATTGCCCTTGTTTCTCGACTTGAGCAAAGCCATTCGTTTCACCTATTACTGTGGCTACACTGATTATCCCGACTCCCTTTATTGCTGTAATATTTGCAACTTTAGCTGAGAGATCCTTGTCCTGTTTGATGACATCTTCAATATCTTTCTTATTGATTTTTTCCTGCTTTTGAATGAATTTAAGTTTCGCCTCAAGCCTTTTGTAGCAGCGATCATCCTTCATATATGCATGATTCAATGCATGAATCTGATTTCTTATTTCAGTCATATCATCTTGCAATGAGGCATGCTCCCGACACAAACTGCGAAGCATATATATGCTTTTTGAAGGTCTTTGCCATAATGGTAAAGATCGTTCAGCTCCCATCCTGGCTAATCCCCGGGCATCTATGGTGTCATTCTTACTTTTGTATCCCAAAGACTCCATGTACTTCTTTGATTTATTAGGTAAAACAACAGCAATGTTTAGTTGGATATCATCAAGGCTATAGGCAACATTTTCATGGTAAACACCTGTGGCTTCCATTACTACTACTAATGGTGCATCTTCCTTCCACTGTCTTTTAAGCCAGACAATTAAATTCCGGATTCCCGCAGGGGTATTGTTAAAGGTCCTACCCGCCTTTGTCTTTACTTCTTGGAGTTCATTGATGTAGGATAAGTTGCAATCAAGTTTATCCATCGACACATCAATGCCTAGTGAAAATTTTAAAATCTTCTTTTTCATTTCAATGCTTTATTTATAAAAGTAATTTTCTTCCCTTCGCCATTTCTCATAGTATTATGCAAGGTCAGGAAAATCTTTCCAGCCTTTAAGTACTGTTCCTGCTCTTGGAAGAAGAAACATGGAAAAGGATGTGCCTACGACTCAATATCTATGTATCATGCGTCCAGCTCAAGATTCCTCTTCCAGTTTCAAGTTAAATAAAAATTGTATTATTTAGTGATGATGTAAAGATATGAGCATCCGCTACGACCTTAGTGTCCAATAGTTACAAGGTCGTAGAACCGCTACGCTAATTCTCGACCAGTGGCTTTCATTCAAGCGCCTGACAACGACAGGGGCGATGAACGGCACAAGCGGGACGCTCGACCTTCATAAATATTGCCCGAATAAGAATTCAAGAAAAGGCAACTGTCAACGATCAACCGTCCCTGATCGTAGAAGCGCTGCGCTAATTTTACGACCAGTGAAGATTGTGAGAAATATTTTACAATCTGTAACAGGATTCTGTTATTTTACATATATTTGCAGTAACAGTACCCGCTTGCATACCATAAGAACTGCATCCGGGTCATTTTTTTTTATAGTCATGTCAAATAAACCTGCCAGAAGCGTAGTCGAACAAATCCACTTATTGAAAGAACGTGGTATGCTGATTCAAGATGAAGAAAAAGCAGCTTATTCGCTTCAAAACATCAGTTACTACCGTTTAAAAGGATACTGGTAGGACATGCAATCAGATTATTCCATTCATAGATTCAAAGAAGGCTCTTATTTTGAAAATGTAATTGACCGGTATAATTTCGATAGAAATCTAAGACTTATTCTTTTTGATGCCATTGAACATATTGAAATCGCCATAAGAACAAAAATGATTTACATTTTATCCTTGAGCTATGGTGGACTTTGGTATCTTAATGATACACTATTTGCATCTAAAGACTTGCACACCCGGCAAGTGGATGATCTCAAACGTGAGTTTTCCCAAAGCCAGGAAATCTTCATTAAAGACCACAGAAATCGCTTTCCGGATTGCGACGCCGACTCCTGGAAAATTCTCGAAATAGCTTCTCTTGGAACGCTATCAAAATTTTATAAAAACCTGATTCATAATCTTCCTGAAAAAGCAAACATCGCCAAAGAAATGGGATTAAATTCTCATAAGGAGCTTGCAAGTTGGCTCGAATCTATCACTTACATCAGGAATATAATAGCTCATCACTCAAGACTATGGAGTAGAAATATGGTAAAAAAACCAATTAGCAAACTGAACAATCCGACAGGCGCCTGGTTGGGAGGTGATTTAAAACCGGTTCAGCTGAAAAGGCCATTTTTAATAATTTCAACAATGATTTATTTGTGTGATAAAATATCACATGATCAAAATATTAAAGAGAGGATAAAAAACTTATTCCATAGCAATGAAAATATACCAATTTACAAAATAGGTTTTTTTAATAATTGGGAAAGCGAACCTCTTTGGAAATAATATGACCACTTCACTGCTCGTAGGTTCAGCTACGACCTATTCATCAATAAATATCAGGTCGTAGAACCGCTGCGCTAATTCTACGAGCAGTCAGAGTTGAGTATTCAACAAGATTCCTGCTTTCGCAGGAATGACGACCAATTCATGCCACTAGTAATAGGTGTCACCGCACTTAAGCTAAGATTCATTAGGTACTTTTGAGTCAAGTATGATCTGACGTGAATTAATAACAATACTTTACCCTCAAAACAAAAAATCCCCCGGGTTCACCGGAGGATTCCATGAAGGTATTTCGTCAGTTTAGCATTAAAGCTCTCTCACCCAAATATTCCTGAAACTTGTTGGGTTTCCATGATCCTGGAGAGATAAGGATTCTTTGCCATGAGCCTTGTACATCGGGATTCTGTTGTATTCTGTTGGGCCTTTGAGTTCGTAATTATTCTGAATTAATACGCCATTATGAAGCACTGTAATCCTTGCCGGTGATTTTAACGAGCCTTTCTCTGTAAATACAGGCGCCATGAAAATAACATCGTAGGTCTGCCATTCCCCGGGGCCTTTACATGCATTTACCAATGGGATGCTTTGTTTGTACATACTTCCGGCCTGTCCATTGGAATAGGTAACACTTTCATATGAATCGAGCACCTGAAGCTCATATACACCCATCATGAAAATACCGCTATTTCCACGTCCCTGACCATCACCTTTCACCTCGGCAGGAGTTCTCCATTCGATATGAAGCTGGAAATCCCCAAATTTCTGTTTTGTTTTAATGATTCCTGTTCGTGGTTTTACCGTCATCGCGCCATCAGCAACAATCCAACCGGCAGCTCCGCCTTTTCCATTTGTCCATTCGTTCAGGTCTTTTCCATCAAACAGGATGATAGCGTCTGACGGAGGGGCATTATGCTCACCCGGAGTAATTTTGGCAGGTACCGGTTCCCAAACTTCAGTGAGCTTTGGATCAAGTGTTGGTCTCTCTTGCGCGTTGGCGGCAAGTGTGACACATAACATTGCAACAAGTAAACTAATTGATTTAATCATTTTCATTTTCATCATTTTTGAGTTAAAAAATTACACTATTTTAGGGCCGGTTTGATTGACCTTGGAAACATAGGTTTCGCTTCCGATCTCAAAACCGGTATATATTTTTTTCATTTCTAATGCTATACTCTCCGCAATCTCCCGCTGATTACTCAAAGCAAATATTGAAGGCCCTGAGCCGGATATTCCCGCTCCCAATGCTCCGATCTCCATAGCAGCGCTTCTAACCTCATCGTAACCCGGAATTAATATGGATCTGATTGGCTCCACAATATGGTCGTGCATGGACCTGGAAATCAAACCGTAATCGGATGTCAATAATCCAGCAATCAACCCTGCAACGTTCCCGGATTGCTTTACGGAGTCCTTAAAATAAATCTGCTTTCGAAGAATCTCACGTGCATCCTTGGTTTTTACTTCAATATGCGGATGTACTAAGGTAGCATAAAGTTCGTCTGGCGTTTTTAGCCTGATTACATCCAGCGGCTCGTAACTGCGTATCAACACAAAACCACCATACAAACCCGGCGCAACATTATCGGCATGGGCAGCGCCACAAGCCACGCGCTCACCTTCCATGGCATACGGCAAAAGATCCTCCAGCTTTTTGGGATTTCCAAGCAATTCATTAATCGCATATATCGCAGCTACAGAGCTGGCCGCACTGGAACCAAGTCCGCTACCCAAAGGCATTTTTTTATCCAGATAAATGTCAATCCCCTGGTCAATATCAAGGTCTTTCAAAAACTTTTTGATGACCACACTGCATGTATTGTTGTCTGCATCCAGAGGTAAAGCTCCACCATCCCCCGTAATTCTAAGAATTTTAATCTGTCCTGAATTTGATTTTTTTATTGTAATCTCGTCCCCCGGCTGATCTACCGCAAATCCCAGGATATCAAACCCACAGGTCACGTTGGCAACGGTTGCAGGGGCAAAAACTTTGATTGAATCCCCCATTTTTATCTTGCGAACAAATTAATCCCTACTCTATTTATATGATCAATTAAATCTGGTTCAGAAATCCTATCATATATTATCAGATCCATTTTATATGGAAGTAATAAATCATCTAATGAAATTTTCAAATCAATAATATCATTTAGCTTTAATTCCGATCCCTTAAGCGCAATATCAATATCTGATCCCGCTTCAAAAGAACCTAAGGCCCTTGAACCGAACAAAATCGCTTCTATTACTTTTTGGTGAGCACCAATAATTTCGACGATGCGTTTCATATCGTTATCATCAATTCCACAGAACATCATACTTTAAGAAAATCCCCTTGTTTCCCTGATCTTAATATTTCCAAATCATGCTTAAGATCCCCCAATAACTTAAAATAAATTTTGCGAATATCCGAAATTATTTCATAAGCGGTTTCCTCATTATATGTGTGCGTTGTCAAATTTCTTCCTACAAGCATTTTCATCCAATTCATGCCATCCTTGATATAGCCATCCTGGAAACTTTGCTGTATCACAGGTCTCGGGCCACGAACATCTTCATATCCATTTTCAATCAACAAATCCTGTAAGGTTTTCCATGCCAATTCATAAGTATATTCGAAAGCTTTAATCAATCCCTGGTTTTCCAGTTCATTTAATTCTTTCTTTTTAAGGAATTTTTCAAATTGGACAAAAGCTTTGTTGAAATTAACAAACCTTTGTTTCCATCTCACATCCTTGCTTTCATTGTCTTCCATAGTGTAAAATTAATTACCCTAAAAAATGACTGATACTGATGATCTCGGCAAATACTCCAGCCGCTGTTACTTCGGCTCCCGCTCCAGGACCTTTAATCACCAAAGGTCTTTCCAGGTATCGATCGGTAGTAAAAGAAATCATATTATCGCTTCCATCCAAGGCAAAGAAAGGATTTGTCTGATCAACAGATTCAAGGCCAACTGATGCACGTCCATTATTCATTTTGGCTATAAAGCGCAGCGCCTTCCCGCTTTGCTCAGCCGCGATCCTCAGATCGTCGAAATAGTCATTGGCCTTTTCTAATTCATTAAAAAAAGCATCTACAGAATCCGCATCTATACATGATTGAGGAAGTATATTATTAATTTCAACATCATCGAGACTGAGGTCGATACCAATTTCCCTGGAAAGGATTAATATTTTCCTGGCCACATCCATGCCATTGAGATCATCCCTGGGGTCGGGCTCCGTAAATCCTTTTTCTTTCGCTTGTTTAACAACCTTGCTAAACTTGGTGCCTTCCGTAAAGGAATTAAAAATGTAGGATAGTGTTCCTGAAAGCACCCCCTCGATTTTCAGAATCTTATCCCCACTGAATTTTAAATCATTTAGTGTAGTGATTACCGGCAAACCGGCGCCTACATTCGTTTCATAAACAAATTTGACATCATTTTTCAATGCCACAGACTTCAATGTCCTGAATAGTTGAAGATCTCCGGAACTCGCAAGTTTATTTGGCGTGGCAATGGAAACGGAATGTTTTAACACACGTTCATATTCATTCACCACATCAGAACTGGATGTGCAATCTATGAAGACTGAATTTTGTAGATTGAGTTTTACCAAGTTGTCTATAAATTCGGGAATCGTTGATGCCTCTCCCTTGTCCACCAGCCTATCTTTCCAATTTTCAAGATCCAATCCCTCCTCGTTAAAAATCATTTTTCTGGAATTGGTCATGCCGACGATATTGATTTTTAAGGCATGATCTTTAACTAATTTTTGGTTGTGACTGGCAATCTGCTCAATGAGTGTTCCTCCAATCAATCCAACTCCAACAATATATACATTTAGCGTTTTTATATCCGACAAGAAAAATACTTCGTGAATCGTATTAAGTGCTTTTGATGTATCTTTTTGAGCGATGACAATCGAAACATTCCGCTCAGAAGATCCCTGCGCAATCGCTGCCACATTTACCCCATTTTTACCCAACGCATTAAACAGCTTTCCTGAAATACCCGGAGTATTCGCCATGTTTTCGCCAATAATAGCCACGATAGACATTTGCTCTTCTATGGCTACCGAGTCAATTTTCCCGGCTTCGATTTCCCTACTGAACTCCTCCTCAATTACCAGCTTGGCTAAGGCTCCATCTTTTGGATCAATGGCAAAACAAATGGAATGCTCCGATGAAGCCTGAGTAATGAGAATGAGGTTAATGCTGTTATCTGCCAGCGCTCCAAACAACCTGGAGGAAACACCGGCAACACCAACCATTCCACTTCCCTGGAAATTCACGAGGGATATTTCTCTTATGGAGGAGATCCCTTTTACAAGGTAATTTCCTGTATCTGCTATGCTTTTGATCAATGTCCCCTTAAAGTTACGGTTAAAGGTATTCCTGACCCGTAAAGGGATTTTCTTTTGAAACGCAGGTTGAAGTGTCGGTGGGTAAATGACATTTGCCCCAAAATGTGACATTTCCATGGCTTCCTCATACGTCATCTCACTTAATGAAAAGGCCTTTTTAACTTGCCTGGGATCGGTGGTCAACACCCCATCAACATCGGTCCAAATCTCAATTTCTTCGACATCCAGAGCCGCTCCAAAAATTGATGCTGTATAGTCCGATCCTCCTCTACCCAAGGTGGTAGTCTCATTTTTATCTGTAGAACTCACAAATCCGGTAATCACCTGAATTTGATTGTGGGCTTTGAAATATTCCTTGATATTCTTTACAGTCACCTCCATCTGAACCCGGCCCTTGCCAAACCGATCATCCGTTTTTACCAGTTCCCTGGCATCGAGCAATTCAGTCTCCAGCCCTTGCTGATTGGCATAAGCATTGATAATATAGCAAGAAAGGCGCTCACCAAAACTCAAAAGCAAATCTGTCGTGCGCAACGAAAGCTCCTTCAAAAGGAATACGCCATGCATCAGATCTTCCAATTCATTGAGCATCTTTTTGACTGTAGCCAGGGCATGGCTTTGGTTTTTTACCACAAGTAACTCCTTAATTGTGATGAAATGAAGTGTCTCAATTTCTTTGAGTTGATCAAGATACGACTCATCATTTTCAGACGCTTTTTGACCAGTCAACAGCAATTTATTGGTAACCCCAGACATTGCTGAAGATACGATGGCTACATGCCTGTTTTGTGCTTTATAATCAGCAATAATCTCAATGACTTCCTTAATGCTATCCGAAGATCCTACAGATGTACCACCAAATTTTAATACCTTCATGAAAATGCAATCAATATTTTTTATTGTTACTTAAATTACTATCAAATACAACTATTACATTTTTTTGCAACAGAGGCCAGTTTTTAAATTCTACCTATTCTTCCTTGTTGGATCCCTCACTTCCCACTTGAAATTATGGCCATTAGCCCATATTTTCATTTTCGCGTTTTACTAGTTTCGGATTGTTTTTCTAAGAATATTTCAAATAACTCATCTGAATTCAAAATTTTTGAATATCCTTTTTTCTTTAATCCTGTTAGCAATTTTTTATCACCTGTCCAAAAATGTGATGATAAATGATTGTTCAAGGCCATAAACATCGAATCGTTAATATCTATCTCGGATACTATTTCCTCTGATTCTTTCAGATCTATATCAGAAATCAGAATATCATCAATAAATTTTATTTTGCTTGAGATAATTTGGAAGGTTTCATCAAATTGCTTCAGGGTAAATCCGGTAATTGTAAGAATCTTTTTCCTGTGCCGGATTATTTCACTCCGCAGCAACTTGACGGTATAAAAATCAAAATATTGAGAACCATTGATAAGCAATTGTCCTATTTTACTTTTTGTATTTAACAAAGCGCTAAAAACAATATTTGAATCAACTACTATCTTCACTTTATTCCCCGATGGCTTTTAATTTTATTCCACATCGATTTATTTACGGTCTTCGATAGTTCATCTACATCTGCTTGTTTTGCATTGGATTTTGAAGTTAATTCGTTATACTTTAGAAAATCCAACATGTTTTGTAGTTCTGACAAATCAATATTTGATGGCAACCGAACTAATATCTCATCTTTTGTTCTTTCAAGAATCATCACATATTTTTTTTCAAATATAGCTAATCTGGCCTGCATAATGCAGGAATAATTATTGCAAATGATAAAGAGCTAGAAATCACGACATTGACTTTGAATTCAAATATCGTTTTTGAAAATTGAATATTCTTTAGCATTTAGTAGAATAATCTGATTGTCAATGTCTTATCCCTAATGCAGAAACATGTGTAAATTATTTAGAGCCTGTCCATAAAGCGCTTGATTTTTGAAAGGTTTAGATTTTTGATGGATTTTTAGTAAGCTCAATGCAGCAAATGCCTGGGTATTAGGCAAGTTGAGCTTAGCAAAAAGGCGCAAAAAGATGGATATTTCAATTCGATGACTTTATGGACAGGCTCTATTTAGGCTGGACAAGCCAAAAGAAAAATATTGATCGAAGATTAAATATCCATCCTTTCAACCCATTCAATTTTTTACCTAATTCTATACTTATTTGTTCTACAACAATGTTGCTTCTGGCTATATTAGCTGTTTAAAAATCGTAAGTGAAGTAAACTGCTATTTAGTGTCTGAACGGAAACTCTGCAAAATTAGAAATGTTTCTTTTGGTGATATTTTCATAAAATTCGACAGTTTCCGTTCAGGCACTATTTAAGGCCAATTCCTATGATTATTTTAGGTATTTAGCTTCTTCCCAATATTTATCCATCTCGGCAAGTGTCATTTCTGAAATCATTTTTCCATCCTTAAGGGACTCAGATTCCAGGTACTGAAACCGTTTAATGAACTTTCTATTTGTCCTTTCCAGCGCTTCTTCAGGATTGATATTTACAAATCTCGAATAATTAATCAGCGAAAAGAGTAAATCTCCAAACTCCTTCATCGCCTCCTTCTGGTTTATCGGCTGGTCGCTTTCTGCATTAAATTCATTTCTGAATTCCTGCATTTCCTCCTCAACTTTCTCCCAAACCTGCTCTTTTTTCTCCCAATCAAACCCTACGCCTCTGGCCTTTTCCTGAATCCGCATGGCTTTCACAAGCGCAGGAAGCGATGAGGGGACTCCGCCTAAAACAGAATCATTCCCTTTTTCTTTCAGCTTTAGCTTCTCCCAATTCTGCTTTACCGCCTCATCATCTTTTACAGTTACATCTCCATAAATATGAGGATGCCTGTGAACTAGTTTATCACAAATCCCATGCAACACATCTACGAGATTAAACGCTTTTTTTTCATCTGCAATCTTGGCGTAAAACACCAGGTGCAGCATGATATCTCCAAGCTCCTTTTTAATTTCCTGCAGATCACCGCTCAAAATCGAATCAGAAAGCTCATACGTTTCTTCAATGGTCAGATGACGCAGCGATTCCAGGGTTTGCTTTTTATCCCAGGGGCAATTGGCACGCAATTCATCCATAATGGTCAAAAGCCTGTCGAAGGCTTCCAGCTTTTCTTTACGTCGAGGATCTTCTGATTTAATAATTCGTGACATTTATCTCTTTATATTAAATTCAAAAGTATAAACTTTGCACAATTCTTATACGTTATACTTCTATTAATTATCTTTGCAGCAAATTTAAAAAATATGACAACAGTATTATTGGCAATTGGGTTTTTCGCAATATTTTTCTTACTTATGTCTGTTCGGCTTATCTTCTTAAAAGACGGTAATTTCAGAGGGACATGTGCTTCGCAAAAAGCAGAAGGCGGATCATGTGGAGTTTGTGGTACGGATGTAAAGCCAGGAGAATCTTGCAAAAAAAGCAGGACAAAATCTGCTATAGAAAAACTATTGTTTAAGTTTTAGTTCCGTTTCCTTTTCAATCACACAATTATTAAGTCTTATTAAAATCTTTCCATGACGCTTATAAAATCTATCTCCGGGATCAGGGGAACAATTGGTGGCAAAGTAGGTGAAGGACTTACTCCTTTGGATATTGTGAAATTCACTACGGCTTTTGGATATTTATGCCGGGAGCAATCTGAAAAAAAGAAAATTGTTATAGGAAGAGACGCACGAACATCAGGGCAAATGGTATCCAATATCGTTTCTTCCACCTTGCAGGGATTGGGCTTTGATGTCATAGATTTAGGGCTTTCTACCACTCCGACTGTAGAGATTGCAGTTCCAATTGAAGAAGCAGCCGGGGGAATAATATTGACGGCAAGTCATAATCCGAGCCAATGGAATGCATTGAAATTACTCAACGAGAAAGGTGAATTTATCTCAGCAGAAGATGGAGAAAAACTTCTGGAATTGGCAGAATCTGAAGACCTGGAATTTGTTAAGTATAATCATTTGGGAGCGTATACTTTTGATGATACCTATATTGACAAACATATAGCGTTGATCCTTGAATTGCCTCTGGTAGATGTTGAGGCGATAAGCCAAAAGGATTTTCGAATTGCAATTGATTGTGTGAATTCTACAGGGGGAATTGCTGTACCAAGATTGTTGAAAGCGCTTGGTGTAAATAAAGTTAAAGAAATATATTGCGAGCCAAATGGACTATTTCCTCATAATCCTGAACCACTTCCAGAGCATCTCACGCACATATCAAATGAGATAAGTAATGGAAAATTTGATTTGGGAATTGTAGTTGATCCCGATGTAGATCGACTGGCTTTTCTGAATGAAGACGGTTCACCTTTTGGTGAAGAATATACCCTGGTGGCAGTAGCTGATTATATTCTGCAAAGATCACCTGGCAATACGGTTTCCAATCTCTCCTCAACAAGAGCCCTTAAGGACGTTACTTTAAAAAAAGGAGGAAACTACAATGCTTCAGCTGTTGGTGAGGTGAACGTCGTAAATAAAATGAAAGAAACCAATGCCATAATTGGAGGCGAAGGTAATGGAGGAATCATTTACCCTAAATTTCATTATGGTCGTGATGCGCTCGTTGGAATCGCATTATTTCTATCTCATTTAGCAAAATTTGATAAACCCATCTCATTTCTGAGGGGGAAATATCCCAATTATCATATTTCCAAAAACAAAATTGAGTTGACGCCAGATATTAATGTAGATGGTGTGTTGGCTGCAATCGAAGAAAAATATAAAAACAATCCAATCAATAATATCGATGGAGTAAAAATAGAGTTTGAAAATGAATGGGTTCATCTCCGGAAATCGAATACAGAACCGATTATCAGAATATATTCTGAATCTGCAACACTTGCTACTGCAGAACATTTAGCAAACAAAATCATAAACGACATCAAAGAACTGATCACTGACAAAAGTGAAGAATGAAGGTCTATCTCGATAATGCCGCGACAACACCATTAGATGAAAGAGTATTTGAGGCGATGAAGCCTTTTTTACTTGAACATTTTGGAAATCCATCTTCTATCCATAGTCATGGAAGAAGGGTAAGGTCGGAAATCGAAAAGGCAAGAAAAAAAGTTGCGGATATTCTCTGTGTAGCGCCATCTGAAATTTTCTTTACCTCCGGAGGAACTGAGGCAGACAATACAATCATCAATAATTCGATTAGGGCCTATGGAATAAAACATGCCATAACCTCCAAAATAGAGCATCATGCCGTCTTGCATACCCTGCAGCATTTAGAACAAGAGGGCAAAATCAATCTGCATTTTGTAGATCTGGACGAAAAAGGCCAGGTGAATTATGACCACCTCAGCGATCTGCTTGCCAAATATGAAAATGCCTTTGTCTCTTTGATGCATGGAAATAATGAGATTGGAAATATCATCGATCTCGAAAGAGTTGGAGACCTTTGCGATACGCACAACGCTTTTTTTCATTCAGATACCGTACAAACACTTGGTCATCACAACCTGGATTTATCTCAACTGAAAATCCATTCAATTGTCGGATCTGCACACAAATTTCATGGGCCAAAGGGCGTTGGGCTCATGTACATCAATGCCGACAAACAAATCCCCCCTTTGCTGATTGGCGGTGGACAAGAACGCAATATGCGTGGAGGCACAGAAAATGTATCCGGAATCATTGGCTTGGCCAAAGCGCTGGAGCTGGCATATTCTGAAAAAGAAGAAAGTCATACCAAATTGCTCAACTTCAAAAAATATACCATTGAAAAACTCAAAGAAAATTTTTCTGGCGTAACATTCAATGGACTTAGCGCTGATTTGGAACATAGTCTGGATAAGGTATTGAGTATAGGTATTCCCGGAATTGAGGATAATGATATGCTGCTGTTCAATCTTGACATCAATGGCATTTCGGTGAGTGGCGGCAGCGCTTGCGCAAGCGGAACAAGCATCGGATCACATGTACTGGACGCACTGGATATTGATAAAAATCTTGGCATATTAAGAGTTTCATTCAGCAAATTCAACACAAAAAAAGAAATTGATTTTTTTATAGAGAAACTAAAAGAAATTTAAAAAACCATTTCATTACAAAATACACCCAATAGGTGATGGATCAGCTACACAGCCACCTTCCAAAACAACACCATTAATTTTAGCTTTTTACTTTTTACAAAACAAATTACATCGATTTGGCTGTGTTTCCCTTTAGAGATAAACATAATTCTTAGGCACAAATAATGATAATTTCAATATTTATTCTTATAATCAAAGTCTAGTTGAATAGTAGTATCCTATTTAATCTAAAAAAGCCAATTATGAACCTCAATGCGCGCCAAAAAAGAAAATTCATAATTAGCCTAAGGCTAATTGCTTTTGGTATTTTTGCCGGAGTGCTTTTCGCAGGCCTTTCCAATGGAATCAAAGTATTATATCCCTTGATAAATGGTGCGATCATTGGTTTTTTTATCGCCATTGTTGCGGCTATTTTTGAGTTTTACATTTATGAAAAGGGTATTCAAAAACAAAGATTTGTTGTTGTGTTGGCAATTAGAACCATTTTCTATTTTACACTGATCATTACAGTGATACTTATCGAAATTGGCTCTGCCCGGATGATCAAAGAGGATCTCAATTTTTCACAGTTGCTGCTAAACGAAAAATTCAACGAATATATTTATGGAGGAGAATTCAGAAATTCTGTTTTCTATACTTTTGCTTTGAGTCTATTCATGAATTTTAATCGTCAGATGAGCCGGAAGTTAGATGCGGAATTACTAATTAACTTGATAACCGGAAAGTATTACCATCCTGTTGAATGCAACATGATTTTCATGTTCCTGAATGTTCCTTCCTCAAATTCTATTATCGAAAAAATCGGAAGACTAAAATTTCATCTTTTTATAAATGAGTTGGTTTATGATATCACCTCCCCAATATTGTCAAATCATGGAATAATATATCAATATGTGGAAGACGAAATTGTAATCACCTGGAATATGAAGGAAGGATTAAAAAATGCACATGCAATCAGGTGCTTTTTCGACATCAAAGATAAAATCAATGCCCTAAAGGAAAAGTACATCAATAAATATGGTGTTATGCCAAATTTCAATGCATCCATTCATTGCGGTAAAGTTATTAAGGGAGAAATTGGTTATATAAAAAGAGAAATAGTATATCACGGAGATGTGCTTAATACTACATCAAGGATTCTTGGCGCTTGCCAAACTATATCAAAGGATATTCTGGCTTCAGCCCAATTGTTGAAACTCCTTAATTTGCCCATGATATATAAATCACAAAAATGTGGTGACATTAGTTTGAAAGGTAAAAAGAATAATATGGAGCTTTTTTCTATTGCTGAAGTTGACATTAAATCTATGACATTCAATTGATTGAATCGAACCTATATCTAAAACGGGATTTTGAATCTGCCGGCATTATTATTCTGGTTGGATTATGCTTTGGCATTCTATATCCACTATTTGGAGACGAACTGGAAGATACCGTCGCATTTATGAATGGGATTTTAATTGGCATATCTGGCGGAATCCTTCTTTCATTATTTGAAATATTCCTATTTAAAAAGGATTCCAGGAAACAGTCATTCTTTGGCCTTTTTGTTCTCAAATCCGTTTTGTATCTCTTAATATGCATCGTCCTTATTTTATCAATAATCTGCCTTACAAGAAGTATAGAAAACCAGATGGGCTACTGGGAATATTTTTATAATGAGGAATTTCAGGAATTTATTTATGAGGGTGAATTTAAAATTATCGTGGTTTATTGTATGGTCGTATTGGTGATTATCAATTTCACAAGAATAATAAACGGAAGAATCGGGCATGGGGTACTATTAAGTTTTATCTCCGGAAAGTATCATACCCCAAAAGAAGAAGATTTAATTTTTGCTTTTATAGACCTGAAAAAATCCACTCAAATTGCAGAGCGCTTGGGAGATTTGAAATTCCATATCCTATTGCGAGAATTTTTTAACGACATTTCCAAATGTATATATGTTGCGAATGGAAGAGTTTACAGGTATGTAGGCGATGAAATCGTGATAAGTTGGAATATGAGAAAAGGATTAAAAAAAGCCAATTGCGTCAGGACATTCTTTTATATCAATCAGGAGTTAAAGAAACATCGTGAAAAATACATCGACATGTTCGGATTTATCCCGGAGTTTCATGCCGCCTACCATTCCGGAAAAGTGATCAGGGGGGAGATTGGTGATGTAAAAAGCCAATTGGTCTTTCATGGCGAAACAATGTATACTGCTTCCAAAATAGAAAAAGAATGCAGCAAATTGGGCTATGACATACTATTATCTTCTGATTTGATTCACAAGATAGAATTGCCTGTGATCTATGACAAGAAAGTAGTTGGCCGTTTAAATAATTTGGATTTGTATACGCTGTTCGAAAAGAATTCCATCAAGGATTAGCACGCCTGTAAAACATCTTTCCCCGACTCTCCAGCCATAGGTCATAAAAATTCTTTTTTCAAAATACTATTCACAATTCCATGCAATTCAGATATGTGTATTGAGGTAATATCCCAAATCGTCCACATTTGAATATTGAAATACTCATGCGCCGCATAGTTTCTGAGTGCCCGGATCTTGTACCAGGGGTAAGGATATTTTTCGAGTATATCTTTATCAATATGAACAACGGCCTCTCCGATAATAATCAGTTGGTACAATACGGCATCTTGCACTTTGGTGTCAGACAAAAAAGTTTCTTTGTCAATTTCCGCTGCATAACGTGCTATTTTCTGACAAGCTTCCTCAATGTGCAAGAGCCGTTGCTTGTTTCTTTCAATTAGACTTATCATAAATCAATCTCAAGTCGTTTTTTGCCGTTTCCCAGGCAAACGGCTTTAACGCTCCTGCCATTACAATGTCAAATTTCCTTTTAAAAATATTTTGAAGGTCTTCCTGAATTTGGAAAGCATCGAACATTGAAAAGCTATTTTTACCGGGCACATCTATCATCAGATCTACATCACTTTTATGGGATTCCTCACCACGGGCGAAACTCCCAAATAACCATGCTTGCTCAATGACAGGATATTTTTTCAACTCTTTTACAATTGCTTTTTTCAATTTTGCCATATTTATCTCTGGCATCCGTAAGTAACGCATCCTCTCCTCAGCAGCTTTTAAGGCCTCCTCTCCTAATTCTTCATCAATTATTTCATAAAGAATCCTGTCGCTTAACCAGGCCACCAGCATTTCCTTTTTATCTGCCCCAAAATATTTTGCCAGTTTCTCAATTTGCTTTTTGTTGACTTTTCGCTGTCCTCTCTCAATCTTACTCAAGATGGCCTGATCGATATCAAGGTATCCAGCCACCTTTCTTAAAGGTTCTCCTTTTTCTTCCCTTAACCTTCTGATGATTTGACCAATATTTTCCATTTTGACATAATATGTTTTGACAAAATATGTCAAATTTTTTGGGTTTTCCTATCATTCCCTTATTTTTTTTGCATCATTTAAATGTGGGAGGGCTGGGTAAATCCCTATGAAGGTTTATGTTAAAAATAAATTCTATGATAAATAATTTTTCACCATCCCAATCAGGCTTTCTACCCATAGATCATGTGAATTCAGACTTTCCACCAACTGCCATTCCTCTCCCCCATTTTCAATAAAAAGCTCTTTAAACTCATTGCCAACTTCCAGGGTAGTCTCCAGACAATCAGCGGTAAAAGACGGACAGAAAATCAATATTTTCTTTTTACCCTCTGCGGCCAATCTTTTTATTTCATCTTCAGCATATGGTTGAATCCATGGATCTCTGCCCAATCGAGACTGAAAAAATACTGAATATTGTTCGTTGCTAAGTTGAAGTTGGTCGGCCAGCTTCCTGGAAGTCAAAAAGCATTGTGCCCTGTAACAAAATTGATTTTCAGCAACACCAGTAGAACAACAGGTAGCGTTTAACTTACAATGCTCGTGGATAGATGATTTTAGAATTTGTCGTTCCGGTAAACCATGGTAGCTAAATACAATATGGTCATAATCCCTGCTTTCCATGTACGGTTTGCCTAGCGTAGCAAAAGCCCTAATCATCAATTCATCATCAGGATATTGGCTGATGAATTCAATTTCAGGGATAACTAATCTTGCCTTAATGTCATCCATTACCTGCTCCATAACCGATCCTGTAGTGGCAGATGCATATTGCGGGAATAATGGTAAAACGATAATCTTACCTACATTCTCCGATATCAATTCATCTAAAGCAGACGAAATAGAAGGATTTTGATACCTCATCCCCAAAGCAACCACAAAATCATTCCCGAGCTTTTCTCCAAGTTTTTCTTTTAAATCTTTTCCATGATACATTAATGGGGAGCCTCTATCCTGCCACAATTGCTTGTATATCTTTGCGGATTTAGGCGCGCGGAAAGGCGCGATAATCAAGTTCACAAGCATCCATCTGGAGATAAATGGGATATCAATCACCCTTTTATCCATCAAAAACTCACGCAGATATTTTCTCACATCCGGAACCGATGGGCTATCAGGTGTTCCTAAATTCACCAGTAAAACTCCAGTTTTTGCTTTCTCCACTTCTTTATGATTTTTATATTGCTCACAAATTTATAATTTAAATTATAAACTAAAACAAAGTGGATAAACCACTCGTAAGCACCATCTGTTTGTGCTATAACCACGGGAAATATATTGAACAGGCTATCACATCTGTTTTGGATCAATCGGATGAGAATGTTGAGTTGATCGTAATTGATGATGCAAGTACGGATGATAGTCAATCCATCATTGAAAAAATGTCAGAAATCCATGGATTTCCGGTTCATTTCAACCCGGCCAATCTCGGAAATTGTCGTTCATTCAATATTGGTTTCAACCTTTCAAAAGGCAAATATATCATCGACCTGGCTGCTGATGATCTATTGACGCCAACTAGAGTGAAGGAAGGGGTGAGAAATCTTGAAGCAAAAGGAAATACGTATGCAGTTGATTTTTGTGATGTAGAATTAATTGATGAAAACGGACAAAGTAAAGGAACCCATTTCAAAAGAGATGATCTGGGTATTTTAATTGAATCCGTTCCGGAGGGGGATATTTATAAAATTTTGATCGAAAAATATTTTCTATGCGGCCCAGGAATGATGATGCGAAGAACTGTTTTGGAAGAACTAGGCGGCTATGATGAAAATCTTAGTTATGAAGATTTTGATTTTTGGGTGCGCTCTGCCAGAAATTATAAGTACGCATTTACAGATCAGGTTTTGGTTAAAAAACATATTCTCACAGATTCGCTCTCTGCAGCACAATATCAGAGAAAAAACAAGCATTGTTTTAGCACAGCTCTTGTTTGTGAAAAAGCCATGAAACTTAATAAAACCAAAGAAGAAAACGTTTCCCTTTTAAAAAGGATCAATTATGAATTGAAATGGGCGTTAATTACGGAAAACTGGGAAGCCTCAGAAAAATTTATTGGTCTTAAGCAAAAACTATTGATACACCACTGGAGAATAGGACTATTGAAATTGATTATAAAAATCAAACCTCCATGGTACCCGTTATGGAAAATGATTCTCTAATGTCCATTCACTTCAAAAAATAAGCAATCGCCAGACCAAGGTAATTTCCGATGGCATAACCTAATATTCCCACTGTTAAACCTGAGATAATTAAATTTTTGTTTTTCAATGCTCCGGCGACTACCGGAACGAAGGGTGGCGAATACGTTAACGCTGTAATGGTGATGATAGTAGTATCGGAATCAACCTTAAAAAGAAAGGATAAAAATACATGAATGGTCATAGAACCAAGCACTACCAGGGCCACAAAACTAAAAAGGTGCAGATATTCAATATCAAACATTTTATATAAGTCTCCCATAGAGGCTATAGTCAGCGAAAAAACAATTATAAAATACATTCCCAGCTGAAATGACTTTTCTATCCTATTGATCACATTCCAATTACTGGCAAGCAAACCCAGGGTTGTTATGGATAAAATGCCCACAAGACTTTGTGCATTTTCCGGAACAAATTGAGTAAGCCCCCCTCCTATCGCTACTATGACCGAAGACATACCGAAGGCTTTTAAAAGTTGGATTATACCGTGCCTTGAAAACATTCCGCTATAATTATCAACTCCCTCATTATGGATCACATCAATATTAGAAGAGCCTTTGGAATGCATTAATTTGAAACTGGGTAGGAACAAATTGAAAAAACGCTGAGCCACAGTCATTAGAAAAACCAGGACAATAGCTCCTATCATCATGTCATACGTGTTTGTAAGTATAAAGGTATTGGTATTGATTTTTAAGGCCGCCTGTATTGCCGCTAAGTTGGGAGTACCTCCGGTATACAATCCGACTAACATTCCACTGATTTTCCAGGATTCATCGATTAAATCTTTATAGATATAAAAACCAATAAAGATCACAGCGAGCAATGAAACCATTGCCAACACCAGCGAAAGCAATGCTTCTTTGGCCAGTTTCAGCCATTTTTTTATATCCAAAGAAAAAAGCAATAATGGAATGGCCAACAATAATAAGGCCGTCATTAATAAATCCTGTATACCAGCTAGTTGATTTGCCAACACATCAGATTGACTGATTAGTCCCTGACTAAATAAGCTCTCAGCATCATGGGCCGGCAGGTTTGATTTATTCTTTAATATTTCTTTAAATCCATCACTTGAACGTGGAAAAAGACCGATATTCCCAATGAACAACCCGATCCCATAAGCTAAAACTACAGCTCCAATTTTATTTAAAAATTTATTTTTTTGGGTAACATAAATGATGAATACGGGAAAAAGAAAATAGAATAAAATGAGAAATAGGATCATAGTAAAGTGTAGTTCACATTATTCATCCCCTATTCCCCCTGTGCCAGGGAATAACCTCTTTCACCATCGAAGGTGTATAAGTGCTCCGTTTTAATGAAGTCAAATCCTAAATCTTTCACACTTTTTAATAATTCCAAAATCTGGCCGTGGGTAATGATATTTCCTTCTTCCCCGGCGATAAACCGGCTTCGCCAGTGGTCGGAACAGAAGGTCTCAGGATGACCGTCAGGATATACTTTTACCCCTCGATTTGTGATAATCGAAAGTTTTAATCCGGTTCCAATTAAGTTTTTAAGCTTTTCTCCCAATTTATCCGGATCACGACCTTTTTCATCCCAATCTAAGAACACATCTACTCCTACCAGTTCTTTCTTTGCTTTTGGCCGTTTTGTGAGCTTAATTTTACTCATTGTATCACCTTCATTGTAATGAACCGGTCGCAGCCTTACAGGTTCCTGGCCAAGCCTGAGTATGACTTCTTTAGCGAATTCCTGAGTCCATACTTTGCGGAATGAATCTTTATTATAAATATCTGTAGTGTGAATTCCATCTTCGATCGTTTTCAACCAGGCATTTTTAATATTCTCTGCTACTTTTTGCTGATTGATGTGCACCAACATCATGCAAGCGGCATTTATCAAGCCTGAAGGATTTGCGATATCCAACCCAGAAATATCAGGCGCAGAACCGTGAATTGCCTCAAACATGGCAACGTCTTCGCCTATATTTGAAGATCCTCCCAATCCTACAGATCCGGTAACCTGCGCGGCGATATCAGAAATAATATCCCCATATAGATTTTCTGTAACTACCACATCCAACGAGTGGGGCCGGTCAGCAATAATCGCAGAACCAATATCAATGATCATGTGGTTGTTTTCAATTTCCGGGTATTCACGGGCGACTTCATCAAAAATCTTATGAAATAAGCCATCAACCTGTTTCATGATGTTGTCCTTGGACATACACGTAACCTTCCTTCTGCCATATACTTTGGCATATTCAAAGGCATATCGGATAATTTTTTCTGATCCGGGGGTAGATATCAACTTTAAGGCCTGGACCACCTCATTGGTTTGCTGATGTTCGATGCCTGCATACAGGTCTTCTTCATTTTCCCGAATAATTACCAAGTCGGTCAATGGATGATTGGTAGGTACGTAAGGAAAGAATGACCTACAAGGCCGCACGTTGGCAAAAAGGCCGAGCGTGGTTCGGGTAGCTACATTCAGGCTTTTGAATCCTCCACCCTGAGGTGTTGTAATCGGCGCCTTCAAAAAAACTTTATTGCTTTTGATAGACTCCCAGGATTCAGTAGTAATTCCAGTAGAAATACCTTTGCGAAATACTTTTTCTCCTATTTCAATCACTTCAGTTTCTATCTGAGCACCGGCAGCTAGGAGAATATCAAGCGTTGCCTGCATGATTTCCGGTCCAATTCCATCGCCATACGCAACAGTAATTTTTCTTTTTCCCGACATAATATTTTTCAGAATTTTAGCTATGAAAACAAAAGAACTTCTAACATACAATTTTTGTTGGTCCTTATGGAATTAATATCATCAAAAGATCATTATGCGGAATATTACTTTGCTCTTCGCCGTTTCAACTCTTTTTTAATCAAGTCTAACTCCCTACTACTTTGACCGGCTATGGAGGTATTTTCTTCCGCTCTTCGTAACAGATACGGCATCACTGTTCCAATCGGGCCATACGGCACATATTTTACAACATTAAATCCTGCATTCGCCAAGTTAAATGAAATATGATCACTCATTCCGAAAAGTTGTGCGAAATAAATCCTTTTATCATTTTTATCCAGATTGTTTTTTTCAATAAATTGGGTAAGCAAGGTATTACTATTTTCATTATGAGAGCCTGAGCACAATTCCATGTTGTCAATATTCTCCACACAAAATTTCACTCCATCGTCGTACTGCCTATCTGTACTTTGTTTATTCGGCATAATGGGATCATGATACCCATGTTGTTCTGCTCTTTCCCTCTCTTTTTCCATATAAGCGCCGCGCACCAATTTGGCTCCTACATGATATCCTTTCGCTCTTCCTATTTTATCAGCTTTCATGAGGTTCTCAAACATGCCGGTACGATACATTTGATAGGTATTGAATACAACTGCCCTTTCGCCATTGTATTTCTCCATCAATTCATACACCAGCTCATCAATCGGATCCTGATAAAAACTATCTTCACTATCCACATAAAGTTGAATTCCACTATCAAAACAAGCTTTTGCTATCGAGTCAAAGCGTTTTCGGACAGCTTCAAACTCCACCTTCTCAGCGTCACTTAGTTTTTTATTCAACTGGATTTTTTCCAGTAATTCTTTTGACGCGATTCCTGTTGGTTTAAAAACGCTGAATGGAATATTAGAATTTGATGAGGCTTTTTTTACCGTTTTTAAAATTTCGGTGGCGGCTATATCGTAATTTGATTCACCGGAATCACCTTCAGCAGCGTAATCCAGAATCGTTTTAATATTATAATTTGCTAATTTTTTTATAGTAAAATCGCACTGATCTATAGATTCTCCACCACAAAATTGCTGAAAAACAGTATTTCTTATAATTCCTTTGATTGGGAGTTTTACTTTCAATGCGAATTTCATGATATTTGCACCCAATTTTGATAAAACCGGATTGTTGATCGATGAAAAAAGCAAGTAGCTTTTTTTGAGTTCTTGATCGGACTTATAGGAAAATGCTATAAATGTGTCCGCAAATGAAAGTTTGGATTTCATAACTGTTTAAAAATTCCGGTTAACATTTTAATATCTAAAATCGGGCGAATTTAATTAATATTTACTGTAAAAAACAATGAAAATAGAATCGTTAGAGTCTTGGGGTATTGGCATCAATAAACCTGCAATAATTGCGGGACCCTGTAGCGCTGAAACAGAAGAGCAACTTCTTGAAACAACTCAACGAATTAAAGACGTTGGTATAGAAGTCATACGGGCAGGAATATGGAAACCCAGAACCAGACCTAATAATTTTGAGGGGATTGGGGAAGAGGCGCTAAGATGGATCCAGAATGTAAAAAAGGAAACCGGCGTCAAATTTGCAATTGAAGTTGCAACGCCAAAACATGTGTATGAAGCAATCAAGCACAATGTGGATATATTATGGGTAGGCGCCCGGTCAACGGCAAACCCTTTTACAGTGCAGGAAATTGCGGAAGCGCTACGAGGAGCTGATGTTCCGGTTTTAGTGAA
>SDBV01003483.1_pt1 | contig 23199 bp, 21 predicted proteins | sample 2277081 | NCBI WGS metagenome assembly SDBV01 (sample SAMN10402039, study PRJNA504765) | marine sediment metagenome | isolation source: marine sediment core GS10_PC15, 223 cmbsf | place: Arctic Ocean: Southern Knipovich Ridge | collected 2010 | reverse complement strand
GCTGACAGAGTCGTTAATAGAGCTGGGACACTGCCAGGCCCTCGATATATTGCCCAAGCTTGCTCGACAACTCGGGATCGAATATGTTGATTTGGCCGACTACAAAGTGAACGTCAACGCCATCTCAATTGTCCCCGAAGAGCTGGCTCGCCGCTACGTGGCGCTACCGATCGACTTTGCCAACGGCAAACTGGTCCTTTTGATGTCCTCACCGGACAACGTCTTGGCTATCGATGACATTCAGATGGCCAGCGGTTACGAAGTGACGCCCGCCGTCGGTATCTTCGAGGATATCGAGGCCGGCATCAATCAGTACTACCAGGTGGCCACGACGTTCGGCGACGATCTGATCGGCGGGGAAGAAACCGAAGATATCGAGGTCGTCACGGAAGAGGCTCCCATCATCAAGCTCGTCAACTTCATCATCAGCCAGGGAGTCGAGGATCGGGCCAGTGATATCCACGTCGAACCGCAAGAGACTGAACTGAGGGTCCGGTATCGGATCGACGGCGTTTTACAGGAAGTCATGACATCGCCGAAGCGGGTCCAGGCGGCGATCATCTCAAGATTGAAGATCATGGCCGGGATGGACATTGCGGAGAACCGCAAACCACAGGACGGCCGAGCGGCGATGAACATCCGCGGACGTGCTGTCGACTTTCGCGTTTCGAGTCTCCCCACTGTCTATGGCGAACGGATGGTCTTGCGTGTACTTGAGAAAGAAAGCATTCTCCTGACCCTCGACGATCTGGGCTTTCTCCCGGACAGTTTGGCCCGCTTCCGAAGCTCGTTCACCAAGCCGTACGGCGCCATTCTAGTGACGGGTCCGACCGGCAGCGGGAAATCGACTACGCTCTACGCTACGCTCAATGTGCTCAACACGGACTCGCGCAATATCATCACGACGGAAGACCCGGTCGAGTACCGTCTTCCCGGCATAAACCAGATCCAGATCAACCCCAAGGCCGGGCTGACTTTCGCCCGGGCGCTCCGCTCCATCTTGAGGGCCACGCCGGACGTCGTTATGGTAGGAGAGATACGCGATCAGGAGACCGCCCAGATCGCGGTGGAGGCGGCCCTGACGGGCCACCTTGTTCTCAGCACGCTCCACACCAATGACGCGCCGGGTGCTATCAGCCGTCTAACGGAGATGGGGGTGGAGCCGTTCCTGATCTCGTCGGCCATCGACTGCGTCCAGGCCCAGCGTCTGGCTCGCCGTCTCTGTTCCGAATGCAAGGAGCCGTTCGAGCCGGACGCCGAGATGCGCGAGAGCATTGGCCTGGATCCAAAAGAGGAGATCACTCTCTACCGGCCGAAAGGCTGTGACCGCTGCAACAACACCGGCTACAAGGGGCGGGTCGGCGTCTATGAGGTCATGTTGATGAGCGAGCAGATACAGCAGTTGACGGTCGAGCGGGCCTCGAGCGAGCAGATAAAGAAGGCGGCTATCGCTGAAGGCATGCAGACCTTGCGGGAAGATGGCCTCGAAAAGATGCGGGCGGGGCTCACTTCCTACGAAGAAGTATTGCGGGTCATCGTCTAGTCCGCACGCAATGTATACTCTAATGCTTAGCAGGTTTTATCCGATATAATTAACGGCCCAATCTTCTCGGAGGGAGAGGCGACAGTTGTTTGATATTAATGACCTATTGATAGAGGTGCTCGAGAGGGAGGCTTCCGACCTCCACTTGACGGCCGGTGTGCCGCCCATGGTTAGGGTAAACGGCGACTTGCACCCGCTTGACTACCCGAGACTGATGCCGAAAGACACCCAGCAGCTCATTTACAGTATTCTCACGCAAGAGCAGCGGGAGCAAGTCGAGCGGAAGAAGGAGTATGACCTGTCTTACTCTGTTCCCGGCCGCTCACGTTTCCGTGTCAATGTTTACTTCCAGCGGAACAGCCTCTCGGCGGCCTTCCGATTGATTCCGATGAACATCAGGGGCTTGCAGGAACTCGGCATGCCCATTGTTCTGGAGGAGTTGATCAAGAAGCCGCGCGGGTTCATTATTGTCACCGGACCTACGGGGAGCGGGAAGTCGACAACGCTTGCGGCGCTCGTTGACATGATAAACACTACCCAGGCGGTTCACATCATGACCGTTGAAGACCCGATCGAATATCTACATAAACATAAGAAGGCGATGGTCAACCAACGGGAAGTGGGGGCGGATACGGATTCCTTCACGAACGCGCTGAAGTATGTATTGCGCCAGGACCCCGACGTGATTCTCGTCGGCGAGATGCGGGACATAGAGACGATCAGCGTGGCGCTGACCGCGGCCGAGACCGGACACTTGGTCTTTGCCACCCTTCACACTCAGGATGCTCCGCAGACGATCGACCGCATCATAGACGTCTTCCCGCCGCACCAGCAACAACAGATCCGGATGCAGTTGGCTTCGAGCCTCCAGTGTATCGTTGCCCAGCAGTTGCTGCCGGCGATAGACGGCAGCGGGCGGGTGGCCGCTTGCGAACTACTCATACCGACCCCGGGTGTTCGCAACCAGATCCGCGAGGCCAAGACGCATCAGATCCGCAATTCGATGCAGACCGGCCAGAGCCAAGGAATGATAACTATGGACAAGTCGTTGGCCGGTTTGTACCGGGCCGGGAAGATCAGCTTCGAAACGGCGCTGGCCCAGTCACACGATCCGCAAGAGGTCAAGCAGTTGCTTGGGCGGGTGGGGTAGTTGGGTTCACTAGAGGGGATCGGTTGTCATGAGAGTGGCGAACATTGGTTGGTATCCGGCAAAGTAGGAGGTAATCGTGGCCGTAAGTTATGCTTATAAAGCTAAAGACCGCTCAGGTCAGATAGTCAGCGGCAATATCGACGGAGATAACACCACCGCCGTAGTCGCAAAGCTCCGGCAGATGGGCTACACCGTTCTTAATGTCAATGAGAAGGCGGCCGGCGCCGGCGGTATCAATATCCAGCTCTTCAAGCCGAAGGTCAAGCTCAAGGATATCGCCGTTTTCAGCCGTCAGTTCGCCACGATGATAAACTCCGGACTTTCGTTAACAAAATCCCTTAACATCTTGGCGGAGCAGACGGATAACCCGACTTTGGCGGAAACGATCTCGGAAATCCAAAAAGATGTCGAAGCGGGGCAGACCCTCTCCGACGCCATCGGGAAGCATGACAGTATCTTTTCCTCGCTCTTCATAAATATGGTCAAGGCCGGCGAGACCGGCGGTGTTTTGGATGATGTACTCCTGCGCGTGGCCGAACACCACGAGAGCGAGGTTTCACTGAAGGCGAAGATAAAGTCGGCGATGACATATCCGATCGTCATGTTCGCCATGTCCATGATCATCCTCTTCGCCATGTTGACATTCGTCGTCCCGGTCTTCGTGGGCATGTTCGAATCGCTCGGCGGAGACCTGCCGTTGCCGACCAAGGTCTTAGTGGTGACCAGCGATTTCATCCGCGGGTTCTGGTATCTGCTCATTGCCGGCGTCATGGGTCTGCGCTATGGGATCAAATCCTATAAAAAGACAGCGCACGGCCGGCTGGCCTTCGACAAGCTTAGACTCCGTTTACCTGTTTTCGGCGAGCTGACCAGCAAGCTGGCTATCGCCAGGTTCACCCGGACGTTCGGTACGCTTATCTCCAGTGGTGTCCCGATCCTCCAGGCCCTGGAGATTGTTTCCGCCACGGCCGGCAATGAAGTCGTCTCCAAGGCGATCAAAGCGACCCGGGTCAGCATTAAAGAGGGCGAGACTATCGCCAAACCGCTCGCCCAAAGCCCGATCTTCCCGCCGATGGTAGTTCAGATGATATCGGTCGGCGAGGAGACCGGCGCTCTTGATACCATGCTTGAGAAGATTGCCGAGTTCTACGAGGATGAAGTGGCGACGATGGTTGAAGGGCTGACAGCCCTCATCGAGCCCTTGATGATCGCAGTCATGGGAGTTGTTATCGGTGGTGTTATCATCTCGCTCTATCTGCCTATGTTCAAACTGATCACCATCATCGGCGACGGATAAGTCGCTGATTTGCCGACCCCTGTCCTTCTCCTTGGACGAAAGTACAGCGGCATTCACGAATTACTTACGAGAAAGCGCTAAAGGATTACAGAGCGAAAGACGAAGTATTAAGTAGCTTGAAATGGCCCCCAGAGATACGGCGAAGACGTCTGATCAAGGGAGTCACGGTCGCAGCCGGACAATGACCGGCGACACGCAATTTTCTAATCATAGCGACCGCGACGTATCGATAGGGACCATTAGATCACAACAAGGAGGTGACAGTAATGATTCGCAACGAAAAAGGTTTTACGCTTATCGAGTTAATGGTCGTGGTTCTGATTATCGGTATCTTGGTCGCAGTCGCTATTCCGGTTTTCGGTAGTGCCGCGGCGAACGCTCGAGACAAGAGCTGTACCGCCAACGTAAGGACGATCGCGGGAGCGGTAGCACAGTATCAAGCCGAGTACAGTAACATTCCCGGTTCTTGGGATCCGACGGATCTGGTGGCCGCAGACTTCCTGAAGTCAGAGCCGGATGATCCGCACGGGAGCTACACCTACGAGATCGATGGTAACGGCGATGCTAATCCAGGTCAGGTTTCGGTCGGGACCGGCCATCCGAACGATAAAGATGGTAACCCAATTAAGACATTCTAGTTTTCGACAGAGAGAGCAAGAACTACACGGGAAGACCGCGAAGGCGGTCTTCCTTCGTTTTTCGCTTGGCTGTTCACTGCCTCATGTCGAATAATTAAGAAGTGCGTTTGCTCAGTACGCAAACAATAGGTCGTAATGGTGAGAGCGGCATGACCATCATCGAAATGCTTGTAGTGGTTCTGATCATTGGAATCATAGTGATCATCGCCATTCCCACCTTTGCCAGCACCGGTCGGACCGCTCAAGATGGGGTTTGCGTTGGGAACCTGCGGACAATAGACGGCGCCATTGCTCAATACGAGGCGCTAGAGGGTGCCCTCCCTCTAAATGTGGCCGACCTCGTCTCGACCGGATACATCAAGTCCGTGCCGCCGGAGCCGCATCCGGGATACGCCGGGTATTCGATCGTCGGGGGCGACGCCGTCGCCGATGGCGGACATCAGACCTATCCTTGATCGCAGACCTTTGCGATTGTCTCCGAGCGAACCGCCCAGTCCTAAATATGGCTAAAATACCGCTATCCCTATATAATAAGTTTCAAATGGGGCCGGACTCCTAAGGAATCTCACCCTCACGGTCGATAAAGCAATAGATGTCGCATATTCGCAGAAACACTAAGAGAAAGACCGGTTATGGGCGTTCGCACTCGGCTCCGCGGTAAGCGCGGAGCGCTCAGCGACGAACATGGCTTCACCCTCGCCGAGCTGATGACGGTAGTCTTTATCATGAGCATCCTCTCATTGATCGCGACTCTGATTTATACTCGTAGTATTAGCGCTTCCCGTCGCACCACCTGCAAGTCCAACCTCAGGATTATCGACAGCGCCATCTCGCAGTACGAGGCAAGACTCGAGTCGACTCCCGCCGATATCGACGTGTTGGTAACAGCAGGCTTCCTTCGCAAAGTTCCCGTCGATCCGCACACCGGACAGACTGATTACTCTATCGTTGCCGGGCGCGCCTATTCGGAGGGTGGACATCAAGACTATCCTTAAAGCTCCGAAGAGCTCCTTGTTCGATCCAGCTGACTCCCAGGGCTTGAACCGCCGATATTTGTTGGCGGCGCTCCTGGTGGCGATGCTGGCAGCCTTTGTCGCCGTTATCGGCGCGGGCGGTGTTTTTCGCGACACGCAGGCTATGATGGCCGGCGGGATAGTGCTCATTCTCGCTTTTACTCTCTCGGTCGGCGCTAAGGTCAAGTACGAACGGGCTCATTTAGTATTTGCCGTCCTGGTCGCTGTCTGCCTTCTCTCCGCTCTGACATCGGTTTGGTGGGCGGAGAGCTTATTGGAAACGGGATTTCTCCTTGGCTACCTTGCCGTCTTCTTTCTGGGGACCAATATTGTCGGCGGCGATCGTCGCCGGATTGCTCTCCATGCTTCGGTCCTGGTCGGGGCGTCAGTGGCGGCTCTCGGCCTCTATCAGCACCTGATCGGTTACGAAGCCCAGATCGAGTCTCTTGCCAGGTTGGGATATGAAGTCGAAGCCAGGCAATTGTCGGCTATGTCCGCGAGGGCCTTCGGCAGCTTTCCGACGGCCAACGCTTTTGCCGGTTTTATGGTCTTACTCATACCGGTCGCCATCGGGCTGGCCAAGTACGAGGCCGACATCAGGTGGCGTGCCTGGTCTGGCGGTGCGGCGGCCGTGATGGCGGCTGCGCTATACTTTTCGTTCTCCCGTGGGGCCCCTCTTTCCTTGCTCGTCGGTTTAGGCGCGGCCGCTCTCCTTTGGGCCGCCCGTTCCGGCCGGCGCCGGTTGGTTTTAATTGTTCCGGCCGGGACGGCCCTGGGTGGCGTTGTCTTGTTCGGCCTCTTCTTCCGGTTCCGGTTAGACCGGGTCGTCACGCGTCTAGCGGGGCGGGGCGAGCTGTGGGAGGCGGCCGCGGCCATGGTCCGCGATCACCCCTGGCTTGGGGTCGGGGCGGCCGGTTTCGGTACCGCTCTTCCCGGCTACCAGGTCGGCACGGTCTTCTCGCGCTTCGCCCATAACTCGTATTTACAAGTCGCGGCGGAGCTTGGATTCCCCGGCCTCGTCGTCTTCGCGGCGCTTATCGTGGTTCTACTGGCCGGTGTCCGGCGCGCCTACTTGGCTCTGGATGAAGAAGCCTCTTGGGTCGTTCTTGGCCTCTTCGCCGGACTGGTTGCCGTTATTGCTCATAACATTGTCGATTATACTTTTTACATGCCGGCTGTTGCTCTTGTATTCTGGTGGCTGGCGGGTTTGGCTTTGGGCGACGAGAAGGCCGCTCCCACCACTGGCACCAGCGCCGGGCCGGCTCGGGCCGCCGGGACCGTAGCGGTTCTCTTGCTGGCCGTTCCGTTTATCCTTCTCATCGTCTCGCAAAGCGCTCTCTCGGTGGCCAAGAGCAGCTACGAACATCATATTGTGGAGCTGGGCGAGATCAATGCCGACGACGAGCCTTCGCTGGTCGATCAAGATCCCGGTCCGGAGATCGTTCCGTTTGCCGGCAACGACCATGAGGGGGGAGTTGAGGCGGAGCACGTGAAGATCACGGCGGCCTACGCCCGGTCTTTAAGGTTCAATCCGACCGATAGCGAGACATACAGTTCTTACGCCCGCACCCTCTTGGAAGAGTCCCAGCGGGGCCACGGAGGCTTCCTGGTCGCGGCGGTCCGTCTTCAGAAGCGGGCCATCGCTTTGCGTCCGGCCTGGCCCTACTATCATCTGGGCTTGGCGCAGATAGAGGCGGCGGCCGGGAACGGCCAGAAGGCCCGGCGGGCCTTCGAGAAGGCTTCGGCCCTCGGGCCGAAGGACCCAAAAATATTGGCGGAGCAAGGATACTTCGCCTTTCGCCGCGGCCGCATCGAGGACGCGTTGGCCGCATTTGAGCAGGCCATATCTCTAGAAAAGGGCTACGGCGAAGGAAGGACTAACGAGCAGCTGCAAGGCGGGCGCGGTGACGGCGTCTATCCCCTGCTTGAAATCGGCAAAGCATATAACGGCGCCGCTTTTGCTTTCATAGAACTCGAGAGGTACGACGAGGCCCAAGAGGCCCTCGAGGCCGCCGAGAGACTACTCGGACGTACACCGAACGTGAAACTCGCGCTAGACCGGTTGAGCGAGCGCTTGAAGGCCCCTTAATGAGTGAGGCGCTTGTCCGGGGGGAAAGAAAGGAATATAGTAAATATTTACCATTTTGCCGATCAGGAGGCGGGCGGGCTAAACTATACGTCTGGCTCGGCCGATAACGATAATATGAAGATGCGGCGAAGTATATCTGTGGCCGGAAACGAGGGCGGCATGACTATGATCGAGCTGTCCTTGGCGGCCGTTGTTCTTCTTGGGGCCGTCGTCATCATGATGGGCATGTTCAATACGGCCATCGATATCTTGCGATATACGACCTCAAGGTCGCTGGCGACCCAGATCAGCAACCAAGCCATGGAAGATATGCGCAGCCTGGACTACGCTCAGGCCTACATAGCCACTCCTGACTCGTGGCCTGATGACCCCGATTTTCGCGCCAGTCCCGAACCACAATTCAAAGATATCGATGACACCAGCGGAACGACTATTTGGCGGTCCATCGCCACCACCACCTCAGCCGCCGCCATTCAAGTCGAAGAGACCATTGTGCGGCAGCGAATCACGTTTATCATTCACCGATACGTTATGTTCGTCGATGACGGATCGACCTCCGACGCGTATAAGAGGATGGTCGTCAAGGTGAGGTGGCTTAAGACCCCGGTGCCCGGCGAGGTGGTGATGACGACCAACTTCGCTAAGGAAGACAAGGGCGAATCGCGCCCCTGGACGAGGGTTCTCGGCATTGTTTCGACCAATTATAATTATTTTGATCCTTATGACGAGAGTGATGGTGGCGTCAACAACGAACTCCTCGATACGACGATGGGTGTCGAAGATAGTATTCGCGGCCCCATACTCCCCAAAATAAAACAGCCGGTTATCTGGACGGAAGCCGTCATCACCGGCGCCAAAGCCAGCTATATCGATAGGGTGGAGTACGAACTTTTCGATCCGGACGGCGTCTCGGTGGCGGAAACAGTGGTCGCGAGCACCAGCGTGGAGGCCGGCCGCTACTACAAATGGTCGGATCTCGATACGACGCAGCCGGAATTTCCTGATGGCCGCGGTTACTTGCTCCGGGTCGAGGCGATCGATGACAGAGACAGAACCGATGTCGACACGTTTCGTTTTAATATCGACAATTCAGGCCCTACGGACCTGAGCGCTCTTACCGTTATTGAGACCACTGGTTCAGCCAGGCGGCTTACCGTGGAATGGGACTGGGATGCGCTCCCCACCGACGCCGTCCCTGAATTGAGCCGCTTTATTGTATGGTATGAAAACAAGACTGATAACCCTGGTAAATGGTACGATCTCGCGGCCGTTCCTGGGACAGAGCGCTCTTTTATCCATATTGGTTTGAGCGATGACACGAAGTACGGCTATAGAGTAATGGCAGTCGATACGGCCGGGAATACATCGCCGAAGAAAGAAAAGTCGCAGCTTACTAAGACAGGCTTTGCCGTAGATACGACCGCGCCAAACCGGGTTACTTCCGCCACGGTTGAAGCCGCTTCTTGGAATACGATCGAACTTGCGTTGAGCCAAGCCCAAGACAACGTCGGCGGCAGTGGCATGGCCGGCTATGAATGGTGGGCCCGGGATGCGGCTTTGAGCGATTGGATAGTCATCGGCACGACGACGGAAACGGTCAATGATCCGGCCTATAGCTACGATAGCGGGCTGAAACCCGGCCGGGGCTATTACTATGAGGTCCGCCCCTTTGATGTCGAAGGGAACTTTGGACTGTGGATTCAAGACGGCGGCTGGACTGATTACTATGCTCGGACACCGATGAGGTAAAGCGATGAGGCGATTTCTTATAAAAACATCCGATCAAGGCGGGTACACTGTTTTCGAGGCGATTGCCGTGGCTTCGATCTTTACGGTCGTCATCGGAGCCGTGGTCAGCTTGATGCAGGTTGCTTATTTTATGGACCGCCAAGCCCAAGACGGTTTTCAGGCGCAGAACGAAGGCCGGCGCGTGCTAAGCGAGATGGTGAGGCTTGTGCGGCCGGCCCAGAATCTCAATGCCGATAATGTGCCGATCATCCACGCGCTCAGCGATGGGACCGTAATCGATATCAAGGTCGACACGGAGAAGGACGGTGAGCCGGAGATCGCCCGGTTCCGGCTCGACCAGGCCGGCAAGCGAATTGTACTCTACCTCGACGCCGTGGACGAAAACGGCCTCTACAATTACCAAAGGGAAGGCGAGATCTATCCGGACTGGTATGGTGAGGACGAACCCGTGAACGGCACCAGGTTTGATTCGAGCAAAACTATCGCCAACAAGATCGTCAACGCGCCGCCGGGCGGCACCTGGGACGCTCAGGTTTTCAACACTAACCCCGAGGAGGATTACCGGCTCTTTACTTTCTACGGAGACGATTTCGATGATCCGCTGGATACCGTGGCCGAGCCTGATTGGAACAAGTTTATTCGCGGGGTCAAGATATATATTTGGAGCGATATTCAGCCGGCGGAGATTCCCTCTCCTTTCGGCTTGCAGACCAACGTCCACTTGCGGAACGTTCAAGGGGAGTGAGGATGATGAAGCCTAAGATGATCGCAGGAAGGTTGATTGGCAGGCAGGACGGGGCCGCGCTGGTTCTCGCCCTGACAACGATGTTTATCGTGTCCATGTTGGGCGCGGCCGCTTTGTCGGTGGCCGGCGGTACCATCAACCAAACGGTCTGGGACCGCTCCAGCAACCAGGCCTTTCATATCGCGGAGGCGGGGTTCGATCGAGCGGTCGCTCAGATACGGAACGAAGAGGGGGGTACGGGCTTCACCACTCAATTACTCACAGGCGAAGCCGCGGTGACTATCACCAATCTCAACCAATTTATATATAGGATTAGATCCGTCGGCGCCGTACCAAGCCTGGCGGACCCCAAGGCGCGCCGCGCGGTCGAGGCCATAGTCTTGCACATTAATCCGGCAGAGATATTTTTCGCCGATACGCCCCAGGGCACGGTGTTGGGTAGAACCACCTTTGAAGGTCCGTTATATGTGAGAGATATGCTCCTTGCCAACGGTGACGCTTCCTTCGACGGTGGACCTTTCTTTGTCAAGGATGATCCGGCGACAGACGACCCCGGTGACCCGACGGGGGATTTGGATCTTGGCGGTAGCGGCTCGATGGGTGTGGACGCGCCCGTCTATCTGTTTATGGATGGCAGGGTTGTTGACACCGATCCCATCACAGTGAACGATGAAATCTTCACGGACGTGCCCGACCTTCAGATGCCGCTTGTCGTTGAGAGCGATGAGCGGGTCGACGCCGAGCTGGTCATCGATAGCGACGGTAATACCAACGGATCCGATCCGATCGTCATCACCAAGAATACGGCCAGCTTTGAAGAGGGCTCATATCCCGGCGGACCTTATCTTAAGTGGACCAAGAGCGAGAAGAAGCTGGAGATAGACGGCAAAATATTCCTTGATGGCGCCTTTGAGATTGGGAACAACCAGTTGAAGGAAGTGACATACGAGGGCCGGGGGACCATTTTCTCGACCGGCGATATCTCGATCGGTGGCGGCTTCGCGCCCAGTCCGACAACGGACTTTCCCGAAGATGACGCCTTCGGCCTGGTGACGAACGGGGAAATGATGATCAAAGCCAACTCGGGTTACAATATCTCCGCGATTTTGTATGCGTACACCAAGCTTACCATGAGGAACCAAATAGAGTTTTATGGTACTGCGTCGACGAAGCTACTCAACTTTGACAATAACCCGCAGGTCCACGTCGAGTCACAACTCAACAAAGGCAATATGCCTCCGGGCATTCCGGAGATGGAAGCAATGACCACCATCAGCGGTTGGCGGGAGGTCGCGCCCTAGCGGAGCGGCGGATCGAGCATCTCGCTCCAGTCAAACTCAATGGATGCGCTCTTAATCATATTAGTAGTCGTTTTTGGTCTCCTCGTCGGCAGCTTTCTCAATGTCGTTATCTACCGGGTGCCGCGCCGCGAGTCTATCGTCTTGCCCGCTTCGCATTGTCCTAAGTGCGAACACGAGCTGGCGACCCGGGACAATATCCCCCTTGTCAGCTATCTTCTGCAGCGGGGCAAGTGCCGTTATTGCGGGGACCCAATCTCAATCCAGTACCCTTTGGTGGAGGCGGCTGCATCCCTGATTGGCGTGGCTGCGTATCTCGTGTATGGGCTGACCCTTGAGTTCGCCCTGGCTGTCTCCTTTCTCCTGATCCTCTTGACCGTCAGCGTCATTGATATCCACCATAAGATAATACCGAATGTCATTGTCATCCCGGCCATTGTCATTGCCGCTATCGTCCTTTTAGGTCTACCGCTGACAGACTTGGCGACGCCGGCCCTAGTGGGGGCGTCGGGATGGCTCAATCCGGCCATCGGCTTCGTTATCGGCGGAGGGCTTCTCTTCCTCCTGGCCCTTTTATGGCCGAACGGGATGGGCGGCGGAGATATCAAGCTGGCCGCTCTGATGGGGCTTTTTCTGGGGCCATACGTTATCATCGCTCTGTTCCTGGGATTCTTCCTGGGTTCGGTCGGTGGTGTGGCTGCGATGGGGGTCTTAGGCAAAGGGCGGAAGGACCAAATACCGTTCGGTCCCTACTTGGCCGCCGGGGCCGCCTTGACGCTCTATGCCGGGCTGCCTGTCGCCCAATGGTACCTGCGGATATCCGGCTTTGCTTAGGGGTGGCTTAGACAAGATTAAAGCGTTAAAGTATTATCCTCTGCGGCCGATATAGTTTCTTAGCGTATTATGCTATACTATTGGCCGTCAGGCAGCCGGAGAGTACCGGGCACCCGACCTATAATAGAAGTCGTAGTAGCAATGATTGTAGAAGTTTTTGTAGTAATAGCGGGAGGCACGAGATGGCTGCTTTCTCTTTAGGTAGAAGTCCGGCACCCATCGGCCTGGATATCGGTACCAACCTCTTTCGGGCTGTTCAGCTTGGTCCCGGCTCAGATAAGCCTGTCCTTCAAAACTATGGTTCAATAAAAGTCCCTGTTGGTGCGGTCGTCGAAGGCGAAGTCGTCGATGTGGAAGCGGCCGCCTATGCGCTGACGCACCTATGGCGCTCAGCCGGGTTCGGCTCGGCCAAGGATGTCGCCATTGGTGTTGCCAGCCAGCGGGTCGTCGTCCGGCTTGTCACCTTGCCCTATATGGACCAGGCCGAACTATCCGGGGCCATCCAGTTCCAGGCCCAGGACTTCATCCCGATCCCGATTGAAGACGCGATCATAGATGCTCAGATCATCCGCGAGGTACTCGGAGCCAACGAGGAGCGCATGATGGAAGTGCTGTTGGTGGCGGCCCAAAGGGACATGATCGGCAACACGGTCGCCGCCGTGGAGCAGGCCGGCCTACGTCCCCAGATCATCGATCTCTCGGCCTTCGCGGTCGTACGGTCGCTCATTCCCGAAGGCCAGTTCACTCTACCTGAGGCCGGCGGGGAAGGAGAGGGGGGTTCGGCGATAGCAATTATAAATATCAGCGCCGGGCTGACGAATATCGTCGTTGTCGAGGAGGGAGTCCCGCGTTTCGCTCGAGTGACGCCGCTCGCCGGCAACGACTTGACGCAATCGATGGCCGACTCGCTGGGCTTGACCTTCGAGGAAGCCGAGGAGCTGAAAATAAAGGTCGGCTTGGCGCCCATCGATGGAGAGTCCGAACCGTTGCCGGAAGACCTGCCCGAGAACCTCGCGGCCCATGCGGACGCGGCCCGGAATATTCTGGAAAACCAGATAAACCACTTTATTGCCGAGATACGTCGTTCGCTCGATTACTATCTGACGCAGGCCACGGAAGTGCGAAATATCGATCGTCTGATGTTGTGTGGGGCCGGCTCGCGATTGAAGAACTTTCCCGCCTATCTTGAACGCGGCCTTCAGGCTAAGGTGGAACTGGGGCGGCCGATGGCCTCTGTCAATGTCGCGTCGCGACTCGGCGGTGATGTGGCCAATGATGAAATGTCCCTGGCCATCGGTATCGGTCTGGCCCTGAGAGGGTTTGAATCGTGAGCCCCATTCAGATAAACCTTCTCCCAGCTGAGATACTTGAGAAGAGGAAGGCCGAAAAGATCATCTCGTTGATGATCATCGGTGCGGCCTCGCTTTTTGCCGTTGTTTTCCTTGTATTCCTATATAGCTTTCGGCTCGTCGGCGCCGAGGTCGACAAGCTCGAAGAGCTGCGGGTCGAGAATGCGAGATATGAAAGAGAAATCGTCAAGATCGCCGACTTCGAGAGTAACAAGATCTTTGTGGAGGAGCGCCACCAGCTGGTCAATGAGGCAGTGAGTGGTAAATACGGTTGGTCGAAGTGGCTGAATAATATGAGCCTCTTGATTCCGAATGAAGTGTGGCTCGATTCTATAGACATCAAAGAAAACGGTGAAGTGAGCTTTTCAGGCACCGCTCTCGCCGATGCCGGTAGTCGGCAGTTGGGCCAGAAGTCAGTGGCCAAGTGGCTGGTGCGGCTCTCGGAACTCGAGGACATGACCGATGTGTGGCTCGACTCGGCGATGAAGAGCGATGGGGCCCGGCGCGAGCCCACGCCGGACAATCCGGTAACGGAGGAAGAATTGCGGACACGCGACCAGATGAGTTTCAAGATCAACGCGTCTATCGCGCCGCTCGCGGAAGCCGCCGCAGCTCTGGGAGGGAAGACTTAGATGCCCTTGAAGTTGTCACCGCGCGACACGATGATCGCGATCGGCGTGGGAGTCGCTCTGATATTAGTTCTCTTCCTGGTCTTCGGCATCCGACCGAAACTGTCTGAGCTGGCCCAGGCCAGGGCCGAACAAAAGGCCGAGGCGGACAAGTTAAAACAGAACGAAATAAAACTCAAACAGCTCGATGCGATCCGCCGTGAGGCCGCCGAGATAGAGGCGCAGCGTATCGAGCTAGCGAGGCGCATGCCGAGGGACGCGGAGCTGCCATCATTCATAATCGATCTGCAGAGGACAGCCAACGACGCGGACCTGGACTTGAGTACTCTCAAACTGGAAGATCCGGAAGAAGGGGCCGGTTACAATTCAATACCGTTTAAACTCAACGCCACCGGCAGTTTTTATACCATCGTTGATTTCCTGTATCGGGTGGAAGCGATGAAGCGAGATGTTATTGTCGATGGCTTGAGCCTTAAAAGCTCTAACTACCCGATCTTGTCCGTGAATATTAATGGCAGAACTTTTATGGTAACAGAGAAGGAAGCGCCTGCCGCCACATCTAGCGCGGGGGCGCCCGGCACCGGAACGCCGGCTACCGCTGCGGAGACCGCCCCTCAATAGGCAGGAACGAACCATGGCATCTTTCAATGAACAGATAAAAGATTTTGCCGAGACGCCGACCGGCCGGGTCGCCATTGTGGCTGTGCCGGCGGTTGTCCTGGCCCTTGTTATTGCGTTCGTCGCCTTAACTATGTTGCGCGGCGGGGACACGCAGGACACGCCTGACGTTGAAACCACGGCTGTCGAGACCACGGCCCCCGATACCGCGAGCGACGGTGCGGCCCAGACCACGGATACGATCACTTCGAACGAGGCGACGGAAACTACAGATATTTCCGAGACGACTGAGACGACCACTTATATCAACGAGAACCTGGAGATATATGAGACCCGCGACCCCTTCAGGCCGTTCGATGCCTCCGAGACTGTTTCCGGCCTGGATATATTACCAATAGATAGTAGCGAGACACCTGACCCAGGCACGGGGACTACCGAGCTCCTGACCCTCAAGAGCATCGAAGAGGACATGGACGGTACCAGCTACGCCAATGTCACTTACGGTTCGAGCCCATATCTGGTGACCGATGGAGATCGGGTTGGGTCTTCGCCGTATCAAGTCGTTTCTGTTGGCACCGATAGTGCTACATTCCTCTTCGGAGACGATCAAGTTGTCCTCAGCATCGGCGAGTCCGTCGATAAATAGCCTCTTTTCTGCTATCTTAACCGCATGCTAAAGTACATGACCGCCGGCGAGTCGCACGGGCGCGGTCTGGTGGCCTTAATGGAAGGCATACCGGCCGGTCTTTCCCTCCCCGCAGAATTCATCGACAAGGACCTGGCTCGACGTCAATTGGGTTTCGGACGCGGCGGACGGATGCGGATCGAGAAGGATCGGGCGTTGATCATATCAGGGGTCAGACATGGGCTGACTATGGGTTCACCGATCTCGCTTCTAATAAACAACCGCGATTGGGAGAACTGGTCGGAAAAGATGGCCGTCGAGCCGGTAGACATTGAGATTGAGCGGGCGACCCGGCCGCGGCCGGGACACGCCGACCTAACGGGGCTCTTAAAGACGGACCAAAAAGACATCCGCAATATTCTGGAGCGGGCCAGCGCCCGCGAGACGGCTGCCAAAACGGCCCTAGGTGCGATAGCTAAGCGCCTCTTGGAAGAGATTGGCGTCGCTATCGTCAGCCATGTCGTTCGTGTAGGCGGTGCGGCCGCCGCGGGGGGGGCGCTTCCGGGCCCGGGTGATCTTGAGGCCATCGATGAGTCCCCTGTCCGGTGTTTCAACGAACGGGCTGCCCTGGAGATGGTTGCTGAGATAAAAGCGGCGGCGGCCGAGAAGGACACGGTGGGCGGGGTTTTCGAGGTTGTCGCTTATGGGTGTCCTCCTGGACTGGGTAGCTATATTTCCTGGGAAAAGCGATTGAATGCGAATCTCTGCCGGGAGCTTGCCGGCATCCCGGCCATCAAGGGTGTCGAAATAGGCGCCGGCTTCACCCTGGGGGCGCTGCGCGGTTCCGCCGCGCATGACGAGATCGAATACCGCGACAGCGAGGGTTATCGGCGGACAACGAATCGCGCCGGCGGCATCGAGGGCGGGATGTCCAACGGCGAACCGATAGTGGCGCGGGCAGTGATGAAGCCCATACCGACCTTGGGTTCGGGTCTGCGGACCGTCGATGTGGAGAGCAAAGAAGAAGCGACAGCTATGTCGGAGCGTTCGGATATCTGCGCTGTACCGGCGGCGGCGGTTATTGGGGAGGCGGTCATGGCCCTGGTATTGGCCCAAGCGGCGCTGGATAAATTCGGCGGGGACAGCCTCAAGGAGTTCCTCCGAAATCACCAGGGCTACCTCGACCAGGTCGCGGATCGCTAATGGAGTTAAGGGGACACATACTTAATTATTGACGACTCAGATAATTAAGAACCTATTGTGAAGAAAAGCGTAGCTTTAATAGGCTTTATGGGGAGCGGCAAGACGACGGTCGGACCGCTCGTGGCTGAAATACTGGGAGCTGCTTTTGTCGATCTGGATGAGGAGACGGTCGAGCAGGCGGGGATGTCCGTCGACGAGGTCTTCGCCACTGAAGGCGAGGAGGGGTGGCGTCGCAGAGAACATGCCGCCCTGCTTGAGCTGGTCACAGACAGGCCGCTCGTTCTCGGTTGCGGCGGCGGTGTGGTTCTTGACCAAGAAAACCGCCGGATGCTGAGGGAGAACTATACGATCGTCTACTTGTCGGCGACGACCGACACGTTAACGGAAAGGCTCGCGGGAGCGATGGACCGGCCGCTGCTCGATGTGCCGGAGCCGAAGCAGCAGATCGACCGTCTGTCCGTCCAGCGCCTGCCTATTTACGAGGCGGTTGCCGATATAACTGTGGCTACCGATGGGCGAGCCCCAAATGAGATCGCTATTGAGATAGGCGACCGCCTAGGTGATGTAAAGGGCGGAGTCTCTTGAGCGGAAATCAGAGGTGTTGATGGAGAAGCCAGAGGTCGAGCGAACGGTGAGGGTGGGACTAGGCCGACGGTCCTATAATATCATTATTCGTCCGGGTGTCTTGAAGGAAAGCGGGCGGCTGATCGCCGACGTTTTTCCGGACTCGAAGAGTCTGGCTCTTATCACGAACACTAAAGTCGGCCCGATATATGCGGAAGAAGTGCGTGCCGGGCTCGAGTGGGCCGGATTCGATGTTACTGTTCTCGAAGTTCCCGTGGGCGAGCGCTACAAGAGCCTTAAGACGGCGGCCAAGCTCTATGGACGGCTACTGGGTGCCGGCGCCGATCGCTCGTCGGCGATTGTCGCATTAGGCGGTGGTGTCATTGGGGATCTGGCCGGCTTTGTGGCCGCCACCTATATGCGCGGTATACCGTTCGCGCAGATACCGACATCACTCTTGGCGCAAGTCGATTCCAGCGTCGGCGGCAAGACGGCCGTCAACCACCCGCTGGCGAAGAATGTAATTGGCGCCTTTTATCAGCCAAAGCTCGTCATCATCGACCCGGATGCGTTGGCGACGCTGCCGCCTCGGGAGTTTCGGGCCGGTCTCAGCGAAATTATTAAATACGCTCTGATAGCCGGCGGGGAGATCGCCGATCTCGTCCGGGAGGGTTTGCCTTTCGCGGACCGGGAGACACTTGTGCCGGTTATCGCTGAGTGCTGCGACTATAAGGCCCGTATTGTTGAGAAAGATGAGCGCGATCAGGGGGTGCGGGCCATTCTCAACTACGGGCATACGATCGGACATGCTATCGAGGCGGTCGCCGGGTATCGGCGCTATAATCATGGGGAGGCGGTGGCCGTCGGCATGATGGGGGCCGCGCTCGTCGGAGAACGAATGGGTCTCTTGGCGAGCGATCAGGTAGACCTGCACAGGGAATTGATACGGATGGCCGGTCTGCCCGAGTCCGCGCAACGAATCGAGCCGGAAGCGGTCTTTGACCATCTAAAACTGGACAAGAAACGGGTCGGTGGCCGGGATCGGATGGTTTTACTGGAAGGTCTGGGCCATCCGGAGGTCTTCGATGTTCAGAGCGGGCTGATACGGGAGGTCATCGGGACACTAGTGGAAGGCGGGATATGAGAGTATTAGTGATACACGGGCCCAACCTCAATCTCCTGGGTGAGAGGGAAACGGACATTTATGGACGTGTGACTCTATCGGAGATAGACGAATTACTTAAAGCACGGGCGATTACACTTGGGCTTGAGCTCGAGACCTTTCAATCGAACCACGAAGGCGACATAGTCGAGCGCATCCACGCCGCCCGCGACTCGGTAGACGCATTAATTATCAATCCCGCCGCGTTTACGCACTACTCGATATCCATCAGAGATGCTCTAGCGGCGTTAGATGCGCCGGTTATCGAAGTGCATCTTACCAATATACACGCCCGGGAAGCCTGGCGCTCCCATTCCGTTGTCGCCGGTATCGCTGCCGGGCAGATAAGCGGGTTTGGTCCGCAAAGCTATGTTCTGGCGCTCGAGGCGGCCACCGGTCTTGATGGGGCGGCGGGTCGTTCCGGCGGGGACTAGGGTGGCACTCGAAGAACGGAGATTGCGGGCACTCTGTGAATCCCTGACCGAAGAGGTCCCGTCGCTCATAGTCACATTGCCGGCCAATATCCGGTATTTGCTGGATGCACCGGCCCTCTTCGACCCGGAATTCTCCGGGCCGCTCTTCGTTTGCGGGCCTCAGGCCTGGCTCTTGGTCGACGGACGATACACGGCCCAGGCCCGCTCGGCCGGGCTGCCGGTCGAGGTCGTTGAATGGCGGGAGTCGCCGTGGAAGGCCCTCTGGAAGATCTTGGACAGAACGGCGGTCAAGCGTTGCGGTTTCGAATCCGCTCATATGACGGTGGCCCAATATAATAATCTCAAGAAGTCGCTGGAGGTCGAGTTGACGCCGGCCGTGGGATTGGTCGAGGGATTGCGGTTGACGAAGGAGCCGGCTGAGATAGATGCACTGGCGAAAGCGGCCCGGTTGGGGGACGAGGTCTTTTTAAAAGTGCTTGAGAGTCTTAAACCCGGGCGGGCCGAGAGGGAAGTCGCGGCCGATATCGACTATTGGTTGAGGCAGGCTGGTGCCGATGGTTCGAGCTTCGAGACTATCGTCGCCAGCGGGCCCAATTCCGCCTATCCGCACGCTCGGGCGGGTGAGCGCCGTCTGCACGAGGGCGATTTCGTCAAACTCGATTTTGGCGGTGTCTTCGGAGGCTACCACGCCGATATGACTCGAACTGTGATACTCGGGAGCGCCACGGATGAGCAACGCGAGGTCTACGAGCACGTCGCCGAGGCCCAGGCTCGGACACTGGCCGGCCTGGCTCCGGGTGTGACCGGACGCGAAGCCGACGCCCTCTCCCGCGATTACTTCGTCTCTATTGGCAAGGGCGACAGTTTCGGCCATAATCTTGGCCATGGGGTCGGACTGGACGTCCATGAGCAGCCAACTTTGGGTCCCAAGTCGAAGACGGAACTTGAAGCGGGCATGGTCTTCACCGTCGAGCCCGGCCTGTATATTCCAGGCTTCGGCGGTGTCAGAATAGAAGATATGATCGTCATGTGCGAGCACGGGATCCAGGTCCTGACCGGGAGCACAAAAGAGTTGCTTATTGTATGAGCGTGGAGGAATAGATGCAGGTATCAACAAACCAATTCAAGAACGGTATGGCTGTCGACATAGACGGCCGACTCTTTTTTATAGTGGAGTTTCAGCACGTCAAGCCGGGCAAAGGTGGGGCGTTCGTGCGGACGAAGTTGAAGAACGTCAAGACCGGCGCGGTTCTTGATAGAACTTTCCGCGCCGGCGAGAAGTTCGAGCAGGCGCACCTGGAGCACAAGAAGATGCAGTATCTCTATAAAGACGACACCGGATGCCACTTCATGGACAACGCTACCTACGAGCAACTGACGCTTACGCCCGAACAACTGGGAGACGTGATGAAATACGTCAAAGAGAACACCGATGTCGATGTGCTAACTCATAATGACATTCCGCTGGGCGTGGAAGCGCCGTTCTTTGTCGAACTGGAGGTCGCCGAAACTGATCCGGGCCTCAAGGGCGATACCGCCACCAGCGGGACGAAGCCGGCGACGATGGAGACGGGAGCTGTCGTGCAGGTTCCACTGTTCGTGAATGTCGGCGACACCCTGAAGATCGATACCCGCACCGATACCTATATCACCAGGGCCTAGTAGCCCGGCCGAAAAGTCCAGTGGCCGGTCAAAGTTGGAGAACGTGGCCCAAAGCTCCGGGCGCAAGGCAGACGAACGACGAGGCGAGGGAAGTGTACATAAAGTACACGACCGAGCCAAGGCGGAGGATAACGTCGCGAACGGAGTTTTCGGCCGCGCTTCTCGGGCCGAAAGCTACCGTGATTCGCGGTTCTCAAGTATAATGTACATCTCGGACCCCCTTTGGGTCCTTTGTTGAAATAACCGCCACACATCATTGATTTGGACAGTGCCATGAAAGAGAAACCTATAAAGATATGCGATACGACACTGCGGGACGCCCATCAATCTCTTTGGGCGACGCGGATGCTTCTCGAAGATATGCTGCCGAGCCTCACCAAGCTCGACAATGTCGGCTTCTGGGCCTTGGAGGTTTGGGGAGGGGCCACATTCGACTCGTGTCTGAGGTTTCTTGATGAAGATCCGTGGGAACGCTTGCGGGTCATCAAGTCTTACGTTCGCAGAACGCCGCTCATGATGCTCCTGCGCGGGCAGAATATAGTCGGATACAAACATTATCCGGACGAGATCGTCAGGCGATTCGTGGCTGCCGCCGCCGAGAATGGGATCGATGTCTTCCGAATCTTCGATGCCTTGAACGACACTCGCAACGTCCGGCCGGCGATCGAAGCGGTCAAAGAATCCGGCAAGCACGCCCAGGGTGCGGTCGTCTATACGATCAGCCCCGTCCATACTTTGGAGCACTATGTTGAAACGGCCCTGGAAATGGTGGAGATGGGGGTCGATTCCATCTGCATTAAAGACATGGCCGCGCTTCTTTCGCCATATCGGACACATCGGCTGGTGGAGCGGCTCAAGAAGGAAACGGACATTCCGATCCATCTCCATTGCCACTATATCGGCGGCATGGCCCCGATGAACTATCTGAAAGCGATAGAAGCGGGCGTCGATATTATCGATACGGCCACCGTCCCGTTGGCCTTCGGCAATTCCCAGCCGGCTACCGAGATGATCGTTGGGGCGTTTAAGGACAGCCCCTATGACTCGAAGCTGGAATTGGAGAAGCTGTATGAGATAGCCGAATATTTCGAGGAGATCCGCGTCCGTCGCAATTATGGCCGCGGCGTTACGTCTATCGAGCATATGAAGGTCTTTAGCCATCAAGTTCCCGGGGGAATGATCTCGAACTTAATCGGTCAACTAAAAGAGCAGAAAGCGGAAGACCGCTTGAAGAATGTTCTCGAAGAGATCCCGAAGGTCCGGGCCGAGGTGGGCTACCCGCCGTTGGTAACGCCGTTGTCGCAGATCGTCGGCACCCAGGCGGTCCTCAACATCCTGACCGGTAAGCGCTGGTCCGTTGTTCCCGATGAGATGAAGAAATATGTCCGGGGTCACTACGGGCACGCGCCGGGGCCGATGGCGCCCTTTGTCGAGGAGATGATCTTGGCGGATGAGAAGCGCCTGGAAGGGCGCCCGGCTGATCTTCTGACCGAGACCTGGGGAGATTATGTAAAAGGCTTGGGCGGGCTGGCCCGAAATGATGAGGACGTGTTGTCATATGCTATCTTTCCCGTGGAAACAATCAATTATTTGACTGCCCATATAGAGGGTGCTGAGAAAGCGGTTTTTATGACGGCGGCAGACATAAGTGCGATCAAGGAGGGCGGCTATATGGACATGGCGCAGATCAGAGAATTGATCAAAACGGTTGAAACCAGTGATGTGTCGGAAGTGCAGATAGAAGAAGGCGAATTGAAGATCACGGTCCGCAAGGGCGGAGTGCCGGTCCGCGTAGAAGATGGGGCCGGTGCGGCCGCACTGAAAACCGAGGCGGACTCTCAGGCCGGCGCCGAGGCTGAGAATTATCCGGACCATTGGAAGGCAGTGAAAGCGCCGATGGTCGGCACTTTTTATCGCTCGCCGGCCCCGGGTGCCGAGGCTTTTGTCGAAGAGGGATCGGAATTCACTGCTGGCCAGACGCTCTGCATACTCGAGGCCATGAAATTGATGAACGAGATTACGGCCGAAGATAAAGGGATCGTGAAGAAGATCTTGATCGAGGACGGCAATCCGGTCGAGTTCAGCGAGACTCTCTTTCTCTACGAGCCGGTCGTCTAGGACCTTAACTAGCTTGTTTAAGAAGATACTTATAGCCAATCGAGGAGAGATTGCCCTGCGGGTGATCCGAGCCTGCCGGGAGATGGGTATCCAGTCGATAGCAGTCTATTCAGAAGCCGACGCCGATTCGTTGCCGGCCAAGCTGGCCGATGAAGCTGTTTGCATTGGTCCGGCGCAGGCGGCCAAGAGCTATCTGAGCGTACCGAATATCATTTCCGCGGCTGAGATCTCCGGGGCGGAAGCTATCCACCCCGGCTACGGCTTTCTGTCGGAGAACGCTAAGTTCGCCGAATCCTGCGAATCCTGCGATATCAAGTTCATCGGTCCCAGTGCTGAAGCTATCAGCATGATGGGCGACAAATCCGCTGCCAAGCAGCGGATGCGCGAACTGGGCGTCCCGGTTGTTCCCGGGTCGGACGGTCCGGTCGCAAACGAAGCCGACGCCCGCGCCATTGCGGAGGAACTCGGATATCCGGTGA
>SDBV01003482.1_pt1 | contig 23211 bp, 63 predicted proteins | sample 2277081 | NCBI WGS metagenome assembly SDBV01 (sample SAMN10402039, study PRJNA504765) | marine sediment metagenome | isolation source: marine sediment core GS10_PC15, 223 cmbsf | place: Arctic Ocean: Southern Knipovich Ridge | collected 2010 | reverse complement strand
CCCTTTCTGTCAGTTAACAGGGGTCTGATGACCATGCCCCATAATCTTGGAGACATTTGCGCGTACTCATCTAAAATAGCGCCGTCGAGATATATCCCTCGAAGAGCGTCGGGATTATCCGCGCCGTAGAGAGTGATTCTTCCACCAGTAGGAAGATCAATTCTCAGTTCGGATTCGTTGACCTTTATCCCAGGGATTTCCTTGGTGTATTCCTTTAGATAATCCCAGGCTACCGTTTTGGCCTGTTTATAAAGAGGGGCGATATAAGCAAACCGGGGATTCTTCAACTGGCAGCTTAAAGCTCTGTCGATCATCTCATTCAGACAGAAAACCGTCTTGCCAAACCTTCTATGACAGACAAGTACGTTAAAGCGTTTTAAGGAGTTGTGTAATTTAGCCTGTAGGGGACGGGGGAAGTAACCCGTCGAAACTTCTATCTGGGACAACCTAGTTTTGCAATCCGACGCCTCCACCGAGGCGAAATTGTTTTTTTAATCTCAACACGAGCAGCCAAAGCAGCATCTAAGAACACACCGATCTCACCGTCCAAAACCGATTGAACATCCTTCACAACAACCCCCGTCCGATGATCCTTCGCCACCTTATATGGATTAAGCACGTAACTGCGGACCACCGCTGAAAATACCACTATTAAAACTCCACTTTCTTCCAGCCCTTTCTTACAGGAAGTTCCATAAACGAAAGTTTTGACGAATCGCTGACAGAAAAGCATAGGCCATCCTGCCCCCCAAACTCCTCATCCGTTCGCGGCGGGTCAACGCTCCTAGCTTCCGCCGGTACATGCTTTGACAAAATCGCGACAGCGCCAGCAGCCCCACCAATGCCCAAAGCCTTGAACAGTCCTCTACGAGATAGTTTCATTCTCTTTCTCCAGTTTCAATCCAGTGGGCGAACTGCTCGGCGATTTCAAACGTTGCCGCCACTAACGGTATCGTGGTCTGAAAATTCGGACCAACCACAATCCGCGAAGCAGCACGCAGCGCCTCTATGCGAGTATCGCGTTTTTCACATTCTAAATCCGAAGCAGCCAACTGTGCCTCGTAATGGTCAGGCAAAGGCCCATCGCTACAACTAGTGCCGTACACCACTCGTTCTTCAGCCACCTCGTAACTCCTTCCGCTTCGCTGCCTTCCTCAAACGCTCATGCTCCCGTAATCCAGAGCCTCCTTTCTCTCGGTACCTCTGTGCTCTCTCGGCCTGCGTTAACTTCCTGAATCCGAGTTCGGTAGCCTTTCGGTGAAACTTCTCAGGGATTGTTTCAGAAGAATGTATCTCCTTTAAAACATCACGGGCCATCTCAGACAAACCTTGCTTAAATAGGCTTATTTTCACGACTCTTTCGCATCCTCTCGGCATTCGACTTCCGCTTGCCCTCAACGTCTCCCGTGGTGCGCCAGAGCTTCTGCCTCTCAGCAGGGGTGAGGGTCGAACGGCCCCCCTGAGGCGCTTCATCGCCGTCGTGCACAACAGGCGAGAGAGGCGTGGGGGGCACTGTTTCAACTTTCGGCGACCGTTTAACGGGCCGGACCTCGCTTAAATCGACCGCCGGCTTCTTACCACAGGGCTGCGTCGAATAATGCTGCGTCTCACACTTCGGGCAAAGAGGGCTTTTCATCCGCCAAAGCCCTCAAAGTCACGGCAATCATTCGTCCGCTTGTAACCCTTTGCCGGACTCCACCATTCAACATGATGATCCCACGAGCCAGGAGCGTTAGAGAAACGAACCCACTCCCATCTCAAACCATCCCAATTTAACTTCCAATCCCTCGTTACGCCCCATGTGGGCCGACAACGAATATCATCCGGTAATTCCGGGATAGGCGAAACCCTCTTTAACACCAATTTCAAAATCACGATGAAAAGGCAGGCCCCGAGAATCCACAAACCTAATTCAGTTACATTCATGCGTATCTCCTTCAAACGCACAGTAACGCACAATTAGGTAACGCACAAGGATAATATAACGCACAAGCGTAACGCACAAACGCACAGAGTATATTTTATATGTGCGGGGTGCCGGCAAAAACCGTCCTGCGAATCGAATAGCCGCCATCATCACGATTAACCCTGAAACCAATTCCAGGGCCAATCCGGTAATCCCTGATCCCATCACCAGGATGCCAGAGAATATACCACATCCCATTGAGTTTTAACGATATTTCATCGCCAGAAGCTTGAAGGGACTCAATAGCGTCAGACACGGGAACCTCATATTTTTCGTATGTCGGGTAAACCAAGACCGTCGCCGCATGGGACCCATTGGAAAGGCCCGCCCGGCCCTTCGACAACGCTAACCCCTTGAAAGCATGCTTATATTAGCATTGCCTGTGGCTCATAACATGTATTATGGAAAGCGCCGTTTGGCTTCCACGCTGGCGTTAGTCCGGCTTGTCCCCGTCCTGGCCGTCAACCCTACCCGCTTGGTCTATCACTGGCGCCTCAAGCCTGGCCCGGCGTATCCCTGTGTCCACAATGATCGTTGCACCCTGGAACATACCCTGTGTGGCGCTCTGAGCGGCTTCTGGGCGACCGTGGGCGCGGTCTATGATGTGGTTAGCGGCCTTGATCCTATCTGCATCACTGGCGTCGGTCTTCTCCGCAATTGACATGACAATCTTGGCCGCCCGTAGGCTATGGCGCTTGCAATACTCTACTACGCCCGCCTTCTGTCGCTTGGCCGCTTGCTTGCTTGAACCCCTCACATTGCCTGAATGGCCTTTGTCGAAGCGACCGCTACTGTCCCTGACTATCTCTTGCGGGCTATCGTCGGGCAGGCTCGGCATGCAGGATGATTGATCGGTCACGTTCCTGCATCACTCTCTGTCATTGTTTGCCTTCATACTCATTAAAACCCCATTTACTCCAAGGCGACGACAGTCTGTCAATTGTTGTGCGTTTAACCCGATAAGCCTCCAGCCGTTCGATGTTGCGCTTGTCCTCGATGTTCAGTCGAAGCACCCACGGCTCGTTGAGCATGCGTAACCGACTGGCGCGCGCCGCATACGGATTATGTGCCCGCTCAACCTCATACATGGCGTCTATCTTGTCGTCGTAGGTCACTCAGTCGCCTTTATGTGGATCAATCATTTTAACCGCTCCGTACAGCAAGTAGTCAGCGTATCGACGGTTACGGCTACCCATTAGATACCGTGGCACAAGATACGCAGCAGACATCGCATCACTCAGGTCTTGCAATGAGTCAGGCGCGCTTGACGGTGTTCCAATCTGTGTAATCACTTCTCTGCCTCCAATGCCCTACAGCGTCCTATAAGCGGCTCCCAGCGATATTTTTGCACGCGTCCCCATACATATTGAACAAAGCGCTCTTGCCGTGCTCCACACCGCTTACAACGCCGGCGCGGCGGATCGCAAAAGGTCCGCACCGACGGGGCCTCGTATGTCCACTTGTGAGCCATCAAGCAGGATAGAAAATGTCTAACATGTTGTTCGTATTCACATTTATAACAACCACGGTGGAGTCGGTTGAGTCCGCAAGACCCTGTGCTTTACGGCGGACAAACCGCAACGGATGGCGGGAAGTGCTGAAAAGCACCCGTCCGTCAATTCCATCGCTGATTTCATATGATCTAGACATGGTGTCAATCTAACATGGCGTTGACTTAATGTCAAGCGCTATTTTCAAGCGCCTGGCAAGCCAATTCGACAACCCGTGTTATCGGTTTTACCCCAGTTTCCAGCCGGCAAACGTGCTCGTTGCTGAATCCTAGTGCGTTACCAGCCTGCGCCTGTGTCCAAGCCAAACGATAGCGCCACGCTTTGAATTCCATTGCTTCCATCATGCCTAAATAGCACGTCGCGGATTAAATGACAATAGGGCAATTAGCTGTTGACATTAAATCAATGGGCGCGTACATTACAGATACAGGCAACAGTTAGCCACAAGAAAAAGAAAACCATTCCGGTGAAATAACCGCCGGGTCTCGGGAGGTTTGACGGACTTCCGCAGGAATGCAGAGAACTCCGATAGGCCCGCTAACCTGGAGGGTCTATTATGGAACGATGCAACAAGACCGCATACTGGGTAGGAATAAGCGGCATGTTTCTATGCGATTCATGCCATGCCTCTGCCGAACCAAATCACTTCACTCTTGACCGCTTTGCTAAATCAATCGGCAAGTGTGACAAACCGACCGAAACCATCGCACAGTTTAGGGAGCGCCAGCGTCAAGGCATCCCGCAAAATTCAAGCGACTGGCGCTAATCCATTCGCGGGCCTTTTCGAGTTCTCTGCAAGCCAGTGCATGGTAAAACCCACTAGCAAAGGAGTAGATACCATGCTTATCGCCGAATTGAACTGTGACGAATGTGGCGCGCCCGTATCCTTTGATGAGGATGAATGGTACGCGCTCAAATATGAGAGCCGCGAAACACCGGAAACAGTCGAAATAATCTGCCACGAGTGCAAACATGAGTGACGAAATTATACGCCGCTATAACAATGCAAAAACACTTGTCCTACAACAAGCTGAAGATGGCGGCCTCTGGTTCATCGCACAAACCGCCGCCAAGGTATACTTACAACAAGAACTGCGCCGCCTTCACACAATTATAGAAGACAACGAGCCTAGCCCCTAGCGGGCTTTTTCATGCACTGGCAGTGATCCTCTTGTTAGCCCGCCTTACTGGAGTATGGAATATGACCAAAGTAGCAACAATCGTTGGAACGCCGGGCATGTGTTCGGATGACGGAAGAGCAATCACTTATCATTGGCGCTTGCAAACGAACGATAACGGCGGCGCTGGATTCTACGAAGAGCGCGGATATTACCCTACGGAAGAGGCGGCGCGCGACTGGTGCCGTGAAAACGACTACACAGTCAACAAAGTCGCATGGACCTAACCCGCAACACAGCGGGCTTACAAGGGGATCACACGATGCAGTCTGAATGGACCCACTATGGAGTAGAACCATGAGCGTTCTCCACAGACACATATGGAAGCCTATCTTTGCTGGCGGCACAATTAACACCACGCTATGTGGCCGCGTCGATAACAGCGGCGACTACAACGTGGCCGACACGGATGATGGTGTCACCTGCATGTTCTGCCGCAGGCTCTTGGACACAGAAGCCACGAACCACAACAGCAAATGGTTAGATTATACTCCCGCAGACTAGCGGGCTTTTTCAGGCTGCATCTATAGCATCGCCTCCAGAAAACCCGTTTCATAACCTGGAGTGAATACAATGTTGGTAAACGAAAAAACTAAACTCCGTAAACTGTTCATCAAATACCAGCGGGCGAATGAGCTAGCGTTTAACGGCTACGCTCGATACCTACAGCACGTTTGTTCGCTACGGCCTTGGCCAAACCAGTGCCGGAACGGGCCGCGAAGACCTTTACTGGAATTCACCGTAACCCACACCACGCGGGCATACTCAAACCATTGAAAGGATTGAATGATGAAACTCAGTGAATTAGACATAGGCCAGAAACTATACACACAACTTGGCCATCAAACATTAGCAGTGTTGTCTAGGCGCGTTGACGGTTGGTGCGTCTATGTCGGCGCAGTACCTGGAAAAAACCACGATACCGAGTGGAAAGAAGTGGCCAAGCATGGCGATAAACAGGCCGAATCCATTGCCAAGGCCATCGTAGAAAACTCATTCTCCCCCGGATTCGAGGTTGATCTACCTTACGCCCGCTAACCACACTAGCAGCCTTCGGGCTGCCCTTTAGTGATTAACCTATGGAGGAAACTATGACCGACGTTAATAAAGGACCGCTCTACACAATCATCGACGAGGAATGGCCGGATGGGCTATGCACGGCTGAAATCCTAGCCACCGGCAAACGAATATGCGCGATCGCCGAACATATCAGACTGGCAAATGCCGACGCCATGCACGGCGAACGGCCACGGGCCAGCGGCGATTACAGCTAACCACCAACACCAACAGGGTCGCGCCTACGGGCGTGGCCCGGAAAGGATGAATGATGGTAAATGAAACACTGGTAGAAGACTTTTGCCGCGACCAATCGTTACGAATTCAGGAACTTGACGCCATCACGGCAAACTGCTCTATTCCATCCGCGAAACGCTCGCACTTGCCACCCAGGAGACTGACAATGCCTGACAGAACCGAACCGGAAGAACCCTGGATCATGCCGTGTATCGAATGCGGCCTCCAGCCCGATGAATGCCGATGCCCTACCCCACAATGGGCGAAATGCGGTCCTACCTACGATGAACTGCTTGCAAGCCATAAACGGCTGTTGGTGGCACTTGAAGAAATGGACGCCTTTTGCGAAACAGGAATTGAGGAATTCCGCAAGGTCATTCATTACACAGACTGGCCATACATGGAGCGCATCCGCGAAGCCATCACTGCGGCTAAGAGCCTGCAAGGAGGGAAATGATGGACCGCAGACCCACACTTTGGATTTACGAGGCGGTTAATGGCTGGTTTGCTCATATCGACTGGCAGAACGGCGCACAATCAAAACGCGAAGGGCCGTTCAAAAGCGAGGCACAAGCCGAAACCGTAATGTCTCGTATGTATACCACACCAGCGAAAGGGGAGGCTGGTTAAAGCCTCCCCGATCTGGTCACGCCGACTTGGCCAGTTGGCGTAGTGAAACTAGTGCGGTTTTAACCGCCGGGATTCATTTTAGCCTCCATTGTGCAAGGCACAGATTTCACAATCAATTAAAACCAAATACCATAATCCCCCGCCGCCGTAAAGCGGAAATTACCCAGGAACAAATGTATTGCTCTTACGGCAGTTCTCGGTTGCAGTAATAACCTGTAAATTCCAAGGCACATGAAGCCCACAAACCAGCGGGTGCTTTAAAGGAATAATGTGATCCACATGATGTTTTATGCCTGTTTCTCGTGAAATTCGCGAGGCTTCGCAATAAATATTATCAAAACTTAATTTATCTATACCACTTAACCCAGCTTTGATTTTTAAAGCTCTTCGTGCAGCAACATACCCTACTTTTTTTGCCAGCCTTTTTGGTTTGGCTATAAGCTGCCTTTTGCGCATAGCCGCCGCTCTCGCAGAGCCCCTTTCTGCCTTGTTATCGGCATGTTTTGCCAACCGTAACCGACTTCTCCGCTGAAAACCTGTGCAAATATTGCAACGTTCATTCTCAAAACCATGATTATCTCTAAAACGAAAAATTTGCTTGTTCTTTTTACATGCTGGACAAATCACGTCAAATCCTTGTAATTAAAGCCTTCAAACCATCAGTTAATCTCATTTGTCTGCGCCTGTGCTTATCGATAATCGCGGGGATCGGGAAGTTCTGCCGCTCCATCACGCAAACATTAAACACCTGAGTATAACACCCTCTCGATAATGCCTTCAACGCCTTGCCTAACCTCGCCTCAAGGGCCATCAATAGATTTAGTTCCTCTGGCGAAGGCTCTCCGGTGCCCTTGGACGACCTGTCAGCATCTACCGCCTGTGGATGTACCCTATGAACCGCTTTGTACGTCCTGGCGAACCGTAGCCCCGCAGAGAGCATGTCTAAACTGATTACTCCCCGAATGTGTAAAAGGTCCAGTGGACAGGATGTCTTTGAAGGGTCGCCGCCTTGCGCCAGATTCAGCCTCATTAATTGATGCTCCGGGGTTCCGTGGTCTCTTTGTGGATTTCTTTGTACCCGTCCATCGGATTCGCGCGGACCGGATTTCTTTGGTCGGCCACGGCGGTTCATTTGCCCTCCAACAAATCCAGCGCGGTCCTTATGCCCTCCTTGCCGTTCCGGTAACAGTGCTCGGAAATCTCATGGAACCGTTCGACGGCGTATCTGCTCATTACGATGGTATTACCGTTTGTAATCGGTGCGCCGTGGAAAAACGCATCCAGCAAAATGTCATATTTTGCAAGATCGTGCTCTGCCTGCGCCAGCCGGTCCCGTGTTGTTTCAGTCATCCGGCATTTCCGTTTCGGGAAGCGCGGCAAGCAAGTCGGCCATCGCATCTTGCCAGCCGACCCCCTGCCCACGTTCATCGTGATATAAAAGTCGCGCTCCTATTCCCCGCAACCGCTCAACCTCACCCAGAAGCCAGGATATATCTTGACCAGCCTGAGTATTCTCAAGGTGCGGTAATCGGTCCTTCGCCTCCAACCGCCTGCGAATCTCCGCAAGTTTGTCTGCGTCACTCATCGTACCTTGCCTTCATGGGGGATAGAGGCAGTTTTCCGCAGCCTGTGACACCCGCCGGTCCCGTCCGGGTAGTTTTGAGGCGCAGCCATTCCTTGGTGCGCTCCACGGTCGTCTCACCGCTCACAAGGCGAGTCATTTGTTTAATGGCATAATCGAGGTCTGACATCGCGCCGTCGTAATTTCCCTGCCAGCTGTCCACCTCATCAAGCACCGCCGCAAGTTTCTCTGTCCACCACTCGCCTTGATGTATGCCTATCAACAGCCTCATACCGGCAATTTCGTCGTCAGTCATGGCGCTTCTCATCCCATTCTCTACAGGTATAATCCTCGGCCGTCAGACCGCCTATTGTACGTGTTTCGCAATGCCCCAGCGAAACCGTAGTGCCCGTGAATTCATCCAAAACCAGCATTCGCTGGTTCCACCACCGGCACGTCTCACACGTCTTGTCAGTCATGGGGATTTCCTTTTCGTCTATCGCGGCGGCTCATGACAAAATTATAAACGTGCAGCCCAAGCGCCAGCACCATAAGCAAAACCAAGTACCAATCAAATGCTCTCACGGCTTGTCCTCCTGTAGAATTTCAATCGCTGCCTTCATGCCGTCGCATTTTCCACTGTCATAACCGGCCCCATAACTACTCGGAGCCAAGTCGCTTGATTCCGCCGACAGCGTGTAAAGATGCTCAAGCTCGTCTTGAAGAAACGGTGGCGTGGCGGCGATAGCAACCCGCGCCCGGCGCATCGCAGCGTCGTAATCGCACGACCCAACCTTGGGAAAAGGCAGGCCCTCAAGTTCCAGAAGCGCGGCGGCAACACGCTTGGTCATGTCAGTCATCCACAACCTCCTTCACTTCGTAGCCGTCCAACAGATGCCATACCTGGACCAGCCGATGCGCTTCAACCACAGCGTCGGCGCGGCTCTTGCACTCCTTCGATACCTGCTTGCCGTGGTGGAAATAAGGCGTACTCAGTCATCGGGCTTCCCCTGCCAGTCGCCGCAGGTGTCATCCTTATGAGCAGTCCGCGCCTTCACAAACCTGTCCCATTCCACATAGAAATTAATGGGGTTTGTACATCGCGGCACTGCAAAATGTTCCTTTATAGAGTCATCCTCCCACCACCGGCATCTCTCACACGTCTTGTCCATCATCCGTTCCTTGGTGTGCTGTCACCATGCCCCTGTTTTAACGCAAGTCGTGCGGACCTTCACCTCTGTAAGAATGCCGCCGGCAAACTCCGCATCGTATTCAATGTTGCTTCTGGCCGCCAAACAGGCGTCTAAATCATTGAACGGAATGTAGCCAATTGTGGGCTGTCCGTTGAGAACCCAAAAAATAACCATTATCCATTTCATCTCATCCTCCTGTCATCATGGCATTTAAAGCGGACCACCAAGTTTAATCGCTTTTAATATTTCCACCAATAACAAAACCTGGGCCGCCTGCAATCGCTGACTTGTATTCCCATCCAATCGCGCCTGTTTGGCCTCTCGAACAATTCCAACCCGCTCTTTGATTTCCATATCAGTCTCTTGTCATCATGTCGTTGTATTCTGCCATAGCCTCCCGAGCAGCTATCACATCACTGTCGCAAATCAGCGCCTCAGTTACCTTAGTTTTGCTGGTTGTCCACGGGTCATGGACTGGACTCCCGTCTTTGTTTGAAACAATGAAAGTAAATGGTTTCAAAGCAGCCGCAAGCTTCTTTTCGAGTCTGCTCATCTCTTTCTCCAATCCGTATCATCAAGGTTACTCTTGCCTAAATTACAGTCCTCACAAAGAACCTGCAAATTATCAAAAACCATCGCCAGTTCTGGGAACCTGGATACCGGCTTGATGTGGTCAACGTGTATAATCGCGCCATGGTCTCTCGTTATTCCACAACACATGCAACGCGGGCCGTAAGTCTTTAAAACCAGATACCGGAGTTGCCGCCACTGTTTCGAAGTCCACATTTTCTTTTTAATTTTGAGTGCCTTTAGCCGCGTCCTGCTATCAGGAGATTTGAGACTCCCGCCAAGAAACGCCGGCATAGGACAATATCTTTCCTGCCGGTCCCGACTTTTTGAGGCCGCGTCAAAATCAACGACAACATCTGTCGGATTTTCAACCCATCGCTTTGTTTTCTTGCCCACTCTCGTTCCTTTCACAAGCCCAGCCCGTCCCTTTTGATGGGGACACTACAGTTTAATGGCCCTCTTATGTGGAGCCTTATGACATTCCTCTTTTCACGTCCGTTATCGAGAGCTATGCCTTTTTCAAGGGAGGTAGCCTGACCTCGTACATCAAATTAGGTTTCTCGTTTCTGCCGGAGCGGAATCACTCCTGGCAACACCGGGCTGGGCCCTTATTCAGTGAGGACGTTCGACCGCTTTGCGATATGATTTGAAGGACAATAGAGCTACACGGCAGGAATCGAACCTGCCACCTCCGGTTTCCTGGATGTACCGTCCAGGCATGCCCGGCGCTCTGCTCCAATGAGCCACGTGACCAGTTTATGCGCATAAACTATCTGCCCTATCATCCATCAAATCATACCGCTTCTGGAGCGGACCACAGTGGGGAATATGATTTTGGTTGAAATCGAATAAATAGTCAGTATACTGACCTCTATCGTTTTCACGCGGGTCATCTTCCCAGACCAACCGCGTTTTCGCCCCGTAGGTCTCCCCGACTTGCGGGGCGAACCTTTGCAGGCGCTTGGAAGGATACGGGTAAAAGACTTCAGCACCAACCATCGCACAACGATGCTGTAATTGCGCTTTGGTACGTGTTTCTACGTCACCGTATCCATTCAAACGCCCACGAGGGGCATTACCGTTTATAGCATATAAAATGGGGGAGGGGGAAATCATTTCACTAGCTTCACATCTGGGTTTTCGTCAATACCGTCAAAATCCCATTCCTCAATCAGAAAAATAATTGCATCCGCTTCCTTTTTCGTTGGTTTGTGTTCAGGGTAGGGAAGCTGCCAGCCCCATCCGAACGTCAGTTTAAAACCACGGTCCTCTAAATAATTCATCGCGGTTTCTTCTGACGGCCCGTACCAGCGAGCACAGCGCTCTGGTGTGGTTTGTGGCATTTATTTCACCAACCTCAACGCCTCTGTCGCAGTCATGCGCTTGCCGAATTCGTTGGACTGTTCATATTCGGCGGACCACCGTTGCTGATTAAGATAAACGCTGGCCATGCAATACCGTTGGTCCTCGGGCTTGTGTTTGATATACTCATCAATCCCAGTGCAGATTTCCTCGTAGGCAGTCTCCTTCAACGCTTTCTCAAGCGCCTCGAATGTCTTGGGTTTTCCTTGGGCCTTCATACCCTGCGGTAGACGATTGGCCCAGAAGTCGGCGCATGTTTCGGTAAAGGTCATTCTTCCAACGCCTCATCAATCATAGCTTGGTAGCGGAGTTTGTGTTTTTCCTTTGACGGCACTCGTTTTCTCTTGAGCGATGGATGGTGCGAAAATGTCTTATCCGCAGCGGTGAGCATCCTGACTGTAGGCTCTCGCATGGCCTCAATGGCGACGCGGGCATTGTCACGGGATTTTTCTCTGCATATACGCAAGTCCGATGTGATTGGCTCGCCGGGTTCCATATACTCTCCCGCCCACGCCCCAGGGTCCAGCGCCTGCGCTACCCGCTCCACTAAATTATCAGTCATCTTCGTCCCCTCCATGCTATCGCCCGCACAATCCTCTGCCGGTAACGCATCATCGCTATGGCAAGCTCCCAAGAACGGTAATCGTCAATCTTCTGCCAAGCGGGAATCATCCTGGGTTCTCCGTTCCTCTCAGGTCTGACACAATCACTTGTCTTGGAATCCAATTGTAGGTTCCTTTGGAAGGAAGAAGCACCCTCTTGATCCGTGGGTTGGCCCTGACACCGCGCTCGGACCAATAGGTGTCTATGAGGTTGCAGAGTTGGTAATCGGTCACTCGGGCACGTCCTTATCCGCTATCGCAGCAACCAGCTGGTCGGTAAATTCGCGAAATTGCGGGGATATTTCTCGCTGTTTAGCCGCTCTTTTACAGCCATGCATTATTGTCGTGCGGTCCCGATCAAGGATACGAGCCATCATTGGGAAAGACATTCCTGTGGCTTTTCTCACAGCCCAATAAATCATCCAGCGAGCGCGGATCGTTTCAATTTCCCCGTTATGGCCCGCGATCCAGTTCCAACTGATCCCGGTTTCTTCCATAACCATCTTCACGATTGTCTGAAAGGGCGTCATACCAGTTCAACCAAACGGGCGCGCACAGCACGTCGTCTCAGTGCATCGGCCCACGGTGGTTCCTTACACGTTTCTGGTTGAAATCCGCGCCATCTCCTGCGGCGTTTTACCAATCTGGTAGGAATCAGAAGATATTCAGCAATCAACTCATCGTGCCAGCCAAGATTGAATTGAGCAAGCAAGGCGTCGTCCATGTAGCGGGTCCACTTCATGCCGTCCTCGGGAATTGCCGTACCATTAAATCGTCGGGAATCGGGGCTTTCTTGGTCATCTGTTTCATAAAGAACGCAGGACCGTGCTCACATTGATCGCGGATTGCGCGCGCCCAGTCGGGGTCCATTTCGCGGGCATTGGGGCCTGATTCTCCCCCTACAATTACCCAGTCGATCTCCACAACAGCCTCGGCCAGATTGTACCAACCAGTTTTCCATAGATCAATTTTCCCCAGCATCGGCTCTATCGACAGGAACCGTACTGCCGCCGGGGTGTCGAGCAGCTTGGGGATATCTCTGTCGGCTTCTTCCTGGTTTATGACGGTTGCGCCAATCCAAACATTCGGGTAATCCCCACCGGGGTGCATTTTCTTGGCGTTCCCGATTCGCTTGGTGAGCAACTGCCAGTCAAGATTCGGAGTGGCACGGATCAGCCGCCAAAGGTCCGCGTGCCATTCGGGATTAGCCTCGTTATCGAATATGTCGGCCAGCGAATTGCAGAACACCTTGTATCGGATACCCATCTTTTCGGCTTCGGCATTCCACTTGATCGGCTTTCGCCAGTTCGCTTCCGTTGTGCGGCGGCGCTTACCCTGCCAGAGTTCGGGTGAACCCGCGCGTTTCGCCCAAGATTCCGCATAGCAGTTGTCACAGGCCGGCGATACTTTTGTGCACCCAACCCAGGCGTTCCAAGAATGGTCGCACCATTCAATCTTGCTATTTTCACCCACCAGCCACCTCCAAATAGAACTCCAGCCGTCCAGCGAGGCCCATTGCCCTGCGCTCCTGCATGCTCTTGAGAGCGGCCTTCATTTGGGCGTACAGTTCGACTTTCTCCCACGGTTTCCACCGCCGCGTGGTGTTTGCTTTCAGTTGTAAAGCGTCGTATCTTTCATTACCCAGAATTGCTCTGGCGAGTTCCTTGTGTTCGTCTGGATTCGACCCGATAAACCTGTGGCAGCCCGTGCAGAGCGCCAACCCGTTATCGGGGAACCACCTCACTGAATGCCGGCGACGGCCCCATATGTGAGAATGCTCCAGCCCTCCCCTGCTCCCCACTGGATGATAGGTAGAGCAGCGCTCACATGCCCAGTTGGCGCGCTCACGGATGAGGTTGGACATGAGAATGTCGAATTTATCGCGTTTCATCTCACCCGTTCCGCTTCAAGGATTGCGTTGCCGATGAGTTCGGGGATTTGCGGGACAACGGCGTTTCCAATAGCGTATAATCTTTCCGATATCCCATCATCAACTCGGCAAACGAGGGGTGAAGGTAAATCGGGTCTGTCTCGCAAGTCCTCAACCCTTCGGAGGTTTTGGCACCACGAAAATGCTGGCTGCCGCGAAATCTTTTCCTGGACGATCCCTTGTATTCGTTGGCTCCTATTGTCGGAAGCATCAGGCGCGCAATAACCGTTTCCAGATTTGGAAACTTGTGGGTGGCCCTGCTTTCGTTTAATACCGCCGCCATGCTTGTACAGGCGCGAGGGGTGGGCAACAATCCAAATACGTTCTCGTCTGTGCGGGGCACCAACGGCGGAAGCTGGTATGCAATGCCACTCTGCATCAAACCCGACCTCGGCCAGGTCTCCGAGAACTCGGCCAAACCATCCGCCTCGCTGTTCAGACGGGCCAGAAAGCAGGTTTGAGACGTTCTCCACGATTGCGTATCGTGGTCGTATGTCGCCAATAAGTCGGCAGAGGTCGCCCCATAACCCACTTCGTGTTCCTTCAAGTCCTGCTTGTTGACCAGCGACGGAAATGTCCTGACACGGGAAGCCTCCGGTAATGACATCGGCAACAATGCCGTCCTGTCGCAGCCTTTCACCCGTCAACTCCCGTATGTCGTCGTAGATAGGAATGTTGGGCCAGTGTTTCGCCAATACTTTCTGGCAGAACGGTTCTATCTCGCAAAACGCAACCGTCTGAAATCCGCCCGTGCGTTCCAAGCCAAGACTGAATCCGCCGATTCCCGAAAAAAGGTCGAGTATCTTGAACAATCATCTCACCTCACAAAAAAGACCGCCCCACCGTGAGGCAGGGCGGCGAGTTTACAGGGGAGAACTGAATTGCCCGCGCCTTCAAGTACTCTGCACACAAGGGGTCGCGCTCAGGCTGGACAGGGGATGGCAGACCAGCGCGTGTGTACAGAGCAGAGTACATAAAGAAGCGGGTTGCCGGTCTCTCCCGACTGTCACGCACAAAAGTTTTCGGAAATTCCGCAGACCGGACCAAGGTGCACTGCGCGGCCCACTCCCTGCTCTTGAGTACGTTTCAGAGCGATCTCGTAACATCACCGCCTCCCTCTGCCCGAAGCCAGCCGAATGTGAAAACAGACATTCTTCCAGCCCGGCGCGAAGTTGGTTTCCCGAACTTGACGCGGGAGTTTATAACGGCGGCGGAAAATGCGGCGGAGGAATTTCATATCCCCGCTCCATAAGCTGTGCCGTTTGGTATTATGTCCGCACAGTGTCCGCACTTATCCGTGTGTGGCGCGTTACCTTTGTTGCAGACGGGGCAGGTCCAGCCTTCTTTCGGCAGGCCGTGTATAACGTTCCCCGCTTGCCGGATGTGGCGACAAGGAATCGCTCGGCAGGACGGGCAGTAATGATCGGGGCCGGGCAAGTAGTGCCCGCCGGGAAAGCTGAAATGGGGATAGGGATCGCCCGTCATCATAGCCAAACCACCATCGCGGCGATGATGCAGGCCATGAGAAGGATGGCGGCGTATTCAAAACGGTCTGGCATTTCGTCGGGTTCGGTCATTTGATCCCCTCCGCAACAAGCATCCTTACCGCTTCCGACCGGGAAATGTCCTTATCCTCACGGTGGGCCTTGTCACGACGCCATCGGTCAATCTGCTCCAGCCACTCCGCATCAACGCGGACTTGGAGCCATCGTTGTTTTAAAATTTCGTTCATAATGCCTTTATAAATCATGCTGGCGGTGACTGTCAACAAAATAGTTTTTGTATTTGACAGCACTACAATCGAGGCTTATGGTGGGGTTTCACATACAGGAGATGAGGATGGACCTCAATATAGACTCGAAGGACGTGATGGAGTTGGCAGCGCAGAAAGTCGCCGATGCAGTTCTATCGGAATACGACGACATCCAAGAGTATGTGACCAACCGAATCGAGGAATTAATTTCGTCGGTGATGACGGACGAAATGCGCGCTTCGATGGTTGCCACCATTGATCAGAGGCTCGCCGAGGAAACCGAAAAAGTACTGCAGCAGAAGATTGTGCCGGTTGACATGTGGGGCGAGGCCAAGGGCGAACCAACGACGATCCGAGAGCAGATTCACAAGCGGGCGCTTGAATATTGGGAAGAGCGCGTGGAGCCAGATCGGAATAACCAAGGGCGCTATCGCGCAACATCATACGGCGGTCAGCCACGGCACAAGATGGTTTATAAAGACATCGCCAAAGAGGCTTTCGAGGAAGCAATCAAAGCCAATGTCTCAGAGATGGTCAAGGCGTTTCGGGATGCTATGCGCAAGGACGTTTACAAAGTTGTGGACAAGCGTATCGACAGCATCATCAACAACCGTACTCTGGACGCGAAATAGCCGAATACCCCGATGGAGATGAGAATGACAGATTTCCCTGAGAAACGCGACCTAGACGATATCTACATCCGCGTTGAGGCTGATGGCAAATGGGAATCGCGTTGCCTGACTGATTGCCCTTGGGAGACTGTTGCGGAATGGCTGGAACAAAAGCCGCCGGAATGGGCCACTGAGGTTGCGAAGGGATTGCACAAAAAGCTGCGAAGATTCGGCGATGACCTCAAAATTTCCGGTCTCTGACATGGGCTGGGTACAAATACACGCCCCTGATGGGAGGCTGGAGTTTGAGGAAGGGCGGGAGCAAAACCCGCACAGAAAGCCAACCCGCGAGGAAAACAAGCGTGGCGACGAAATTGTTATTTATCCGATTGAGCGACGCAAGGAAAGCAAATGAGTATGGTTAAATGTAACGATTGCGGTGGGGTTTTCAATTCTGATATTGATCCCGACTGTTTTGTGGAGGTTGGGAATATATTCCGCATACACAAGGAAATCATCCTCTGTGAAATGTGCCGAAACAACCGTGAACGAGAATTTGATATGGAGCGCTCATCATGAGCATAATTAACTGTGGGGTTTGCGAGAATCCCATTGATACAGACTTCAAAATGATAACAGAGGTCTGCGAAGCCTGTACTGATCGTTTCGATGAAATTGAGGGCTTGTTGGGAAGGGCGCGAGAACTTCTGATGGGGCACGACAAACACGCGACAGCCGTACGGGAATTTCTTATCAAGATGGGGGACCGCAAATGACCAACGGTGAAATCAACGACCAGTTCGATAACATCGTGAGCAGTGTGGAGGAAATTCAACTGCCCAAGGTGCCGGGCTATTGGTTGAACCAGCTTTGCAAGGCCGTGTGGGAAGGAAGGCCGGGCAAGCGGATAGGCAGGAAGGTGAAGTGATGGCGATGGACCTTCAAACTGTCCGCTATGCAAGCTCTTTCATAGGCAGGGTTGTATAGACTGTCCTGTTTCAGAAGCGAGCGGCGAAACGGGGTGTGGGAATACACCATACGACAATTGGGTCTCTCATCAGAACAAAATCCATCATAGCGGGGAACCGTGGATCAACGAATGTTCGACCTGCACTCGCCTTGCCCGCAAGGAACAGGATTTCCTGGAGTCCCTCAGACCATGAAATACGCCACGCCGCTCATCCGTTTCAAATCCAGACGCCGTGATTTCTGGCGGGGATTTCTGTGGGGCGCTGTTTTCATTCTGATTGTGTGGGGGATGGTATGACACGACTCCTTGAATGTCTTAAATGGGCTGAATACTACCTGCAAGACGGCCTTGGTTCACGTAGATACGCGAAGGAGCCGATAGGAGACATCTCCATGTTGAGAATTCAAGAGTGCCGGGATTTGCTGGACAGGATTGTCAAGGAAAATGGATGCTGGAGAAGGGATATAGCATGACAGATTGGCAACCGATTGAGACAGCACCGAAGGATGGGACTAGAATTGATCTTTGGGCCGAAACCGTGTTTCCCGGATACAACGGCAAAAGATTTATCAACTGCCGATGGGGCAAGAACCCTGGTCCGTTCGAAGACAGCAAATGGCTCAATTTACCGCATAATCCATTGAATTGGGCGCCAACCCACTGGATGCTCTTACCGGAGCCACCTCAATGACCAACATTCGCTGTGATTTATGTGGCCGGTTTATTGCCTACAAGGATTTTGACGAAGGTCGCGCCCATACGGAGCAGATTATAGAAATGACGGATATCTACGGTAGTATCAGAGAGGACGAATACGTGCGTCACACCTCATGCGAAAAAACTCAGGGGCAAGCCAAATGACCAACATGGACCTGTGGGACGCCGTCAGTACGACGGACCCGAAGAATACCAAGCACATCAACCAGCGGGGTGGATTCACCGCAATATGCGCTTACAGCCAAATCATGGCCGCGACAGAACAGTTCGGGCCGGTCGGCTTGGGGTGGGGATGGGGAATAGTTGAATTCCAGTACCCCCCAAATGACACGATGGTTGTCCACCTTCGGATGTGGCACAGCAGGGGCTTTACAGAAAATATTCAGCCGGGCGATGCGCCGATGCCGCACTTCGATGTATGCGGACAAGCCGGCCTTTACACTAAGGGTACCGACCCGAAACCCGATGCCGACTGTGCTAAGAAGGCCGTTACGGACGCCATCACCAAGGGCCTCTCGTATCTCGGCTTTAATGCCGATGTTTTCCTGGGGAAGTTTGACGACAACAAGTATGTCGATAGTTTGAAAAAGCCTGCATGGAAAGGGCCGCTAAATACTACCAAACTCAAGGAGCAGTTTCGCGCGCTGTCGGTTGATCTGGACGAGGAAAATTGCCCTGACGAAGCTACCCTCAACACTATCCTAAACGGATACGTCACGGTGATGAACCAGGGGGAGTCTGATTTGCCTGACTGGCACAAGGGCGCTATCGACGCGATTGAAACCCGGAGACAATCATTCAAACTAAGCACGACAGGAGCCGGATAATGACACAATACGATGAGAGTAACCGAGGGGCCGCGTGGTTGGAGAAGGAACGCAAGTCCGACAAAACCCCAAACTACACGGGGAAAGTCGATATAGGCGGGACGCCTTACAGGGTTGCGGTGTGGGTAAAAACACCGAACAAAGGTGGCGACAAGTTCCTGTCGTTTGCGTTCAGTCCGTGGAAAATAAATGTGGAGAAGCCAGCGGAATCGCCGGTTGAGGAAGAGATTGACACAGAAAGTCCATTTCGATGACCGAACCCGCCGCCATAGCCGGAACCTTCGCTGATCTGAAAACGGTTAAAACCCGTTCTGTCGTGCAAATGATAATTGAGGTTCCGATTGAGCATGGCGAACAGATCATTGCTGCATTCGGTTTTCCAAGGCCCGGTGATGAGGTGCCCGTGGCTGTGGCCCGGTTGGACCCGGAGAAGGCCAACACGTCTCCAGCAGCCCCCAAGAGGCCCCGTAGGCCCTTCCACGACCTGTCCCTCAGTCAACAGGCGGCGTTGCGGTGTCAGGATGAGCGGTTTCGGGAATTTCTGATTGAAGAATACGATGCCCAATGGATGATAATGATCAAGGATAAATCATTTAATGAAATGCCCGCTGCTATGGTTCGCGATCTTTGTTGTGTAAAATCACGGGCAGAGTTTGATACAAATCCTGCGGCGGCTAAAGAATGGCGCGACCTCAACGCCGAATACGAGCAACGGGCTGGCCTACAGGCGGACGAGCGATGAACCCCACCCGTATCCCCATGCCCTTCGGCCCGCCGCGGATAGCATGGCCGAATATATTCCAGTATCGCACCCAGGATGGCGAACTGCACGCTCTGCCGGTCGGCAAGAATATCCCATACACGACGGTAATCCATGACGCCGACGCCTACCGGGAATTATTCGCTTCGGGTGAGACCGAAGCCCCAGCGCATACCGGGCACCCGAGGCCGGTGCCGGTGGATAAGAGGAAAACAGCGTAATGACCAAGACCTACAACGACGGGCTGGAAGCGGCGGCGGCATATCACGACGTGGAGAGGGCTAACTGTAGAAACCTTTACAGTGCTCATGGAGACTACTTAGCCTCTCTTGAAAAGGCTAGCGCTACCAAAATCCGCGCACTCAAGGAACCGACCCGATAGGAGATAGACGGATGACTGATTTACTGGCAAGGCTGGAGAGTGCGGGGGAAGGCTCGCGGGAGTTGGATGCGGAGATAGCAAGGGTGCTTGGGCACAAGACCGTTTTTCGATTCGGCGATTGGGAGCGGTCCGCGACTGAGGACGGCAAGTTTTGCTACTGGGAAGCTTTGCCGTCGTACACCACCAACCTGCAAAACGCTCTCGTGCTGGTGCCGGAGGGGTGGGATGTCTGGTTTGTAAGCAGGCAGCGTCAAATCAGTTGTGGAAAATTCACCCACGAGCCAAAGATATCCGCAGAGGTTATGAATGCAGAGGAGCGGGTAGAAAGAGGCGAGGCCAGCACGCCCGCCCTTGCCATGTGCATAGCCAGTTTGCGCGCTATCGAAGCACGCGCGGAGAAGCCGGTTGCGGCTGATGGGGAGGGGGAAACATGACGGCGGAAGAACGAGAATCGCTCATTCGGGACACATGGCGAGAAGCCGTCTCTGTTGAAAACAAGGGTTGTGCTGAGTTGGCACGAAAGGATGCTGAATATTACGCTGGCTTGTACAAAATAACCAAGCAGAAGAAATGGGGAGAGGCGGCAGACGCAGCAGAGATTATCGCCATGAACATTGAAGCCCGGCCCGCAACACGGGGCCGCTCCTAACGGGGCGGCCCTTTCACTATTTCTGGCCAGTTGCAGCCCTGTGATTCGCCAACAGCCCAATGATCGTCAATTTGCCGACGCGTTTCTTCCGTATCGTCCTCGGAATCATATATCGGAATCGCGACGAGACAGAAATTACTTACGGGTACGTTTCTTGCGCAGCCGCTTGCGATACTCAGGATCAACAGCAAGGCGCTGCTTACCGCGATTCGCTTCACGAACGCTTTCATTCGTCTTCTCCCATTGGTTGACGCGCTCCTCGTAGCGGCCCGCTTTCTTCATGGTGAACATAAATGTCAGGAATCCACCAATCGCCGAGACGGCCAGCATGACATAGGCCCAGATTTTCATTGTCCTGTCTCCCAATATGGCTTTCGCGGTTCACGCCAATGCCAGAGCCCCGTTTCGGGCTCGCTTTTGTCAGGCTCGATAACGCCGGTCAGGGACATATGATAATGCAAGCGGTCGTCGATATAGCAGTCGTCTTTTTCTGGTTTAGTCTTGGCCCCACATAACAAACGACCGTCAAGCCTCCATCGTAAACTCATCTTCGCACCTACAGGCCGCTAAACATCGGGTTTCACCGTGACGGCGGATTTCGTTAAGGCCCGCAGGATCATATTCACCACCGCCATGATGACCGTGACCAAGGCGGTTTGAACCGCAGGCGTCAGGCCAAGGTCGATTTCGAATATCCCGGCAAGTGCGGCGAGCAGGACGACCAGGTTTACCCAGAGCGTCTTGCTCGCCCAGAATGGCTTGCTCATCGGAACGCGCGGAATGCCGACCCGACGATTGCCGCGACAACGGCATTAATCGCCCAGAAAGACCAGAACGACACGTCGCCGAGAATGAGGATTTGCAAGCCAAACGCGGCGCCGGCGCCGATGACGGCCCCGGTGATGAAACGCGTGTTGACGGTAAAGTCGAGAAACTTCTGCATGGTCTTTCCTTTCAAATCCAGGGTGTGTAGAAGATCGGTGTGTACCACGGTGTATAGCCGTTGCGTTCTGTGCTCATTGTCTTTCCTTTCAGGTGGTGGTATAGTCTTGGGGTTGCGGCGGAGGCTGAAAGCCCATGCTGGCTGACAGAGGCACCCGATATTTGCTGGAGTAGTGCCCGGCCCGCAACATCAACTCTCACGGAACAGCTTCGCTATCCTGTGCGCTCGTGGGCCTACCTGTCCGGCCCATTTGGAATCCAGCGCTTCCTCGGCAGCCGCGTGGTAGTTCCTGTCTTTCAGGGCGGCAATCATCCTCTTGAAACCTGACGTACGCGACCAGCCCATGTTAAAATTCATATTCGTTAACCCACACTGAACGTCCTCTGGCAATAACGCATACCACGGAATATTCCTGTTCAACTCCCTGATTGCCCTCTGCATGTCATTGTTCAACATAAGGTCGTTTTCGTCCTGCGATATCCCCACGTCGTCCAGATTTCTGCCGGTACCAATAGAAAGTTTGCCGACCGAATCACGGTAAAGTCTGAGCCGAACGCCCTCATCGCGGATTAAATCCTCGCGTAGCTTCTCAATCATGTTTCTTCCAACATCCAGACCTTGCGGATGCGAAATTCCGGGTGCCGCCGTTCAATTCGCCTCATTGAGACAAGAACGCAATTGGCGGCAAATTCTGGTCCGCCGTCGCTACGATAGCCGTATAGCTCATTAACCAATTCCTCGGTATCCGCCGGGCCTTTGCGAAGCCGATTGACCAGCGTCTGTTCTGATGGCGACAACGGGGTCATATTTTCTCACGCGGCCCGTCGGGGATGTAAGGAATCTCCAACCACCCGTCTCCGGCGGCAATCAAACACGAGATTCCGTTGGGTTGGCTTACAAGCAGTGTCCACGTTCCCTCGGGGGAGATGAACAACTCCATCAACAGGCTGCGCGCTGTCACGCCACGGCCACGGGGCTGTTCCTGATAATTCTCGGCAAGACGGGTAATGATCTTCGCGCGAGCGTCACAAGCAGCCTGCGCTTGCGCGGGTGCTGCCCAGAGAAGGACAGCTATCAGAGCGGAAAAGGGAGAATTAGCTTCCTTTTGAACATGATCTCGTCCTTTCAGATGATGGGAACGTAGTAGATCGGCTTGTAGGTGAGGCCGCCCCAGCCTTCGATGACACCGAAGTCCTTCTCGATATACCACGGCGTATAGCCACTGCGTTCTGTAGACATGGTGTTTCCTTTCATGTATTAAGGGTTCCGTACTATCCGGAAATGCCGTTGCGCTTGGTACTCAATTGTGGTCTGGTTTCATTTTCGCCACCTCTTCACGGTTTTGCTTTCCCATATTCGAATCGCAAGCCAGACTATCGACAGGAGAGCGGCAACCATCGCCAGATAGTCCGGTAGGGAACCATACCATACGGCGGGGGGTGCTGAAAAGGCAATAATGTCAACGCCGGGTTTCAGGTCAGGTGTGGTCATAATATGACTCCGGCTTTTTCCAGGGTGATTTCATTATTTAAATCCCCGGTTTTTACCACGTTCGCGCACCTGTCCCGTACTCTCTCCAGCAGAACGTGTTACGATTTCGCCAAGCGTAGCCCACGTCCGAGCACTGATTTGGCCTTGACCGAGGCGCACAGCTTTCTCAAGAAATTTCGATCCCGCCTTGGTCGTCAAAGCAGCAACAATCATTTCAGGAAGCTGTGCACCAATAACAGCACCAGCACCAGCACCAAGCGGACCAGCGGCGGCTGCACCAAACAACGCACCGACAGCACCGCGACCAATGCG
>SDBV01003481.1_pt1 | contig 23214 bp, 19 predicted proteins | sample 2277081 | NCBI WGS metagenome assembly SDBV01 (sample SAMN10402039, study PRJNA504765) | marine sediment metagenome | isolation source: marine sediment core GS10_PC15, 223 cmbsf | place: Arctic Ocean: Southern Knipovich Ridge | collected 2010 | reverse complement strand
GACAAAGCGAAAACCAATAAAACGATGACAGCTAGAATGCCGCTTATCCCAGAATACTTCTCGTAGCCCATACATCTTGACTCATTCTTACCTTTTGGGGCTACCTATCGCTGTAGTACTAGACCTATCTGAAATGTTTGGGCCCACAAGGACTTGAACCTTGGACCTACTGATTATGAGTCAGCCGCTCTAACCAACTGAGCTATGGGCCCGCACCTCATCGTAGCAACACGTTAAAGATCGGTGCGATCTATAAGCCTATCAATAATAACCTCTCTGTCAAGGGAGACTCAGTTGCTGCCACCGGCGTGCGCCCCCCGGGGTGGGCAGCCGAGCCCTAAGCGCCCCGGGGCTTCCCACGGGCGAGCCAATTCATTATATTTGCGAAATGGATACGAGGAAGGAGGCACTTTCGCTGCACAGAAGGCTTAGCGGTAAGCTCCCCATCATACCCAAAGCCCGAGCTTGTATATGAATACACCTTCAGCGGAAACGTGGTTACGGTCATTACAGATGGAAGTGCCGTTTTGGGACCGGGAGATATCAGCCCGGGAAGCCTTGGAATCCGGTGTTGAGGGGCTCGAACTATCGAACCAAGAGCTATTAGTTGTTATCGATTAATTGCTATCGATCAAAACCTGAGGGTCGATTGACCCGCGGCAATGTTGATCCTCGACAATCTTTTACCTATTATTATGCCTATAGGGGGATACAATGCTAGTCCCAGCCGAGGTGTGGACTGTGGCGCGTGCGGAGGAAGGAAACGCCGTCCTGATCCGGCCCGTAGGATCGGATATTGCGGTACCCATTATCATCGGACAAGCGGAGGCTCAGTCCATCATGATCGGCATGACAAATCATGCAATGCCGAGGCCGATGACCCATGATCTGCTACTGTCGGTGATCAAACACCTCGACGCTTCTATCAGCCGGGTCGAGATTACCGAGCTGAAGGAGGGAACCTTCTACGCGCGTCTTGTGTTAAGCGTCAACGGAAAAGATCTCAGCGTCGATTCCAGATCCTCCGACTGCATAGCCTTGGCTGTCAGGATTAAATGCCCCATCTACATCGACGAGCACGTCGTTGATGAAGCTGGAGTGTCCGTTAATATTATTGCCAATTCAGCCGAAACCTTTCGCTCGAACAAGGAAGAGGAGCTGAAACAACTCAAAGAGCGTTTGGATAAAGCGGTAGACGAAGAAGACTACGAAGAAGCCGCCAGGTTAAGGGACCAGATTCAAGAGATAGAAAAAGACCTCTAAAGACAGTCAGGTCTACAGATCTAAAGATCCAAAGACCTATAGGTCTACAGATCTACGGCCCTCGCCCTTTACTATCATCTTAATCAGATCGAGGTATCTCTTCACTTTCCGACGAGGCAGTACGGACGGCGAGAAAAGTGCCTCCTCCATGATCTCCATCGATTCTTGGAGGCAACCTCTCCGGGCGGGAAATTTCTCAGAGACAATATAAGCGTATTCCAGCGGAGCTATGTAGGGCTTATACTCGATTCCCTTTCTCTTGCCCCATCGAATAAGCTGCATGAATGCCTTTAGGATCCTTCCTATCTCGAGGCGTTTCAATAACCCCGGCTTTCGTATCTTCAGCCGCCGCCATCTGTTTTCAGTCTTTTTTTTCTTGCTAAATTTCGCTTTATCCCTGCCGGGACTTCGCACCCAGGCAAGAAGATCTTTGAAAAGACCGACAACATAACTTCCGAGGGCCCGCATTCTTATCCAGAGAACTTTTAAGGGATGCAGCCTCCTCAGCACGGCTTTGAAGTAATTCGACAGGAGTGGGGAGAACAGAAAGTAAATAAAGAGAATGCCGAGCCCTAAGAGGATGACTCTGCCTAAGACGGCAAGGAGCATTCGAAGAATCTCTACCAGCAAACTGGGCTTCCGGGGTAGCTGAGAGAGTAACTTACCCAGGTCCATACGATTCGAGCGATTTTCTGCCCGGGGAAGTCGAAACGCAAGCCGCCCCTTCGGTGCAAACAACCCCGCAAGCCAATCTAGAAATGGCTGAAAGATCGAAAGGGGCAGGATCGAGGTCTGTCGTGCGAGAGAGACAACCAGCAACATTACCGTAACAATGATGAGCGCCGCATAAAGCAAACGACGTCTCTGAAATATCGAATCAACGAATATTCCCTCACCGAAGAGAAACTGATCCTGAATTGCATTATTCAGTATGAAAGTGAACACGACTCCAACAAGGGCATGGGAGAGTACAGTAAAAACGAGAAGCGCACGTGTTCTGACACCGAAGGCAAAAAGTCCCAACAGCAGAGTAAACGTGATGAGCTGGAGAAAAATGATGATCCGCTTCACCTGCTTCAGGTTCGATAGGGCCATGACCGTCAGCTCTGAGCTCTCCCTCAGCGCGTGTTTCAAGCTCTCACCCCGTTTCTCACTGAGGACAGTGAGAAGAATCTCGCGGTTCCGCAGGCCCGCGTGGATCTTTGCCGTCAAAACCCACTGGAGCAGAATACACACCACCAAGTAGATATTGAGTACACTCTGAAGAGCCTCCAGCCTCTGTCTCAAACTCAGGCTTCCCCTCTGTAGGATCAGGAGGACAATAAAGACACAGACCAGAATGTAGACAACCTCTCTGACTCGTTCCCATCCCCCTATCTTTTCCTTGTAGAGGATGTTCCCTACGATTACCTCCTCCAGGCCAACGACCAGCAGAGAGAGATAGTAGATCGGAGGGATGCTGAAGGTGGACTCAAAAATCGTGTTTATTATCTCGGAAAGAGACAGCAGGAAGAAAAAGGGTATACAGAGTGACAGCAAGGGATGGAGCGTGGAACGGTTAAAAGATAGATACCAGTCTTTCGTCAATGAGCTCCTCTCCGTAGTCTTTTATCTGGTGACAGGGGAACCTGCGGCTGGCTACTCTGTGCTCGGGAGAATGGGCTACCTGAAACAATTCCACATTATAGCCTTTTCGTTTTACCATCTCAAGAAAGGCAATCTGCTCTATATTGAGCGGCGGGCTTATGACAGGTATTTTGGTTCCCATTGGGATCCGTGTTCCGGAAGAAAATATGAGTCGCGTGAAATCCGCCGAACCCTTTCGAATTCGTGCAAGACACTCCAAAAGCGTAACCGCGTGGCCGTAACTGCTCTTGATGGGAACAGAATGGTAGCCGTACGAATCCGTTCGTTTCTCCACGTGTTCAGCATCCGATGGAAGCACGCCGGAGGTTACCAGTCCAACCTCTTGTCCCATTCGGATAAAATAGCAGCACAGTGACGCTGCTACCTCTATCGCACGCTCGATCCAATGTGAGCGGTATTTAACGGGAAAATCGTTGGTAGTGAGGTTGAGCAAAATCAGAACGGGGAAAGACAGTGCCGGTAGGTACTCCATACAGTACAGACCCCCGAGACGCGCTGAGACCTTCCAGTTGATTCTTCGCATGTCATCACCTGGAGTGTATTCCTTCAGAGATCTGTACCTCGTGATGTCTTCGTAGATCCTGTTCTCGCTTTTTATGTTGCCGGCGGGCAGACCTTCCTTGTGGATCAACTCCAACGAAAGCACCCTCGGATATATAATGACCTTTGTAAAACCCTGGATCTGCTTCTCCCAGGGGAACAGACCTAGAGGGTCCGCACCTCTTATGATGAATGGACCAACCTCGAAATCTCCCCTTTCCCTGCTTTCGATCGTATAGCTGAGTTTTATCTTCTCCCAGGCTCCGAGACTGAGAAAATAATTTGGCGGTTTATCGGCAAAGAGGGCTCCGGGTGTGTCTCGGGCGAAGATGAAGTGGATCGGCAAAAAGGCTCTATTTTCCAGATCGATCCTCACCTCCAGTTTCTGAAGCCTGTGTGCTCTTAATACATCATCCCGTCGCACTGCAACCACGTAGGAAAATCCCATGCTGGCATAGATAAAGGAGAGAACAAGGGTAAGAAACAACAGAAGCGCAACAGCTTGTATAATCCAACTCGGAAAAAAAACCACAAAGAAGGCGAGAATGAAAATGAGAAAAAAAGCAAGATTCTTGCTCAAACCCCACCCTTAAAGACAGGTACATCTACCCGATCGAGTATCTCAGAAATGACCCTCTCCTCTGTGAGACCCCTTATCGAGTGCTCGGATTTGACGATTATCCTTTTGGAGAAGACAGGGAGAGCCAACTCCTTGATATCCTCAGGAACGATGTAGGTTCGGCCGCGAATCGCTGCCAGCGCCTGTGAGCCTCGATACAGGGCTAACGATCCTCTCGGCGAAACACCCAACAAAAGCCGATTGTCTGTGCGTGTTTGATCTGTAATGCTCAGGAGGTAGCTTCTCAGATCTGCGTTGACATGGACATCCAGGAGCTGTTTCTGCATCTCCAAAAGCGTGTCCTGTCCTGTGACAGGCTCTACATCCGTCACAGGATGAGTGATACGCCTCTGGCTTTCCAGTATCTCCTCTTCCGCCTCTCTAGAGGGATATCCGATCTTGAGAACCATAAAAAAACGGTCCTTCTGAGCCTCCGGCAGAGGGAAGGTCCCTTCGAACTCCACAGGATTCTCAGTGGCAATAAGAAAAAAGGGATCGGGCAACGGGATCCTATTTCCGTCAATACTGATCTGATTTTCCGCCATGGCCTCGAGAAGCGCCGATTGTGTTCTTGGCGTAGCCCTGTTGATCTCGTCGACCAGCAGGATGTTCGTCAGGATCGGTCCCTCTCTGAAATTGAACTCCCCCGTTTTCGGATTGTAGACCGAGACACCGAGCACGTCTGCAGGCAACAGATCGGGGGTGCATTGAATTCGACGGAACTCTCCCCCCAAACTGCTGGCCAACGCCCGGGCCAAAATCGTCTTCCCGACGCCGGGCACATCTTCGAGCAAGGCATGTCCACGACACAGCAACGTCACGAGGAGCTTCTCGATGACCTCCCTTTTTCCGAAAAAAACTCGCTCCACCGAACGAAGAATGATTTCAGCCCACTCTTTAACCTCAATCATTTTATCCCTCTGCAGGCTGTTCGTTTGATTTGTATACCAGTGCAACAATGAAATAAAGAACAATCACGATAGTCAACACCGCGGGAAAACCATACGATATGGAAATGAGCTTGGCGGCAACCGCGCCAGTGACGGAAAGAGCTCCATTCATGCCCAGAGCCCACGGAAGAAGTCTCGGCCTGCTAGACTCCAGAGAAGCGAGACCCGAAGGAAAGGGCATTCCCATAAAGAAGGCTACCGGTGCGATGAAAATCACTGCGAAAAATAGCTTCGCTGCCATTGAGAACCCTATCAGGGCGTTGATCAAAGGTGAAAGTCCGAAGATGTAGAAGAGAAGGCTCAAGGCGATTCCTGCAACGGCAACACGAATGATAAAGGTGCGCGACGAGGCACCTCGACCCTCGGTGCCATATCGGGATGCGTAGAGACTGCCCAATCCGGAGATGATCAGCATGCTGGTGATAACGATGGAGGCCGAAAAGATGGGATCTGCCAGGAAGTAGACGAGCCTCTGGATGAGGAAGATTTCAACAAGCATGTAGCCCATGCCCAGACAGGAGTAGTAGATTATGATACCGAAGGTCCCTCTTTTCCCCTTGAAGAGATCCCTCCATCGGCCCACAACGGGAATCAGGACTATGAGCAGACCAAAGAAAATGGAAACAGCCAGTGTTCCCAGGAGCAGAAGATATCCCCACTCTTCGGAAATTTCACCAATCTGATCAAGAAACATGCCCACGGTTTGAGGTTTCAGATACGCAGTGTAGTATGGCCTGCTGTCCGTCGCCGGTCTGATATTAAAGACATAACCATCAAACAGCTCTTCCTTTCTGCCTGACAGAAGCCATTTGAGAGAGAAGTGATACAAATCACCGGGTAGCAGACTGACTGTAGAGGGCTTAGAGGCGTCGGTTCCTTGCCCAGCGGATTGCTGCGTGGCCGGCTGAGGTGCGGACGGCCGGGTCCTACCGGATCTGTTGGAGTACAGCTTCCAGTATTCACTGAGGATAGCCTTGAAATCCTTATCCCTCTCCGGCATGGCCGGATAGTAGCTCACGTTAAAAGACATTCTCCGGCTATAATCCCGAAGCGTCTCGATCTCTTGAGGAGTAAAGTCCGAGTTCTTGACCAGAACCGTTGCGGTCGAAAGCAGAAGATTGAAGACGAACACACGGTTCTCAGGGGTCGCTACTCCCTGCTGCTGCAGGGATTGAATTACCGTGCTCAGGAGCTTTGGCACGTTTCTGGGAGGCGAGAGCTTATTCCAGACCGTGATGGATAGGATACCATCACGATCAAGGCTCTTCATGTAATCCGATATTGCCTCAACGGTATACGTGTAATTTGCATCAACAGAATAACCACCAGCCTGGGAAAGACCCACCGAATCGATCAAACTGATCTCGACGAGATCAAATCTCTCAGCGGTTTGAGCGCAGTAGGATCTGGGCTCACCCTCTATTATCTTTACCCGCTGGTCACTTAGTAATCCGCCATTATACTGCACAAAACCGGGGACCTGAGCCAGGAGATGAATCAAATCCGGATTAGATTCGAGAATGTGCACACTTTCAGCACCATGATGAAGTGCCGTAAATGCGCTGATTCCGCCTCCCAGCTTTACCAGAAGAACGCGAGGGCGCTCCAGTAGGAGATAGGGTGCCGACATGGGTAGAAAATCGATGTAACCCCTCTCTTCTCCGTCAAGCTCTCTCATGATACCGATAGGGCCCCCTCCATCTATATAGAGACCCTTGAAGGCGTTCTTCGGCATCTCATCGAGATTCAGAGCAGCCACATCGCTCAATCCGGGAGCAAAATGAAAGTAAGAGCTGGAGTAGACATGCATCTCGCCCATCGGGCTGTAGGAGTTGTAGTCCAACGTGGAGTCAGGGAACTTACGGGCATAGCTTACGCCCTTGAATTCAGAGACCTTTATCTTGCCCGCACCCAATATCAAACCGACAGATACAATCAGCGCAGCCAGCGCAAAAACGAGCTGTTTGGGTTCGATCCAGAGCCTTGCGTCCCGGGAGCTGTAGCGGACAAGACAGAAAAGTGTCGTTAGAAAAGAAATCACAATAAGAGGCAATACGAGAGTATCGGGTGGAAAGAGGTACATGCAGCCCAGAATGAAGAAACCCCCCAGGCCAGAGCCCGTCATATTCCAAAAGTAGAGAGCGTGGATCCGACTGCTCATCGCTATAAAAGTGACGTTTACAAACATTGCCCCTAAAAGAAAGGGCACGGAATATACCAGGTAATAGACCCCAATCCAGATCAGTTGAGTCCAATCGGAAGCGATCATGATAGGATTGAAGGGCACCTTTTGAGCCAACACATGGGCAAGAGCTATCGCCGGCATGAAAAGGAGAGAGAGAGTGGCAAGCCACTGATTGGGTGCCTGTCTGATGCGCTTTTGAACGAATACCGCTATGGTTCCAGCTAGGCCAAAGCCAAGGAGAGCGATACTTATGACTGTGGAGCCAAAGTTAGACCAGCTTCCCACAGCAAATGTGCGCATTACCGCCAATTCGTATCCTATTATGGAGGTGGAGAGGAGAAAGAGCGCACCAATGCGCAGGTGGATCTGCTTCAAGGTTTATCCCTCTCTTTTGAGTGCACGCCTCCGTCTTTTGCTGTGAAGGGTACAAAGACGTCGCCTTTAGTGGGCGTTCCTTTGTAGATATCCTCTCTCTCGAGGGTGACGGTTCCATCGGTGTCAACCCGTTTTGTCACCTTGAGAATCGTCTGCCCAGAAGGAGGCCCAACTGGAATCACCATGCTGCCGTCGGGTGCCAGCTGCTTAAGAAGGGGGGGAGGTATATGATCAATCCCGCAGGTCACAATGATCCGATCGAAGGGTGCGTATTCATCCCAACCGAAATACCCATCTTCGATCTTGCGGCGTACATTTTTGTACTGAGGATACTTGCTCTCAAGGCTCCTGTAGATCTCATCCGTCACTTCTGCCAGAGGTTCAACGATCTCGATGGTATAGACAAAATTCGACAACTCCGCCAGGAATGCAGCCTGGTACCCGGAGCCCGTACCGATCTCCAAAACCTTATGATCCAACTGAGGATTAAGGGCATTGGTCATACGGCTCACGATTTCCGGGCCCGATATCGTCTGCCCATAACCGATCGAGAGGTAGGCGTGAGCGTAGGCCTTGGGCAGGTTCCAGTCCCGGCAGAAGTACTCGCGGGGAGTCTTGAGGAAGCCCTGGATGACACGCCGGTGGGTCAGGCTCGGAGAGCCGGACCAGCTGATCACCCACTTATAGCGCTCCCATTTCTCCAAAAGGTACTTCTCTTCTTGATCCGTATTCTCAAGCATCCACTCGAGGTAGCTCTCCTTCGTTTCGTAGGGAGGGCCCTCCGGTAAATCCCTCAAATCCACGACCGGCTCGAGTTCAGAGCTCTGCTGATCTGTCGTCATAGACCCAGGGTCTTGCTCACCCGGGGCAGCGGTCCGCGTGGCCGACTGAGGGGCACCTGGTGTAGCGGCGACCGGCGTACTGGAATTATTTGCCGATCCCCAACCGAAAGAGCGTCCGATGAAAAAGGCGGCTACAAAGACCAGGAGGCCACCTGCAAGGAGTAAAAATAAATGGGGGGCTTTGAGGGATTTACCTTTTCGTTGATCGGAGCGATTTTTTCGTAAATCGCTTGCAATTTGTCTTTCTCTTTCCCTCTTACACTCGGCGCACAGACCTTCCGCTGCCACATCGATACCGCATTCCAAACATACTGGCATACGCTATACCTCTGTCATTAGTTAGATTTCATGAATTACGTGGTGATTGAAGGTGCAATTTCTGCAGAAAAAGATATCTCTCTTCAACAACCCAGAACCATCACTCACCCAAACAGGCGGTTTTCTCTCAATAGAAAACAAAAGCAGCTTCCGCAAATTGAAAGAACATCTTAAAGAGCCTAGAAAAATAAGTCAAGGATAGGCACGCCGAAATGAAGGCACTCGGGCTTCCGCGTTTAAATTGAGGGGAGAGGTCACTCCGGCTTGAAAGAAACGATAGGCCAAACCTGCGACCATTGCCCCGTTGTCCGTGCAGAGGTCGAGGGAGGGGAAAATACTTTCAATTTTCTCTTCCTCATTTAGTCGGGCCCTCAGGTAGCTGTTCGCTGAAACACCACCTCCTGCCACAACCCTGGTTATACCTGTCTCCCGAGATACCAGCAGAACCCGCTCCACGATAATATCTATTGCGGTCCGCTGAAACGATGCGGCGATATTCTCCGGGCTTTTTTCGTATTTTCTGTCCCAGAACTGCTCCAACTGATTCGCCACCGCCGTTTTCAATCCTGAATAGGAGACATCAAATTTATGGTCGCCTTTGTGAAGAGAAGGTTTGGGAAATTTAAAGGCCCTGGGATCCCCCTTTTTTGAAAGCCTATCTATGGCAACGCCACCCGGATAGCCCAAATCATAGTGCTTGGCGACCTTGTCAAAGGCCTCACCACAGGCGTCATCGATTGTCGTGCCGAGGACTTCAATATCATCAAAACCCTGGACCTTGGCGATCAAGGTATGGCCGCCGGAAACGATCAGGCCGATGTATGGGTAAGATATCTCACGCTCGAGGTGCGGAGCGTACAGATGTGCCCGAATATGATCCACTCCGATGAAGGGTAAATCGAGAGACAGTGACAGGCCTTTACCAAAACATAGTCCTACGAGAAGAGATCCGATCAATCCAGGACGAAATGTTGCAGCAACAACACCGATTTCGGTTAGCTGCGTTCCGGCTTTTTCTATGGAAGCCGTGACGACAGATGTAATCCATTCTAGATGTTTTCTAGAGGCAATTTCGGGTACAATCCCGTAATAGGGTTTGTGAAACTCAATCTGCGTGGCCACGACGTTGCTAAGAATCGTCTTGCCGTCTTCCACGACAGCGGCCGAACACTCGTCACAAGAGGTTTCTATACCAAGAACCTTCAATCTTCCTCCTCCAAGTCGAACTGAGTCGCAAGATCCATCATATCAACGCCCTGGCCAGCCAGGAGAGGATACATCTGATTCAGAACCAACATAACCTCAGGGTTTTTGACATGCCCCACCAGTATAGCAGAACCCTGCCTTCTGGCAATATCCAAGCCACGCAAAAACTGCTCCCTTATCGCTTCTTCAGTCACAACGTTGTCGAGAAATACACTCCGCTCGATTAGGGGGACATCGTAACTCTCAGCCAGCTGTGGCGCCACTGTTTGGGAAGTGGTCTTACTGTCCAGGAAAAACTTACTGTTGACTCGGAGGTACTCCATTACAGGAGCTACGACAAGGGGATCCTCCATGGCTTTGGAACCCATATGATTGTTCAAACCCTGCGCTCCTGGAACCGAAGCAAAGGCACTCTCTAAACGTTGCCGAATGTCTTCGCCGGTATGGGATGAGGTGATCGCGCCGGGGCCGGGATCCGCATTGCCTTTTGGTTCCATGGGTAGATGCAGTATCAGCTCCTTACCTGCATCCCGAATCCGCTCGGCCGCTTCTCTGCTGTAGGGAAGATGTGGAAGTACAGCAACGGTTAACGCCCCCGGGAATTCCAAAACCTCATCCAGATCGGTCAGATTGTACCCCGCATCATCAAGGACCACTGTTAACCTGACTCGCACATCGGGAGGTCGCTTTTTGATAGGGAGACGGCCCCGCTGCCCTGAAATACCGCCAGCGAGTCCGCTCGCAGGGCTCTGGTGGGCGGCCGAGCCCGGCTCACCCGGATCGCGCCCACCAGGTACGCCTGCCGCCCTCTCCTCCCTTATGGCCTCTGGAAGAAGGAGCACGATTGCTGACAGGCATATTGTAATGGTCGCTAAAAGGAGGAAGACTGTTCTCTTCCGTTTTTTTTGTGTGCTTTCCTTGCGTTTCACGTTTAGTGCGACTCAGATTGGGATGAAGAACTCAGAGCGTCGGCGCTCAGAGACCGAGGACTGAATAAGAATCAGCATTCAATTGATTCATCGGCAGACGCGGGTTATTGATAGACATATTCCTTCAGGTCGCAGGCGAATTCTCTCAACTTCTTTAAAGCCCTGATCTCGATCTGACGAACCGTCTCTGGCGAGATGCCCATTTTGTCACCGATCGTCTTTAGCGTATATTTTCCACCGTAGAAGGAAAACCGGTACATGATAATCTCCTTCTCCTTCTCATCGAGTGATTCGAGAAACTTCATGGTTTCTTCTCGCAGGCTCTTAAGCATAAGCTCTCTGCCGGGATCAAAGGAGTAATCCTCGAAGACCTCCTGAAGGCTGCCCGAATCCTCTGAGCTTTCTCCATTGAGAGAAACGACACTCGTTGACATGTTCAAAATCGATACGACTTCTTCCTCTTTTAGGCCGACCTCAGCGGCCACTTCTGCAATGTTCGGCTCCCGCATCAGTACCTGCGAGAGTGCGTTATAAGTCTTGTTGATTTTCCGCAGAATCTCCTCTTTTCGGTGAGGTAGTCTGATGGTTCGCCTCTTATTGGAGAGCGCCCTCACGATAGCCTGTTTAATCCACCAGGAGGCATAAGTGCTGAACCTGACGTTCCTTCTGTAGTCGAACTTGGTGGCCGCTTTTATCAGCCCCAAATTCCCCTCCTGTATCAGATCCAGGAGTGAAAGCTCTGAGGTGAGAAAAGATTTGGCAATCTTCACAACGAGCCTGAGATTGGATTCGATCAACCTTTTCTGAGCGGTATCATCTCCAGATTGAATTCGCTTAGAGAGATCTTTTTCTTCATCGGCGGTGAGGAGAGGAGTCTTTTTTATCTGTTCGAAGTAGGACTTCAGCGCGTCCTTCTGTTCTTCTCCCAGCTTTTTCATACAGGATTCCCAGACTAATCAATGCAATTACTATGCCAGCCGATACGGATCGGATCTTCACTACTAACTTCTTATATTATAAGCAAATACTTAATTCACCTACTCGTTCGGCAAAGCTGTGTATACTTTTTAATACGTCTAAGATACTACAGATAATGCTTTACCGTAGAATTTCCCTATCTACGGGTCAGCTTAACCTGCACCAAAATCGTCGCCCAGAGATAGCATCCAGGATTCCGATCCAGAATTCTTCTATTTTAAGGTTCTCTAATGAAAATGGCAAGAAGTTGCAGAAACCACGGTATCGGAAGCTACCCACCCGGAGGTAGCCTGCCCACCCGGAGGTGGCTTACCCACCTGGGGGTGCGTTTAGCGGAGGCTTACTTCCGAATTTCGTTCCTACAACTCGATTCCTACGAAAGAGTTCTTTGTAGAGCATATCGGAGATACCGAACTGACTGCTCTGCGCCATTTTGAGGGCGTATTCATCGTACAGCATGTCTTCGAAGATCTCCTCGGCCATACCTCCGTCCACAAGACCGGTTTTATGAACAGTTTTTCTCATGACATTCAGCATCTGTTTGATGAAGATCGATTCGAAGTCCTGGCACACCTTGTAGAGCTTGCTAGATCTGTCGATACGTTGGTTACCGATGCGCGGACCGGGCTCAGCCCGATGGCGGTTCGCCGGGCTCAGCCGCCCACCCCGCACGGATTGCGCCCATCCCGCTTGCCTCTGGAGACTGGTTATGTCCCGCCTCTTGTCGAAATAAAGACTGCCGATATCAAAACCGTTCATATTCCACCCTTCTACAGCACAATCAAACGACCGAAGAGAGCCCCGGCTCTCTCGATAGCCTGCATGATCCCAACGATAACAGCTGTTTTCAACCCCACGGCACGCAGAGCGCTGACAAGATCCTCCACACTCGCCGTCTCTTCGACCACAAAGAGATCCGGGGTTTCTTCCTCGCCCCTGCCAAACCATGAGCCGGTCGCCGGAGAGCCAATGCTTATATTGATGGATTTATACGAGACACCTACCTTACCAATCCGAACATTCTCTCCTACGATAATGACACCGGAACCCGAATCGATCACAACCTTTCCGCTAACATCGGGAGTAAGGGTCAGCGACTCCAGCTCTCCTATAAAGGCGACAATATCAGCTCGTCTCTCCTCAGGGATCTCTACTTCGATAAGGGAGGCATCGAGAGTGTTCACATTGATGTTTTCGAAATTATTGCGGATAGCTGAAGCTACCGCGCCTGCGGTCACAAAATCAGGATCTCTCAGGAGCACTGAAATTCGATTGTCTGTGAAATACTCGGAGAGGACTGCTTGTTCCACAATGGCGCCACCGGTTATGGTTCCAACGGTATCAACGCTATCCCGTGCGTTGGATACGAGAACCTTTCCCTGGGCAACAGCGTACACTTGAGCGTTAGCAGCCCTGAGATTGGTCTGCAGGAGAATGCCGCCCTCCAGGCTTCGAGCGTCGCCGATGCTCGAGATAGTCAAATCGATTCGTTCGCCAGGCCGTACGAAGGCCGGTACGTCCGAGGTGATCATGACCACAGCGCAATTTTTGCTTTTAATATCGTCCACAGCGATCTCAAAACCAAAACTCGCCATCAAATTGGCAAGAGCCTTTTTAAGGAGTACGGAGTTCGAAGAATCACCCTTACCGGCTAAGCCGGTCACAAGACCGATTCCCAGAAGTTGGTTCTCCCTCACTCCCTGAAGTGTGGCGATATCCTTGATACGAACAGTAGGTGCAGCAAAAACAGAGTACGGAAAAAGTAGAACAACTGTCCCGACCAGAAGGTATTTAAGGAATCTCAACCTCGACCTCCTTTGGCCCCTTAACGATGCCAGTATATCGACGATGCCCAACGAGTGCGTATACGGTTATCGTATCTCCAACATTTCCGCTACGGTACGTCCTGCCTGGTATCTCTAACCAGACATTTCCCCGACGGAAGATAATGGCAATCCTATCCCCGGCTTTCACTCCTACGAGCCCGGAGCTCGCGAGCTCCGCCCCTGTAACCTTTTCAACATCACGCTTTAGCAGCAGATGTCCTTCGAGGAGATGGGATCTTGCGGTAGCACTTTCTCCTTTCGAGAAAAACGTGGTATTCCGCAACAGTTCTGTTTTCAACAGTGACACATCCGTTTCCGCATAGTCTATATCTTCCCAGTGCACAACTTCACCTTTACGGACGGACCTCCTCAGTCTTGGGAGGGGAACGAACTGATGTACCCAAAGCCGCAAGACTCCTCCATCACTCTTCCACCCCGCCCAACGGAAGGATACGTCTACCCGGCCCGCAAGGTATCCCAACCTTCTCTCGGCTCTCATCAGTGTAAACACAGGAGACCCGCCTGGATTGGCGGCAGGAATGTCGGGACTCGACAGAATTTCGATCTCGACGCGGCCGTCGTGTAACGAGTCAGTGGCGTCTATAAACTCCAGCAGTGTTTTGTAGAATCCAGCTACAGGTGCGGGGAATTTCGCCAGCGGGATGACTTGACACCTGCTTCCGACGACTATCAAGGAGCTCTGGTTACCGGCCTTGAGCGTCTGTCTCACCAATCTGGGAGGTATCAGCGAGAGACGCCTCGTCGCAAATCCCAAGGGTCGATCCAGCAGAGATTGCATGTCGCCGGTTTCGCGCACCACATCCCGAATCAGAAGCTCTTCGCCTTCAAGGAGCACGACACGATTCATGTAAAGATTGAGAGCCCTGACGGGTTGGGGCTCAATAAAACCGTGGAGTACAAAGAAAAAGAATAGGATCTTTAAAAGCAAGATCAATTGTATTACCTATCTCTTCAAGCCGTTGGCGATCCCCAGCATTGTATCGGATGTCTGTATCGCCCTGGAGTTCAGCTCATAGGCTCTCTGAGCCACAATCATATTGACCATTTCCTGAACCACGGAGACGTTAGACATCTCGAGAAACTTGTGCAGGACTTTCCCCATGCCTTCAAAACCGGGACGTCCCGGTATCGCCTCTCCCGAGGCATTGGTCACCTTGTAAAGATTTTCGCCTATTGACTGCAGGCCTGTCGGATTGACAAATCGGTAGGTTTCGACCTGGCCTACTTCCAGTATTTCGTCACTGCCGCCCACCTTGGAGATGACTCTACCATCTTGCGATACAGAGAGCGAATCACGTAAAAACCCATCAGGCAAAATGATCTCCGGCATGAACCTGTAGCCGTTGGAGTTGACGAGCTGCCCGTTTGAGTCGATCTTGAACGCCCCATCCCGCGTGTATCCGTAGGTCCCGTCGTAAAGAAGAACACGGAAAAAACCCTCCCCTTCAATGGCGAGGTCGGTGACATTCCCGGTGTTCTGCAGAGGTCCCTGGGTGAATATCTTCTGGGTAGCCGCCGGGCGGACACCGTGGCCGACCTGTATGCCCGTCGGAACAACTGTTACTTCGGTGGCGGGCGTTCCAGCCAATCTGAGGGTCTGGTAGAGAAGATCCTCGAAGTCCGGCCGATTCAGCTTGAATCCCGTTGTATTCACATTAGCCAGGTTATTGGAGATCGTATCGATATTGAACTGCTGAGCCGTCATGCCCGAGGCAGCGGTCCAGAGAGATCGCATCATGGCCTATCCTCCTTATACTCTGATCGCCTCATTGATCAGCTTGCCGAGAAGCCCATCCTCGGCCTGAATCAATCTCTGATTGGCTTCATAGGTTCGGTTCACCTCAATCATCCGAACCATCTCGGTAACTGGATTGACGTTGGATCCTTCGAGAAAGCCCTGACGGACTTTGGGCCGAGCCGTCTGCTGTAACACCGTTGCAAGACCCGATTCGGGGGTGTCTCTCCAGAACGAGTTGCCCTGCTTCTTCAGGTAGCGCTCCCTCTTGAAACCGACTATCTTCAGCCGGTCCACCCTCTCGATGTTCTCCCACTCGTTCTCCTCGAGACTGACCAGGCGCGTCTCATCGCCGCCAAAGGTGCTATTCTGCCAGACGACACCATCCTGATCTACGACAAAATTGTTCTTCTTCAGCTTAATCGGACCGTTTTCACCCAGGAGCATATGGCCATCCTTGGTGACCAGGATACCCTCTCTGTTAATCAAAAAGGCGCCGTTACGAGTGTAACGCTCCTCGCCTCCCACCCGAACGGTTAAATAGCCCTTGCCCTCGAGAGCCAGATCAAAGGGATTGTCTGTCTGTTTCAAGGCTCCCTGCGTAAAAACCGTGTATGATTCGTTCAGCTCCACGCCGGTTCCCAGCTTGCCCACGACAGGGCCTACATCGATGGAAGCGAATCCCAGATTAATGACACCATCATCATCCAATCGCCTGATGAGCAGCTCCGGAAAGGCTTTGAGGATGGCGACATCCCTCTTGTAACCGTTCAAATCGACGTTTGCCAGGTTGTTGGTGAGCACATCCAGGCGATGCATCTGGGCCACCATGCCGCTTGCGCCGGTATACAGACCTCTAATCAATAAAGCCTCCGTTTCATACCCGTCAGTGCTCATTCGTTGAACACGACAGCACTTTTCAATGTGATTATCGGTCCGGGTGAGGAAACCTTGATGAAGGGAGAAGGCCGATCATCCGGGTATTGGGACCCGACCCCTTTTGCTGGAACAATCCTTGTCTGATAGGCGCAAATCAGATAGTCTGATATGACAAAGTAACGCAACGGTCGTTCGGGAGTAAGTTATGTTTATCGAGTGGTTTTCCAAAGTAGCCCCTATCGGGCAAGCCCTATACGGCACTCTTTTCACATGGGGTGTCACCGCCCTGGGAGCCGGATTGGTCTTCTTCTTCAAAAAAATCAACAGAAAGGCCATGGACGGGATGTTGGGTTTCGCTGCCGGTGTCATGATTGCTGCCAGCTTCTGGTCCCTCCTGGCCCCTGCCATCGATATGGCAGAGGGCCTCGGCTTGCCGCCCTGGCTTCCGGCGATTGTCGGCTTTCTGTTGGGAGCCGCTTTCCTTCGTTTAGCTGACTTTATCCTGCCTCACCTGCATTTGGATCAACCTGCAGAAAAAGCAGAAGGACTACCCACCACATGGAAAAAAAGCGTGCTATTGGTTCTGGCGATCACTCTGCATAACATTCCGGAGGGGCTGGCCGTTGGTGTGGCCTTTGGCGCTCTGGCCTATAACCTTCCCGGCGCCACGCTAGCCGGCGCCATGGCCCTGGCTCTGGGTATTGGCATCCAGAACTTTCCGGAAGGGGCAGCTGTCTCCGTTCCGCTCAGACGTGAGGGTATAAGTCGCCTTAAAAGCTTCTGGTACGGTCAACTCTCCGGGATGGTTGAGCCCATAGCCGGCGTCATAGGAGCCGCGGCGGTTATTCTGATGCGACCCATCCTTCCCTATGCCCTGGCCTTTGCTGCGGGAGCGATGATCTTCGTAGTCGTGGAGGAGCTCATACCGGAATCACAGGCCCATGGGAACACACACTTTGCTACGATAGGCGCCATTCTCGGATTCACGGTGATGATGTTCCTCGATGTGTCTTTGGGGTGAATCATATACTATACAGCTTCATAGCTTCTGAATGCCCATCGTTGAAAGAGAGACATGATCGACACTGAGAGAGAAAAACTCAGCCACAGGGCGGTTAATCTTGGGCTGGTGGCAAACATCTTTTTATCCCTTGCAAAGACACTAGGGGGAATTTGGGGTCACAGTCATGCTCTCCTGGCTGACGGAATCAACTCCACCTCCGACGTCATTTATTATGTCATAGTAAAGATATTTCTGCGGCTCTCACACAAACCCCCCGATGTAGAGCATCCCTACGGCCATCGCCAGTTGGAAACCATAGCCGTCCTGGTAGTTGGCTCTTTCGTTATCACAACTGCGGCTGCTATATTCTGGAATGCCGTATCCACGGCTTTTGAGCTCATAACCGGCAGTGCGGACTCAAAGGAGATCTCCATTGTAGCGCTCTGCATCGCCCTTTTCACCGTTCTTTTGAAAATCTTCCTGACGCTTTGGACCCACCGGGCGGGGGAGCAAACGGGAAGTGCCGCTGTCGAGGCTCTCGCCTCGGATCACAAAAACGATATCTATGCTTCTTCAGCTGCCTCGATTGGTATTTTTCTCGGAAAGATGGGCCTGCCCTGGGTGGATCCCCTGGCTGGAGCCCTCGTAGCTCTCTTTATTCTACGAACAGGCATTGAAATACTGAGAGATTCAACAGCAGATTTGATGGATACCGTGCCAGGACAGGCTCTGGCCAATCAGATCAAGGAAGAGCTGGCCGGTGTCGAGAAGATAGAGAGTATTTTGGAGATACACGCCCACAGATTCGGACCGGCATTTGTCATCAATCTGACTATCGGCCTGGATGGCGCACTGAGCGTTGAAGAGGCTAATCGGATCGCAATCCACATCAAAGACACCCTTCATTCACGTATGGAGTTTGTTTCAAAAATCTATGTGGACTACAGACCCGTCAATACAAAAAGCGGCGGTTAGAGGGCGGCGGAACACCGGGGGCTTGTCGGGTATCAGCCTGTTGCCTTCTTTCGTAAGACTTTGTAGTAGAAGTAGCGTATCTTCTCTGCACCGCGGAACATCGTGTATTTCGGTCGATTCAGCACAACATCCCAGCATCCGCAGCGGTTGATAATGGTGCCGCCAAAACCTGTCTTGAACTGGAATAGACCGTGCATGGGGTGGTTGGGATCGCCGGATGGGGGGATCCCGAAAAGATCGTACGTCTCACAACCTCTCTGGCGAGCCATTTGAATGGCTCGCCACTGTAAGGCATAGGTTGGCATCAGGTTTCGTTTATTGTTCCCGGAAGCACCAAAGAGGTACCATGCCGTCTTACCCCATACCGCCACAATGATACCCGCCAAAAGAGCTCCGTCGTGTCGAGCCAGCAGAAGTCGATAGGTGGGACCTCTTCCCTCATAGCACGATGCGAGGCGGAACTGCTCGTGATAGTACTCGCGGGAGTGGATAGCAATTCGGTCCCTGGCCGCTGTGCTCCGATACAGATCGTACCATAGATCCACGTCCTCCTGACCGCTCTCCGATACCTGTACGCCTTTTCTGAATGAGAGACGAATATTGTAGCGGGTCTTATGTTTCATAGAGGCGAGGATGGCCTCTTCTGCCGGACGGATATCCAGAATGACGGTGCTACTGGGTTGGACGTCCAGCGGCGCCTTTCTAAATCGAGGCCGTTCCTCCAGAGGTTCCGGGAAATTACCTAATCCTGTTCGGTTCCAGGGAAGATCGAATCTGATGACAAAGGTATCTGTGGGCAGGACACGATGTCCGCTGGAATCAAGACTATCGGCGATGCGCTGACCGAGGTCAAGGAGGAACTGCTCCCTCATCTCTCGAGGCTCGGCAATAGAGGGCCCGAATGGAACATATGCCAGAATCGATGCTGGAGCCAATCGCCGGGCCAGCAGGAGAAGAGGATAGGATTCACCTCCCGATTCGAGACAGACCGAATGAGCCGACCATCCGAATCTCTCTTTCAGTCTGGCCCAAAAGCCACTCTGAAGAAGCTCTGAGTTGGCATCCAGTTCGCCTATATCTATGGGTATTATTTTAAAAAATTCTTCTTGCGGCAGGGATTCGTCCACAAATCCTACTTCAAACGCTAGCCAACTGTCCCGTTCCTGACTTTCTCCACGATTAGCGGTCTTCCAGCTACATTGAGAACTCTGTCCTCGACTTTGACGGTGTAGTTCTCGACCCCAATAGGCAGAGAAAAGAAGTCATCGATGGTGATCTCCTCCGGCTCAACCGGCTCACTGTCCTCGTCCCCCTCGACCACCACTCGATCTCCCGGTTCCGCCTTATCCGCAAAGATAACCTCGATTGTGTCTCCCGCCTCAGCAGCCAAAAGCATGCCCTGGCTTTCGACTCCTCTCAGCTTGACAGATTTTAGATTGTAAACGAGGATGACGTTTCTGCCTTCGAGCTCCTCTTCCTTATAATAGGGAACGAGACCAGAGACGATCTGCCTTGTTTCGTTGCCAAGAGAAATGGTTTCTATGTAGAGTTTGTCCGCTTTGGGGTGTCTCTCCACTTTCTCTATCCGTGCGACCCTCAGGTCAAGAAGGGAACGAAATTTTTCCATTGGGCCCTCCCTCTCCGATTGATTTCCGGAAAATCGTCTGCGAAGCTCTTCGATCTGATCGTCTTCCAGTTTCTGAAAGAGAAGCTCCGGTTTGGCGATTCGCGTGATTCCTGTTCTCTTACCCAGCTCGTCCCAAGAAATCTCGTTCAAACCCAGCATTTTAATGATTTTCAATGCCGTTTGGGGTATATAGGGATTGGCGAGAATGGCCAGATCTCGTATCAAATACACCAAGTCCCTAATCAAACGGGCAGTCTTGGGTCGGTCCTCTTTTACCGTCTTCCAGGGTTCTTCGTCCTGGAACCTCTTATTTCCTGCAGAGGAGAGACGAAATATCTGCCTGAAGCCGTCTCTTAGTCTCACATTCTCCAAGGATTCGGCGATCTCTCTCTCGATGCTTTCGACCTCCTGCCAGAATTCGTCGCTTCTCTTGGAATCTCCTTCGGTTTTCGAGACCTCCTGCGGTACGACACCGTCGAAGTATCGGGAGACAAAGGTAAGGCTTCGGTTTACCAGGTTACCGAGGTTTCCAATCAACTCGCTATTGACCTTATCCCGAAAATCGCTCCAGGTAAAAAGGGCATCTGAACTTTCGGGCCTGTTGTAGCACATGTAGAATCGCCAGACATCGGGGGCAATGCCGGTTTCCCGGGCATCGTTTCCGAAAACACCGATTCCTTTGCTCTTGGAAAACTTGCCGGTTTCGTAGTTCAGATACTCGGTAGAGGACATGTGGTACAGAAGGGTCCACTCGTCTCCCGATCCGAGTAAGGAACTGGGAAAAATTACAGTGTGAAAGGGGATGTTGTCTTTTCCGACAAACTGATAGAGACGTACCTCTTTGGGGTTCTTCCACCAGCTCTCCCACTCTTCGGTGTGGTTAGAAGTGATGGAGATATAGCCGATAGGAGCGTCGAACCAGACATAGAAGACTTTGTTGCGATAACCGTCCTTTGGAACGGGAATCCCCCACTTCAGATCCCGGGTAATCCCCCTCTCCCTTAAGCCATCCCTGATCCACGCCTGGGTCATTTGGCGAGCATTATGAGCCCAGTCCCCTTCCTTGCTGGCCTTGCTCATCCACTCCTGCAGTTTCGGTAATATGGCGGGAAGATCGATATAGAGGTGACTGGTCTCTCTTATTAAGGGCGTCGTACCGCACACTCCGCACCGCGGATCGATCAGATCCGTGGGATCCAGGAGCTTGCCGCAGTGCTCACACTGATCCCCCCTCGCCTCCTCGTAACTGCAGTGGGGACAGGTACCGCGAACGTAACGGTCCGCCAGAAACATGTCGCACTTTTCACAGAAGAGCTGCTCGATCGTGCGTTCTCGAATGTAGTCATTTTCATCGAGCTTGAGAAAGATATCCTGCGTGATTTTCGTGTGGTTTGGGGTTGAGGTCCTTCCGAATCTGTCAAAGGCGATGTTGAACCACTCGTAAATATCGGAATGGATTTTGTAGTATCTTTCGCACAGCTCGCGTGGTGTGATTCCCTCCTCTTTCGCGCGTGTCTCGGTTGCCGTACCGTATTCGTCGGTGCCGCAGACATAGAGAGTCTCGTATCCTCTGAGACGGCAGTACCGCGCAAAGACATCGGCTGAGAGAACCTGTATAAGATTTCCCAAGTGGGGAATGTTGTTTACGTAGGGCAGCGCCGATGTAATGAGTCGTTTTTCCATAGATGTAACTTCACTGCAGACAACTATACTTGTTATATCTGTCAGCCGTCAAGGAAGGGTCGGGCCGCGCAGGCGAGACAGGGCCAACCCGGCAGGCATGTTAATAAAAAACCGGGGCGAGTGCCCCGGTTGTACGCTTCTCTGCAAGGCGTGACTCCAGCAGAGCGCGGCTTGCTTCGAACTCTTTGGGTGATTTAGAACAGACCCTTGACCTTTCCGGTTTCCACGTCTACGTCGATACCCCGGTATGCGGGATCGGAAGCAGTCCCAGGCATGAGCTTGATAGCCCCTGCAACGGGAACAACAAAACCCGCACCGCCGTAAATAATAATGTCCCGAATGGGCAGAGTCCATCCTTTGGGCCTTCCCTTGAGCGTTGGATCATGGGAGAGGCTCAGGTGAGTCTTGACCATACATGTACCCAGTTTGCTGAGCTCGGGATCCGCCTCCACTTTCTTGGCCATCTGCTCGGCCTCGGGAGAATAGCTGACACCGTCCGCGCCATACACCTCTCTGGCGATCAGATCGATCCGCTCCCTCAACGGTGTCTTGTCCTCGTACAGGAACTTGATCTTCGGCTCGCTTTCACAGGCATCGACAACGACTTCGGCAAGCTCCATGGCTCCTTCACCGCCCTTCTCCCAGTGCTTGCTAACCGCAACCCGGGCTCCGGCCGCCTCGGCCGCCTTTCTGATGACCTCGACCTCCTCATCGGCGTCGGTGTAGAAGTGGTTGATGCACACAACCGGGGAGATTTGGCTCTTCTTGACCGTCTCGATATGGGCCAGGAGGTTTTCCACTCCCTTTTCCACGAGGTCGGTGTTCTTCTCCGTATAGGCCCTGTCCAACGGCTGCCCCGGAGATACCCTGGGCCCGCCACCATGCATCTTGAGAGCCCGAATCGTGGCGACGATGACCGAGCAGTGAGGCTTCAGACCGCTGACACGGCATTTGAGGTTCCAGAACTTCTCGAAACCGATATCCGCGCCGAACCCGCTCTCTGTTACGTGGTAATCTTTGAGCTTGAGGCCGACCCGGTCGGCGATGATCGACGACTGGCCGATCGCGATGTTGGCGAAGGGACCGGCATGCACCAGCACAGGTTGTCCCTCAACGGTTTGCATCAAATTGGGATTGATAGCCTTGGCCATCAGGGCTGTCATGGCACCGTCCACCTCGAGATCGGCTGTGGTGACGGGGTTACGCTTCTTATCGTAGGCTATGACGATCTTGCCCATCCTCTCGCGCATATCCGCCAGGTCACGAGCCACCGCCAGGATGGCCATAACCTCAGAAGACACGGTGATTTGAAAACCGCTCCTCAACATGAATCCGTCCATCTTGCCGCCGATACCTATGACGATTTCTCTCAGAGCCTGGGCGCAAAAATCCATGGCCCAGCCCATAGCGATATTCCTCGGATCGATATCGAGGCGTTTCAGATTCTTCTTGGCCAGGGTTGCATCTCCGTAGTTGAACTCGTGCTGCATTCGGCTCGTCAGCGCCACCATGGCCAGGTTGTGAGCGTTCGTGATGGCATCGATATCCCCTGTAAGTCCGAGACTGAAATCCGTTAGCGGAATACACTGAGCCAACCCACCCCCCGCTGCAGA
>SDBV01003480.1_pt1 | contig 23217 bp, 16 predicted proteins | sample 2277081 | NCBI WGS metagenome assembly SDBV01 (sample SAMN10402039, study PRJNA504765) | marine sediment metagenome | isolation source: marine sediment core GS10_PC15, 223 cmbsf | place: Arctic Ocean: Southern Knipovich Ridge | collected 2010 | reverse complement strand
CTATGGGTTCTACAGCAAAGGTCACCACGACAAACACGCGTTTGTGTCTGCTTGTTGGGAGTTCGAACAACGCGAGCAAGATGATCCCGCACACCGCAGGTTCCCGTCGGCTGATGTGCGGCATACCTGGGTCCGGTGTCAGCCTGTGGGTCCGGGGCACCCTGGAGTCACGATGGAGCCTGCTGAGGCGCATTCGCGCGGAGCGTTCCCCACCACAGAGACCGGGTGGCTGCCATGGCCGGTGTCGAGCTGTCGATCATCCCGTGTCGTGTGCAGACCCTCACCATGCAAAGACCGGCCGACCTTCGGGCGGACCACCCGATATTGGTGGATTTTGTCCACGGTAGCTATGTGCGGCCCGAGACGGGCGATCTGCTGGTCGCAGGCCTCCTCGACCCGGTGGAGCCCGACACCCCGGTCGATCCCGATGCCTTCGACGCCGATGTCGATCGCGGTTTCCAGATCAATCTCGCCGAGCGATTGAGCCGGAGGCTTCCCACCGTTGCCGAGAGCCCCATAACCGGCGGTTACGCATCGCTCTACGACGTGAGCCCGGACTGGCATCCGGTGTTGGACGAGGTGCCCCGGGGCAGCGGTTTCTACCTGTGCGCCGGGTTTTCGGGTCATGGCTTCAAGCTCGGCCCTGCAGTGGGGATGATGATGGCGGATCTCATCAGCAAGGAGGGGGTCAGCGAGTGCGATCCATACCCATTCCGGCTCAGCCGATTCGCCGAGGGCGATGTGTTCCGTGCCACCTATTCGGTCAATTTGGCCGGTTGATTTCGTCGAGAAGGAGGGCCCCATGCGTCTGTTTCCAAAGAGCAAGATCGGAAAGATAATTTTTTGGATTCTCCTCGTTCTTTTTGTCTTGATTCTGGTTGCTGCGATAGCTGGTGGCATCTGGCTCAAGGGTCTGATTATCACCGGCGGAGGGGGCGACAAGCCGCTGCCGGTGGAGGAGACCACTGGCGTCACCAGCGGCAGTGCGATGGTGGTGGGCACCACATCGGCCAACACCCAAGAGATCGGCATCGAGATCCTCCAAAAGGGGGGCAACGCGATCGACGCGGCGCTCGCTACCTCGATGGCGCAGATCACCATGGCGGCCGGCTCGTGGGTGAGCTTTGCCGGGCTCCTTAACATGGTCTACTACGACGCCGAGACCGGCGAAGTCTATAACCTCAACGCCAACTTCGACACCGTGGCCTCCGAGGACGACCCCATGTCGACTCCGGGCATCAACTACATGGCCATGTCGCAGGGCGGGACTGGCACGGGCCACCTCAACGGCCGCACGGTGATGGTGCCGGGCTTTGTGGCTGGTGTGGAGGCCGCTCACGGGCGCTTCGGCGCCCTGCCATGGGCGGATCTCTTCGAGCCGTCCATCCGGCTCGCCGAGGATGGCATCGAAGTCAACGAGGGGCTGGACGGGCAGTTCAAGTTTCGCAAGACCATCCTCTCGACCTTCCCGGAGACCGAGGCGGTGTTTTTCAAGGAGGACGGCACCCTCTACGAAAAGGGTGATCTCTTCAAACAGACCGCCCTTGCCGAGACCCTGCGCCACGTTGCGGAGGAGGGCGCCGGCTACATGTACTCCGGTCCGTGGGCCGAAGCGTTTGTCGAGGCAGTCCAGGGAATCGGCGGCAAGATCACGATGGATGACATGACCACCTATGAGGCCATGTGGACCGAACCGGTTCGCGCCACGTACGGCGACTTCGAGATATACGCCCATGGTCTGCCGTCCTATGGCGGAGTCAATTTGTTGGAGGCGCTCAACCTGCTCGAGGCCGGCGATGTGGCGGGCATGGGTCACTACGCCACCGAGCCCGAGGCCTTATTCTGGATGAGCCACGTCGTGCGGGCAGGTCAGGTGTCGCGTGCCGTCGAGGGCGACATGGATGAGATCCTGGCCACCTACCGGCAGCGTCTGACCGACGACCACGCCCGCACCCTGTGGCAGCGGATGCAGGACAACGGCGGATTCGAGGTGGGTCTGGTTGACCATTCACCCAAGCACTCCGACGGAGTGGTCGTCGTCGACGCCGAGGGCAACATCGTGGCCCTGACCCACTCCATCAACACCCTCACCTACGGCGAGACGGGTCTTGTCATCGGTGGTGTCTCGGTGCCCGACGCGCTAACCAATCAAAAGGATGTGGCGGCCTGGGTGCCTCCGGGTGACCGCCTGCCCGATCCGACGTGCCCGGCCGTCATATTCAAGGACGGCCGGCCGTTTGGCGGTTTCAGCTCGATCGGTGCTGGTCTTCACGAACGGATGGTCAACGTGCTCTTCTCCGTCCTTTGGTTCGACATGACACCGCAGGAGGCGCTCAACCAGCCCAGCATGGGTCTCTCCCTGGCATTTCCGGGGTGGTTTGGGGCCCTGCTCGGCGAGCACCAGACCATCGGCACGGGGACCATCGACGCGGATGTTATTGAAGCTACCGAGGAGATGGGCCTCGATCTCGCCTACACCCCCGTGATGCCCGGCTATTTGGTGGGCATCACCATCGACTCCGAGACCGGCGAGCTCCACGGCGGCACTATCGAGCGCTTTGGCGGGCGCGCGGTGGGTTTCTGATTCGAATTGAAGATTCAAGATTGCAGATCGGCAGTGCGGAGGCGGGTGAAAATCAGAGGGAGGCAAGGATGATGAAGACCGTTTTTGCGGTACCAGTGGTATGTGTATTTGTGGTGACTTGTGGTTGGGCGCAGGACAGTCCGCCGAAGCAGTACGCCGCCGAGGATTACCTGCGGGCCGATCTGTTTCGCTCCGATTCCGTTGGCGGCACAGTCATGAACGAGACCGTGGTTCCGCACTGGTTGGATGACGGCGAGGCGTTCTGGTACCGGCGAGACACGGCCGCCGGCCACGAGTTTTTGATCGTGGAGTCCGCCACCGGTGACCGGCGACCGGCGTTCGACCACCAGGTTGTGGGAGCCGCGCTCAATGAGTTACTCGAGGAGGAAATCACGGCTGCGACCCTCCCGTTCGAGACTTTTTCCTTTTCCGATGACCAACGAGGAATAGATTTCCAACATGCAAACGAGCGCTACTCCTGCAGCTCCGAGAAAGGGTCCTGCACCGTCGAGTCGGAGATTGCACCAAACCCGGCAGAGCTGATCTCACCGGATGGAAGGTGGGCCGCGTTTCAGCGCAATGACAATCTGTGGTTGCGCGATGTGGAAAGCGGTGACGAGCGCGCCCTGACCGCGGACGGTGGAGCCTATTACACCGACGGTAAGCTGCAGGATTCCAGCCTGGTGACGGTCCGGTTCAAAAATCTCGGGTTTGTGCCGCCGCCGTACGCAACCGTCTGGGCGCCCGACTCTTCGAAGATCGTCGTCACGCGCCTTGACGAGCGGCACGTCAAGGCGATGCCGTTCGTTCAGTTCGCCCCACCCGACGGCAACCTGAGACCGGTGCTGCACGAGCTCAAATACTCCTTGACGGGTGAGGAACCACCAAGGTCGGATGTCTTCATCATCGACGTGGCGACCCGCAAGGCCGTTCGAGTTGACCTTCCCGAAGACGCGGGGATCTCCGTCGCGGCCACCGAGATGTGGTGGAGCAATGATGAACGGCGCCTCTATGCCATTGGGGCCCAAGGCGTCGGCGGCGATCACCGCATGCTGGCGGAGGTGGATACGGTCACCGGCAACGTTCGCCGCGTGATCGAGGAGACATCCGACACCCACATGCACCTCAATTCCCTGATGTACTTCGCGCCCAACGTCCGCGTGATCGGTGGCGGTGAAGAGGTCATCTGGTTTTCTCAGCGGGCTGGGTGGGGCCACCTCTACCTCTACGACGGCGCCACAGGTGAGCTCAAAAACCAGATTACGGCTGGCGACTGGTTGGTGCACGACATTACCAGGATCGACGAGGCCAACCGGGTGGTATTTTTCACCGCCGGTGGTCGCGAGCAGGGCCGCGACCCGTACTACCGCCATCTGTATCGGATCGGGTTCGATGGCAAAGGTCTCAGGCTGCTCACCCCCGAGAACGCCTATCACGAGTGGGTGGGTGCGCCACCCGGAGGCAGCCCCACACGTGGCGGGAATGCTGCACCCTCCCGGATCTCGCCGAACAATCGGTACTTCGTGGACACGTACTCCACCGTTGCCCGGCCACCGGTCTCGGTGCTACGCTCGGCATTGGATGGCGAGCTGATCGCGACGCTCGAGAAGGCAGACGCGAAGGCACTCTACGAGCTCGGTTGGCAGCCGCCGGAACAGTTCACGGTCAAGGCCGCCGACGGCAAGACCGATCTGTATGGTGTGATCTACCTTCCAAGCGACTTCGATCCGACCGGCACCTATCCGGTCATCGATTCTTTTTACGGCGGACCGCAGACGGCCGTGACCCCTAGGACCTATTCTCAGTCGTACAAACCGAGATTCCCTCGGGGTGGGCGCAGCCTGGCCGAGCTCGGCTTCGTCGTGGTGACCCTGGACTCGCGCGGAACCATCTACCGATCGAGATCGTTTCACGACTACTCATACCTCAATGTGGGCGAGTACGGCCTCAAAGATCAAATCGCGGCCATCCGCCAGCTGGCCGAACGCTACCCGGCCATGGACCTGGAACGGGTGGGCATCTACGGCCATTCATTCGGCGGTTACGGCTCGGTCCGCGCGATCCTCGCTCACCCCGATTTCTTCAAGGTGGCGGTGTCATCGGCCGGAGTCCATAACTTCGCTTCCATTTATCACGGCTTTGAGATCTTCATGGGCGTGCCCGACTACGGAGATGGACGGACGATCGCGTTCGACTCCCGTGAGTATCCGGAGAACTACCGCCCGGTGGACAACCGTGACTTGGTGAAGAGCCTCAAGGGGAACCTGTTGATCGCCTGGGGCGAGATCGACGAAAACGTACCGCCCAACACCGTGGTCCAGCTCGTTGACGCACTGATCAAGGCCGACAAGCGGTTCGACGTGCTGTACCTGCCCAACGCTCATCACGGGTTTGCGATTGACGAGTATTTCAACCACCGGCTGTGGGATTACTTCGTCGAGCATCTGATGGGCGCGGAACCACCATCGAACTGAGTCGATGAATCCCCCAAGGAGGAAGTTCATGATTGTCCGAACACCGCGTATTGTTGTGATCCTCGCGACTGTGGCACTCACGTTGTTTGGCGGGTTCGCCTGGGCAGGCGAGCCCCCCACGGTCACCGCCGAGAGCTACGCCCGAGCCGAAAAATGGTTGCGGCCAAATGTGGCGGATATGATCAAGAACGTCTTTGTCACACCACATTGGATTGGTGACGAAGATCGATTCTGGTACCAAAGGGAAACCACCGACGGCCACCAATTCATCGTGGTGGACGCCGCCACCGGCAAAAAGTCACCGGTCTTTGACCACGCGGCCATGGCCAAGGAGCTGACGGCCCTCGGCCTCGAGGAGGTCGATGCCGGAGATCTGCCCTTTACCTCCATCGAGTACTCCAGCGACCTTGCGGCCATCACTTTCACAACCGGCGACACCGTCGTCCGTTGTGCGATCGAGCCGTTGTCGTGTGAAGAACAAGACCCCGGCTATGAACCTCCCGGTCTGCTGATCTCACCAGACAGCACACATGGCGTGCTGACCCGCGGCGGCAACTTGTGGTTGCAGGACATGAAGACCGGCGCCGAGACTCGGCTCACCGTGGATGGTGAGGAGAACTTCGGGTACGGCATCTACTACGGCAACTGGCAGGCGGCGGTCATTCCGCGAAAACGGCTCGGTACGCCTCCTCCTCCGATGGCCTCCGAGTGGGCACCGGACTCGAGCGCGGTCCTTGTGACCCGCATCGACCAGCGGCACGTGGCCGACTACGCGTGGCTCGAGACGGTGCCGGACGACGGCAGCTTCCGCCCCAAGGTCCACACCGCCCGCCTTCCGCTCACCGGCGAGGAGCCGGCAGGGGTGGAGTGGTTCGTCTTCCACGTTGCGACCGGTGAAAAGGTACGACTCGATCTGCCCTACGACAGGCTTTTCCACGTCCACCAGGACGCCCTCGCTCTGCGCAAGGTGTGGTGGAACGACGATGCGAGCCGGATCTTCGCGGTTGCCTGGGGCGACTACATCGAATCGGCCTTCCTCTTCGATATCGACACCACCACCGGCGAGGTTCGAACCGTGGTCGAGGAGAGTATGACGCCACGGATGGACACCAACTCAACGTCCTACAACCCTCCCAACGTGCGGGTGATCGGCGACTGCGACGAGGTGATCTGGTTCTCGCAACGCTCCGGTTGGGGACATCTCTACCTCTACGACGGAACCACCGGAAAGCTCAAGAATGCAATCACCTCCGGAGACTGGTTGGTGCGCGACATCATCCACGTTGACGAGGAGGGGAGGCAGCTCTACTTCACCGCCGGCGGCCGTGAGGAGGGCAGCCCCTACGACCGTTATCTCTACCGAATCGATCTCGACGGCAAGAACCTCGAGATGCTGTCTCCAGAGTCCGCCGACCACATGTTGACGGCGCCGTGGAACGACATGCTCGCCATCGACGGAGCGCGCGGTTACCAGGTGGTGTCGCCGAGCGGAAAATTCGTCGTCTACAACTACTCGCGGGTCGACCAACCCACAAAGAGCGTTATCCGGAAGGCGGATGACGGCGCCCTGGTGGCCGTTTTCGAGGAGTGCGATGCGTCGGCCCTCTACGAGGCCGGATGGCGGGACCCGGTTGAGTTCACGGCCAAGGCGGCGGATGGCGAGACCGACCTCTATGGTCTGATGTATCTTCCACCCGACCTCGACAAGAAACGCTCGTACCCGGTCGTGGACTCGCAGTACGCCAGCCCGCTCACCGCGGTCGTGCCGCGCAACTTCATGATGGCCATCAACGGCGTTCCGGCGCTTGTCCGCCCGGCCTCTCTGTCCGAGCTGGACCTCGTCTCGGTGGCCATCGACGCCCGCGGCACCACCTACCGGTCAAAAGATTTCTCACACTACTCCTGGGAGAACCTCAACACCATCGGGCTCGAGGACCACGTGGCGGCAATCAAGGAGCTCGGCGAGAGGCACCCGTGGATGGACGTCGACCGCGTAGGTATCCATGGCGGCTCCTACGGTGGATTCACCACCTTTCGCGCCATGTTCGAGTTTCCCGAATTCTTCAAGGTGGGGGTCTCGGGCGCCGGCATGGGAGCCATACACGACATGTACCCTGATTATCACTGGGTGGCCTACCACGGGCGACCGGTTTACGCGGACGGCGGTTCCCTGAAGCAGACGGCCACCGACAAACCGGTCAACTACCAGAATAACGACGGGTCGATTCAGGCGGCCAACCTCGAGGGCAAGCTGCTCATCACCCTCGGCGAGCTCGACGAGAACGTTCTGCCGACCACAACACTGGCGATCGTGGACGCTCTCATCAAGGCCGATAAGGACTTTGACATGTACTACTACCCCAACAAACCACACGTTTTCCGCAGTGCCTTTTCGGTGCGGAAGGTGTGGGACTATCTGGTGCTCCATTTGCACGGCCAGGCGCCACCCGAGTACCACATCACCACATGGGAGGACTGAAAGTAATTCCTCGGTCGCGCTCGCGCGCTCCTCGGAATGACTGTCTTGGCCGCGAATAGGACACGGAAATCGAAAGGATGTGACATGACTCGGAAAACCGATCTTTCGGAGCTTTACCGTGGAAGACGGGCAAAACTCAGAGACCAGATGGAGGACGGGATCGCGCTGATCGATTCTTCCGGTCAGGCGCCCGACTCTCTGCTCAGGGACAAGAACTTGATGTACCTCACCGGGCAGCGGACGCGCAACTCGGTCCTGGTCCTTGCCCCAAAGGGAATACGGGTCGACCGATTCGAGACGATTCAGGGGCCCGAGATTGGGCGCGGCAGGATCGTCAAGGAGGTGCTCTTCGTCCGTGAGCTCACCGAGCGCGAGAAGCTCATCGATGGCGAGGTTTCGGGTTACGACGAGATCGCCGCCGAGACCGGTGTAGAGGTGGTCAAGCCGTTGTCAAAGCTCGAGGAGCTGCTCAGCGAGGCGCTGGTGCGCACCGAGCGGATGTGGGTCAACGTCAGCTGGATGCCAAAGTTCGACGCACCGCAGACGACCGGCCAACAGCTCATCAACAGGATCAGAGATCGTTACCCGTGGCTGGCGATCAGCAACGTCGCTCCGGTGATCCACGAGATGCGCCGCACCAAGGACGCGTACGAAATTGAATGCCTGCGGAAGGCGTTTGAAATCCACTCGGAGATCTTCTCGGAGATCATGGCGACCTTGAAACCGGGAGACAACGAGGGTCTGGGCAAGGCGATCTACGATTTCGGAATCTCCAAACGCGCCGGTGAGGATGTTCGCGGCGACTGGAACGATGACTATGTCGCGAACATCATCGTCGCCGCCGGTCCGCGTTCGGCCATCGGCCACTACATGGACAACAACCAGGACATCAAAGGCGGTGATCTCGTACTCATTGACACGGGCGTCGAGTACAGGGGGTACTCGTCGGATATCACGCGGACTTTTCCCGCCGATGGGAAGTTCACCGATCGGCAGAGGGAGCTCTACGCCATCGTGCTCCAGGCGCAGAAGAACGCTATCGCCACTATGAAGCCGGGTTCCACCTCCCGCGACGCCCACCAGGCGATATACGACACCTTTGCCGAGCACGGGCTCGAGACCTTTGGTTATGGCACCCCCGGCCACCCGGTGGGGCTCAACATCCACGATGCCAACGGCTGGAAGGCCGACGACGATCTGCCGTTCGAGCCCGGCCACGTGCTGGTCATCGAGCCGTTCCTGATGAAGACCGATGAGGGCATCGGCATACGCATCGCGGACGGCGTGCTGATCACCGAGGACGGTTGCGAGGTGCTCGCCGGCCCGCCCAAGGAGATCGACGAGGTCGAGGCTCTTTGCAGTCGGGATTGAAAGACGTGGTGAGGCGAAAGGGAGACATCGTGCGTCGAATCGAAAAGGCCCTTGTGCTCATTCTCATGGGTTCTCTGGGATCGATGGTCTGGGCGGGCGATGGGGAGCCGTCCGAGATCGACCTCATCACCCACGCCGAGGTGTGGATCGAACGACCGGCCGAGGTGATCTGGCCCCGAATCCTCGACGCCAGCGAGTGGAAGAAGCTCGCCACCACCAGCCTGCACGCGGGTACGAAGGACACCGTTGGAGAAGTGCGGTTGGTGCGGGGCGGGGAAGGGGATGGCGCGTACGAGTTCTTCATGGAAACCGTCGCCTTGCAGACCGCCCGCCACAAGGTGGTCAAGATCTACCCCGAGGATCGCAGCCACCTCGGATTTGCCGCCTGGCGGCTCTTCAATATCGGCGGCAGAACGCTGGTGACCTACGACGTGTACTCGGAGATGGCATTCCCTGACGTGGCTCCCGATCAGGCCGGCGCGTTCCAAGATCATTACACCGAGATGAACCAGACGAGGTTTGAATCCGAGCTGCAACTGCTCAAGAAGATCGTGGAGGAAATAAAATGAACAACCGAAATTCGACGATGCGACGCACATTCCGTTTTCTCGCTGGGTTGAGTCTTGCGGCCGGGTTCGTGCTCGCAACCGTGGCCTGCGGCGCCGGCGGTGACCTATCGTCGCGGATCAATAATGGAGGAATCGTGAAGGGACCAGAGGTCACCGAAGTCTCTCGAGCCGTCGCGGATCGATTTCAGGAGCACATGGTCGAGCACAACCCCATCATGGTTTTCATGGGTGTGGGGGATCTCAAACTGGCGCGGATTCCCGACATCTCGGAGGATGCAACGCGGCAGCTCGCCGACTTCGCCCGCTCGGTGATCGCCGAAATCGACGCGCTCGACCCCGATACCCTCAGTCACGGTGACGAAATGCTGCTCGATATCGTCCGATTTCAATGTGACGAGCTCGTCGTGGGAGAGCGTTTCTACTGGAACCAATTCGTCGCCGAACCGTGGTTCAACACCGTTCCCGTCATCGCCAACTTCATGACCAAGTACCCGCTCAGCGATGCCGAGTACGTCCAGACCTACCTTGATGTCCTCGGTGATCTTTCGAAATTAGTGGCGCAACAGCGGGAGAAGACTGCGGGGCAGGCCGAACGGGGCATCGTGATGCCCAGAGGGGTGGTGGAGTATGCCGTGGCCGCCTGCCGAGCCCAGACCACGCCTCCGGACGAGCACCCGCTGGTCTTGACCGCCGAGCGGCTCGAGGCTGCCGGAGGCGATTCCGCGGGGGCGATCACCAAGAGCCGTCGCCCGATGGAGTTGCTCAACATTGAGCTCGAAGCGATGGCCGTATTCCTCGATGGGGACTACAAATCGGAGGCGCCCGAGAGTCTCGCCTACTCCCAGTATCCCGATGGCCTCGAGTACTACGAGGCCATGCTGCGGAGCAACACAACCCTCGACCTCAGCTCCGAGCAGGTCTTCGAAGTCGGGCAAGCGCAGCGAGACGCTATCGAGGGGAAGATGGCGGAGATCCGAGAGGCCCTCGGTTTCGATGGCAGTCACCAAGATTTCATCGCGGCCGCCATGTCCAATCCCGAACGAATCATGAAGACGCCCGAGGAGTTCGGCGAGCGGCTCAACGCCTGCATCGACCGGATCCGGCCGGTGATGGGTGAGTATTTTGCAGACCAGCCAGAGGCGGAATGCAGCGCGGTCCGAGTCGCACCCGAGCTCGAGCCGCTCTATCACAACGGCGTCTACAACCGGCCCATGCCGCCCAACCAGCCGAAGGGTCACTACTACTTCAACGGTCTCAACATGGAGAAGAAGAACCCCCTCAAGACGCCGGGGTTGGCCTATCACGAACTGCTGCCTGGTCACCACTACCAGATCGCTCTCACCCTCGAAAACGAGGAGCTGCACCCGCTGGCCAAGGGGTCCAGGGTCACCGCCTTCACCGAAGGGTGGGCCGAGTACGCTTCCGTCCTCGCCGGTGAGATGGGCATGTACGACGACCCGGCCTCCGAGTATGGACGGCTCGAGAACGATCTCTATCTCACGAACTTCCTGATCCTGGACCCAGGCATCAACTCGATGGGTTGGACCAGCGACCAAATGGCGAATTATCTGCGACCCTATCTGCCGGACTTCACCGAGGAGCGGCTCAGAAGCCAGATCATGCGAGTCTCTGTCTCCGTGCCCGGGTTTGCGCCGGCTTACAAGCTTGGCAGCATGAAGATGATGGAGCTCAGGAAAAAGGCCGAACGGGAGCTTGGCAAGGACTTCGATATCAAGGACTACCACCGTGTTGTTCTCGAGTGGGGCGCAATCCCGATGAACATCCTCGAGAAACATGTGGATTGGTATATCGAGCGGGTGAAGGGGTCGTAAACTCCGAGGGCATCGCTCGATGATGAATCAAGAGACCGACACGATGACGGATGCAACCCATCATGTCGCTGACGGTCGAACCAAGGTGGTGGTTCGGGTGGGTTTTCTGGGGGCCGGCAAGACGACCCTGCTCCGCCACCTCGTCATGTCCGAGGAGGACATGACCGGCACCGTTGTCATAGTCAACGAGTTTGGCGAGGTCGGCTTTGACGGGTCGCTCATCAAACGGCTGGATTCCGATGTCATCGAGTTGGTCAGCGGCTGCGTGTGCTGCACGCTGATGGTGGATCTGACCGTCACGCTGCAACGCATTCTTGATGATCTCAAACCGCGTCGGATCCTGATCGAGGCCTCGGGGCTTGCCGACCCCAAGGGGATCGTCAAGATCCTCGATGGGGACGGCATCCGGGAACGCGTGAGCCTCCACCGCATGATCACGATCCTCGATGCGCGTTGCTGGGAGATCAGGGACAACTTCGGCCACCTGTTCTTTGACCAGATGGAAAGCGCCGGCTACCTGCTGCTGAACAAGATCGATCTGATAGATCGAGAAAGGCTGCCAGCCACATTCCGGCGACTACCGGAACGCCAGCACCGGGTCTTTCATTCTTCCACGATAGACCTGCGTGCCAGCCGAACAGCTTCTCGGACGAGCCGGAGCTCCGGTCCATCGCGCTGTTGTGAAGAGAAGACCGAGCGAACCAGCTCTTCGATCGTTGCGGCTTCCCGATCGGCGATGCCCGCAGCCGCCAAAAGCTCGCGTAGAATAGCTGATTCAAAGAGTTCCGGCTCTCCAGCGGGAGCAACCTCGTCCCGGTCGGATGGTCGGGTCAGTGCTGCCCCCGCCAGCAGCGCCGCCGGTTTGGCGATGTTTGGCTCGGCCATTTGCGACTGCAACAGGTTGTCGACCCGGGCACAGACTTGGCGAGCTTGGTCGAGCTTTTCGGGCTGGTCGGCCAGTCGTTGATCCAACAGTGCCATCAGACGCTCGACAACTGGCTCCGCTACCCTGGCGCCATCCACGCTGTGGCCGAGGCAGGCCTCGGCCTCGGCACACCACTCGGCACAGGCGAGATCGATCCGCGGGTTGCGGACCTCTCTCGCACAACCCCTGCAGACCCGGCTGGGCTCGTCCTTCCAGAACTCGATCGCGCGCCCGCAGTAAGGGCAACGGACATCGAAGATGGCGTCCGGTGTCCAATAGCGCTGATCCTGTCCCGGGCACTTTGGTGACATTCAGGCTCCCAACCGAGTCTATAGCAGGCCGATACAGATCCTGCTTGCCATCACGGCCGCGTCCTCCGCCCCGAGGGCACGTCTGAAGCAGGTGTCGAAGAGGATATCCGCAGCCGCCGGGAACTCATCATCGCCCAGGTGGTAGACGAGCGTCAGATGGAGATTGCCCATGGCATGGATCTGCGCCCCCAGATCCCCGTGCTCCGTCGGTTCCCAGTCAAAAAGGTCAAGGTGTTTTTTGAGAGTGTCGAGATCGTTGCCGATCCGATCGACGAGGGGCGCCGCCGACCGTGCCTGAAAGACCTCGAAGTAGAACTGACCGCCGGGAAACGATCGAAAGGAGATCAGCTCACCGGTGGGGTCAACGGGCAGATCGCAGGACAGATAGTGGAGCAGTAGGACCAGGTCGTGGGGCCGGGCGGGCTCACCCGTGGCCTTCAAAGTGAATGCCCAGTCTTCGAGATCCAGCCGGGCGTCGGCGCCAAAGATGCGGAGGTCGAGCTGTCCGTTCTCCGGTGTGGGGAGCCCCAGCTTTGGGCACCGTGACGCGAGATCGACGGTGCTCAGCTTCTGAGTCGCGAGCTCGATCGCCCGTTCCACTCCCGAAAGCTCTGTCACGATACCCTCACCCAACCGGCACTCTACTCGACCACTGCGCCTTGCGTCAGTATGCCTCCGCAAGCCCCATCGGCACCAGCTCGCCGGCCTCATCGGCGGTCGCCGAATCGGTGGTGATGTACCGGCCCGTCTCGGGGTCGATCATGACGACAAGCCAGAACCTGGCTCGGGTCGGCGCCGGCTGCACCGCGATGCCAAGCTCCTTGACCCCATCGATGACATCGGTTCCGAACTCGGTCTCCACCATGCTGATGCCGGTGCCGTCAAAGCCGCCAACCATGAATGCGGGCTTGCTGACCGCCTCGGTGGGTCCCATCCCGTACTCGAGCATGTAGTAGAGACCCTGGATGGTCTGGTAGTGGAGCGACGAGCCGATGGAGCTCGAGCCCAGATAGGGCCTGTGGTTCTTGAGGATGATGCACGGGTTGGTGGGATCGGGAAGCCGTTTACCGGGCCCGGCCCTGGCGATCTGCTTTTGTTGGAACCAGGCCGAGTCCGGGATCGAAATGCCATCGATGATGATCCCGGTTTTGCCCCACATGACTGTGTTGATGCTGTGGACCACGGCCGCCATGTTTCCCCAGCGGTCGACGGCCACCACCGCGGCCGAGTGCTTGGGCTCGTTGTCGGGAGAGGCAGTGGGTGGGAAAGCGCCATCGGTGGTTTGGATCTCGTTCCAGACCCAATCCGCGGTCTCCTTGGTGGTTCGCGATGCGAGCGACAGATCCACGCCGGGAAACTGCTCCTCGCGTTCCTCATCGGTCAGATAGCTCAGTGCGCCCAGCTTGAGGATGGTCGAGTACCACTTGATCGCCTCGGGGCTCTGCCAGTGGTCTGAGCCATGGCTGCGTAGGTCGGCCAGCTCGAGGAGGCTGAGGGCCTCGACGGTGTGGACGCCGCCAGATGCGGGCAAATCGTAGGCGTAGATCTCGTACTCGTCGTAAGTGGAATGGATGGGGTCGGACCAGATGACCTCGTAATCATCAAGATCCTGCAGGTTCATTTTGCCGCCGTCGGCCTGGACCGCGGCTACCAGCTTTTCGGCCCATGGGCCGGCGTACATATATCCCGCTCCCTGTTCGGCGATCTTCTTCAACGACTCGGCCAGCGCCGGTTGGCGGAAGGTGTCGCCCGTCTGGTAGAACTCCCCGTCCTCGCGGGTGAAGATCCTCTTGGTTTCGGGGAGGCGTGACAGGACCCCGGTGTTGGCGCCAAAAACCCGTTCGAGGTACTGGCCGACCGGAATCCCCTGTTCGGCGATGTAGATGGAGGGTTCGAAGAGGGTCGCCCACGGAAGTCTTCCGTAGCGCTCGTGGGCAGCCTCCATCCCGGCCATAAAGCCGGGCACCATGGCGGTGCGGCCGCTGGGTTCGATGTTGTCGAGGGCGGTCATGAGCTCGTTTAGGGATTCCAGTTCCTCGAGGTTCATTCCCGGGATGGACATGGGGTCGTCCTCGTCCTGGATCGTGTTGTAGCCCGCGTTGAGCGAGCTGATCTCGCCGGTAGCCGCGTCATAGTGGACCATGGTCATGATGCCCGCATAGCTGATGGCAGAGCCGGCGGTGAGGGCAATCTGGGCCAGCGAGGTGGCAATCATGGCGTCGACCGCGGTGCCGCCCGCTTTGAGAGTTTCGAGCCCCACCTGAGTGGCCATCACGCCGCTTGTGCCGGTGATGGCGCCGTGTTCGCCGGCAACCTCGACCTGGCTCAGGCTGTGGTACGCGGGCCCGGCTGCGAGATCAAGATAGCTGTCGAGACATTTTTCCTCCCAGGCAACCGCTTGGGGTGCCGCTTCCTGGACGGTGCCTTGCTGGCAGGCGACGCCGCAAAGAACGACTGCGGCCAGAATCGCCGCGATTCCTACGGGGGTATAGCGTTTCATCTCCGAATTCCTCCTTCGTGTGCCGCGAGATGATCTCTGATCAGGAAGGCAGCCGCGGTACCTCGCCGCCGTTTTTGAAGATGTGCATGATCTTCGTCTTGTCCTCGAGAATCCTGATGTCAGCCAGCGGGTCGCCGTCCACCACGATCACATCGGCCCGTTTCCCGATCTCCAGGGTGCCGACCTCGTCCGAAAGACCCAACACCGAAGCGTTATTTTTGGTGGCACAGACAATCGCCTCCATGGGCGACAGACCAGCCTTCTGAACATAGATGGTCAGCTCGCGGGCGCTATTGCCGTGGGGTGACATGGGGTCCGAAAGGTAGTCGGAGCCAAGACCGCAGGTGACGCCGGCCGCGAAGGCCCTCTTGAAGCTGTCGATGTGATCCTGCTGTACGGCCTCGCCCTTCCGCACCGAAACCTCCATGACGCCGAACTCGCGGCCTTTGCTGACAATTGCGTCGAGGATCGCAAAGGTCGGAACCAGGTTCGTGCCCTGCTGAAGCATCAGCTCGAGGCACTCGTCGTCGATGTAGAAGCCGTGCTCGATGGAGTCGATCCCGGCAATGAGCGCGTTCTTGATGCCCTGGGTTCCCTGGGCGTGGGTAGCGGTTTTCACGCCCGCGTTTTTTGCCTCTTCCACGAAGGCCCGGATCTCCTCCATGCTGTATTGGCAGGCGGTGGGTTTGTCCTTCTCGGACATGACCCCGCCGGTCGTCATGATTTTGAGGAAGTCCGCCCCCTCGCGGAGTTGCTCCCGGGCCGCCTTGCGCACCTCGCCGACCCCGTCGGCGAGCCGGCCGAGCAGCATGGAGTCGCTCCACTCCTTGGGCACGAAGTGCCAGTCGCCATGACCACCGGTCTGCGAGATGACCTTGCCCGCGGCCACGATGCGCGGGCCGACGATGCTCCCCTCCTCGATGGCCCGTTTGAGGAATATCCCGTTCATGCCGCCGATGTCGCGCACCGTCGTGAAGCCCGAGTCGAGCACCCTCCAGGCATCTATCACCGAGCGGATGGCGCGCACCTCGGTAGCGCCGATCAACCACTGGACCTGGTTGCTGTCGCGCAGACCCAGAAAGTGCAAATGGGCGTCTATCAATCCGGGCATGATCGTCGTGCCGGCCGCGTCGATGATCTGGGCGCCGTCCGGGATTGTTACCTCGGAGGAATCACCGGCAGCTGAGAAGCAGCCATTTTCGATAACGACGGTGCCATTCTCTATGGGTTTTCCTCCGAGGCCGTCAACAAGTTGACCTCCCTTGAGTGCCGTGGTCGTTCCGGACATGTATTTCCTCCGTCTAATTTGCGCTGACTTCGACTGCCTGCGCGTGACGTGTCGGCAACTCGATGCCGGTTGGTGGTCCTTTTCTCTCGGACAGAATCAGCCCGATCGAAAAGACGAGACCCACGACGCCAAGCCCCGCAAACAGGACCATGTCGTTGGTGTACTCCCCGCCCGCGTTGTCGGTCAGTCGGCCCGCTAGCCACGGAATAACGGTGAGGCCGACGTTCTGAACCAGTGTCACCAACCCCATGGCGGTCCCGAGCCGGCTCTCTTCGACCAAGATGGGGATCGAGGCCCAGAGTGCCGCCGGGACGAGAGAGAACGCGACCCCGATCATGATGATCGAGATGGCCGGGTGGAACTGGGTCAGACCCAAGACCAGGTATGCAGGTACGATCAAGATCGAGCCCGTGATCATGATGGTGGCTCGTTTCCCAAACTTGTCCACAAAAAGCCCGAAGAGCGGCGTCGCGATCATGGTCGAAACGAAGATCAGCGAACCGTAGAACCCGGCCCGGGTGGCGGTCATCCCATACTTACTCTGCAGAAAAATGTTGGAGAACGCGACAAAGGGGAGTACCCCCGAGTAAAAGGTGACACAGAGGATGACCACGAACCAGTAGGACCGGCGAAAGCTGAAGATCTCACTGAGCACGAGCTTTTCCGACTGCTCCACGTCTCCCCGTTGCACAAAGTAGTCCTGCTTCGCACGGTCGAGCACGGAGTAGATGAAGAACGCGACAAAGCTCACCACCATCGTGACGACGGCCAACCACAGCACGAGCGTCCACGACCCGCTCCACTCCTGGAGTGGTGCGCCGAGGTTGAGCGACGCAAAATTCCCAAAGCGGACGAGCATGATGTAGAGCCCCATCGCAAAGGCGAACTCTTTTCCCCTGAACCACTTGGACAGAACCTTGATCATCACGATCGAGGCCGACTCGGCGCCGATGCCGTACAGCAGCCGTCCCCAGAGCATGAGAGAGAACGATGACGATGCCGCTCCCACCGCCGTGACGAGGACCCCGATCACGGCCAAACCAACAAAACCAAGACCCGCCTTGCGAATCCCAAATCGGTCGAGCAGGATCCCCCCGATCAGCACCATGATCAGGTTAGGGACCGAGTAGTAGCTGAAGAGCAGCCCGTAGTCCGCCCGGGTGACCCCCAGGTCGTCGATGATGAGGTCGGCGATCGGCACCACCGAGTCGTAGGCGAAGTAGACGCCGAAGACGGTGAGCCCCATGAGGACGAGCACGAGCCAGCGGAGCCTGATGACGTTGGCGGTGGTGTTCTCGTTCATTTCCACACCTTCTCGAAGACCCGCATGTAGTTCTCGCCGAGGAATTTCAGAATTACTTCGTCGGAGTGGCCGCGTTCAACGAGGGCGCGGGTGATCGCCGGCGTCTTCGAAATGTCCTCCAACCCCTTGGCTGCCAGCTCGACGCCATAGAGGTCGCATCCCAGCCCGATGTGATCCGGGCCCATGACCTCGAGTGCCGTCTCGAAATCGGCCACCACAGCATCCACATCCTCCTTGCAGAACCAGATGAGGCCGATCACGCCACCGTTCTTGGCCACGCCTTCCAGCATCTCTTTGTCCCGCGGTAGTACCAGCTCGGGCCGCGGGAAACCGAGCGGGCTCATCTTTGCGGGATCGACCGCGGCGAAGTTCGTGTGCGAGGTGTGGGAGAGCACCACCGGCTGGGTCGTGGTCTCGAGGATCTCGAAGTAGCCCACCGGGTTGATGTGGACCAGATCGACGACAATGCCGAGCTCGTTCATCCTCTTGATGGCTGCCCGGCCCCGGTCGGTGAGCCCGCCGGTTTTCGTGTCGTCGCCCTGCGGCCCGTCGGCAAAGAGATTGCGCCGGCAGTGGGTCAGGCTGGCCATCCGAAGACCCAGCTTGTAGTAGATATCCAGGAAATCGACCTCGGAACCGAGCGCCTCGCACCCCTCGAAGGAGAGAGCCACACCGACCTTGCCTTCGCTCTTGGCGCGTCGGATGTCATCCGTCGTGGTGACGAAAATGACCCGGTCGTCCTCCTCGGCCGCCTTGTGGAGTTGCACCGCCATCTGCAGGCCCCGCTTGATCGACCAGTCGAGCTCCTGGTCCCCGATGTAGACCGCGCACACCTGGGTGGTGATGCCGCCCTCGAGGAAGCGCGGCACGTCGAACTGGCCCATGGGGCCAAAGTAGATGGCGTGAGCCGGGAAGTTGAACTCCGTGCCCGCGCCGTCAAACATCCCCATCGGCGGCTCCCAGTTTGCGGGATCGGGGGTTTCGACCCGATCCGCGAGCTTCATCTTGCCGTCGGTGATGGGTATCAGTATGTCCGAGTGGGCGTCAATGACGATGGCCCGATTGTGCAGCTCTTCAGCGTGTTTGTCGGTGCCGGAAATCGTCATGCGGTCTCTCCTCCAAGGAATTTTTCGGAGACCCCGATCAGCTCCTTTTCGCGGTTGTCGGGGTTTGGCTGTGGGGTCAACACCATCGGGCTTGGCGCTCCCAGACGTGCCGGGTCGTTCGATCGAAGATTCGAGGCGTCGTAATGCTCACCAAGTGCCTCGCTCACCCGCCTCCCCCATCACCGCGACGTACCGTTCCGCAGAGTGCAACCAGTTGCTCTGGATGGCGATCTCGGCCGCCTCGGCATTGCCGTTCTCGATGGCCATGATGACGGCCGCATGCTCGTCGGCCGAGGCGGAGCGGGTCTGTACGAGATGGACCATGTAGGTGTGGACGTAGCGATCGATCTGCGGTTTGACCGAGTCGCAGATGGCGATCAACCGCGGCCGCCCCGAAGCCGCCACCAGAAGGCGGTGAAATGCGGCGTCGAGCTCCGCGGTCAGAGCCCCGTTGGCGATGTCGGTGCCCGCAAGGCTCCTCAGCTTTTCGTTGATCTCGCGGAGGTCCTGTGCCAGCTTCTTTCTGCCTTCGCCGTCGAGCTTGGCTGCGCTGCTGGCTGCGACGCCCTCCAGGGCACCCATGATCTCGCCGAGCTCGCGGAAGTCTTTCCTGGTCAGCGGTGATACGAACCAGCGCACGCGGCCGCCTTCGACCCTGTCCACAAGGCCTTCGATGTCGAGCTTCTGTAACGCGCTACGCACCGTCGAGCGGCTCACCCCCAGCCGTTCCACGATATCCGTCTCGATGAGGCGGCTGCCAGGCGCCAGTCGCCCTTCGACGATCAGCCGGCGCATCTCCTCGTAGGAGACGTCCGAGGCCTTCTCGCGGATCAAGTTGTTGGCTGCCGGCATCGTCAATCAAACCTCCGAATTCTAGGAATTGTAACTGGTATCAAAAATGTTCGCAAGTTTTTATCAATATTTGTCGACAAAATTGAATACCTTGTGCTAAAGTCCACTTTCAGAGGAATAGGAATGCACGGCAGACGAAGGAGGTCGGCTATGAATATCAGGTATCTGGCTGTGGTCTCGTTGTGTTTGGCACTCAGCATCATGGGCGTCCAATCGGTGGTTGCCCAGACCGGAACCGGCAACATCAATGGAACTGTCACCGATCCCAACGGCGATCCGCTGCCTGGCGTAACAGTCACCGTGACAGCGGGTTCGACGATGGGAACCCTCGCCTCGGTCACGAGTGCTTCCGGGAAGTACCGCTTCCCCGCCCTGCTCCCGGATGACGACTACATAGTGACCTTTGCAGTCAACGGCTTCCGGACCGTGGTGCGGGAGAGGATCTGGGTCCAGGTGGGCGTGACGACCCCCCTCAATCTGACCATGGAGCTGGCCGAGATGGGCAGCGAGATCACGGTCACCGGCGAATCGCCCATGATCGACACCGAAACCGTCACATCGTCCACCAACTTCGGAGGCGATCTGCTCGACAACATCCCCAACACACGGAGCTGGGGGGATGCGATCCTGGCCGCGCCCGGAATGGTCTCCGAATCGGGGGTCGGAACCACGTCGTCGGCCCGCGGCGGATCGGTGGTCAACAACGATATCTCCTACGACGGCGTCAGAAACACCAACCCGATCTACAACGCCCACCCGGGCGGTATGGTCTACGAGGCGGTCCAGGAGGTCCAGATCCTGACCGGCGGGCTGCCGGCCGAGATGGGCAACCTCGGTGGCGCTTATATCAACGTGGTCACCAAGTCGGGTGGCAACGAGTTCCACGGCGAGGTTGCAGCCTATTTCCAGAACGAGAACTGGCAGAGCGACAACGTCAACGACGATCTCCGCGAACAGGGCGTCACAGAAGCGCCGGCCAACACCAATTACGACGACTATGCCTTCAACCTCGGCGGGCCCATCCTCAGGGACAAGGTGTGGTTCAACGCCGGATACTGGATGAACGATCTAGCCAACGTGGTCAACGGTTTCCCATATGACTACGAGAGGAACTCGAGCTACTACACCGGAAAGATCACCTGGCAGCCCGCCCAGGCTCACCGTATCATCCTGGTTGGCAACTACAGCGAATCCGACATTCCGTACTCCAACGGGAACATCCTGACCTCGCCTGAAGCCACCTGGAACTCCGACAGTGACAACTCGATCCTTCGAGCAAGTTACATGGCTGTTCTCGGCGACAGCTCCTTCTTCGATTTCGATATCGGCACATCGCAGACCGGGTTCAGCCACCTGCCCCAGGATGACGCCACGACGGCATATATCGATCTCGTCACCGGCCTTCAATGGGGCGCGCAGCCGAGCTACCAGGCGCACGAGACCGTGCGCAACCTCATCAACGCCTCCTATTCGTTGTACAAGGACGACTGGGGCGGTGACCACACCTTCAAGTTCGGGCTCAACTACGAGAACGACAACTGGAAGACCGATTGGTTTTCGTCGTCTCCGGTCTATACCCACTACATGCAGGCCGGGGCGCCGCTGGTGGTCCTCTTTTCCAACTTCCCGATCAACCCCGAGATGGAGATGGAGGGCTTCAATCTCTACGCCCAGGACTCCTGGGTCATCTCGCCGCGGGTGACCCTCAACCTCGGCCTCCGCTACAACAACTGGACCGGGAGCTACCCGGCCCAGGGCAACGAAGGCTTCAGTTACGGGATGGTCAATATCCCACCGGCCGAGCAGGAGTCTGTGGATGCCATCAAGTGGAGCACCTTCGACCCGCGTCTCGGCGCTTCCATCCAGCTCGACGACGCCGGCAAATCGGTGCTGCGCCTCGGTCTCAACCGATATCACCATTCCCTCAACTTCGCCTTTTTCACCTACGGCAACGCCAACTCACCGTCCCTATCGCAACAATACTGGATCGATCTCGATGGGAATCTCTTCGCCGATCCAACCGACTACTACGTCTCGCTCGGCACCGGCGGGACCAGCGCCAGGGTCGACCCGGACCTCAAACAGCCCTACACCGACGAGATCTTCATCGGCTTCGAGCAGGAGCTCTTCACCGACTTTACCCTCGGCGTCAACCTGAGCTGGCGCAAGGATGGAGACCTCATCGAGACCAACAACGAGGCGATATCCGCCGACTCCTTCCTCCCGGTGGAAGTACCTGACCCTGGCGCCGACAACGTGTTCGGCACGGGAGACGACCAGATTCTCACCGTGTTCTGGCAGATTGCCGACCTCGATGCCCAGAATCTGGTCACCAACCCTGAGCGGGCCGAACGTGAGTACAGGGGCGTCGAGATCGTGGCTACCAAGCGAATGTCCAACAACTGGCAGATGCTGGCGTCGCTGGTGTGGACCGACAATCCGGGCACCGTCGGCAATCAGCTCTTTGGGAACTACGGAAATATTCAGGGCAGTACCGGATGGGCTAATTTCTCGGGCGGGTTCAACAACCCCAACAACCAGATCAATATCGACGGCCCGCTCGGCCTGGCCAGGGAGTGGCAGTTCAAGGTGGTCGGGACGTACCTGTTGCCCTGGGGCTTCGCCGCCAGCGGCACTTACAGCTATCTGACCGGTTTCCCGCTCTATCGCGGTTATAGTGTGAGGTTCCTCGACCAGACCAATGCTTCCGTGACCGCCGACCCGAGGGATCGGCATCTGTCCGAGGATTTCTCCAAGCTCGACCTACGGCTCGAAAAGGTCTTCAGCTTTGGCGCGCAGCCTTGGGAGATCGGGCTGATCCTCGATGTCTTCAACGTCTTCAACGAGAACAACGCCACATCACAGGCGACCGGGACTGGTACCTGGGACTTTCCCACTGATTCCTACATACCGGGGCCGTACAGTTTCGGAACCACGACCGGGATTCAGACGCCTCGGATCATGCGTCTCGGCGCACGGCTGCGCTTCTGATCGGAAGGCAGCCGTTTCACCTTGCAGGGGATCCGGCCCATGGCCGGGTTCCCGTTTTTTTGGAAACTGGACCATCGCTCAGGTGAATGCTTTCTCCATCAATCGCTCTGAGCGAGCCAACGGCGTTCTTGGTCTACGCGGAGGAGATGATGAATGGCATCGATTTGAACATTGTTCACGGCGTGATAATATCCGTCATATGTTGAATATTCGTGATATTCGTAGTGATTCTTAGAACGATTGATCAAGATAATCGAGGAGGTTGTGATGGTTCGAAAAAGCTCGACGATTTCGATTTGTGTGATCACAGCGATGCTGGTGGCGACGATCGCGCCAGCCGGCGACGTGGACCTCAGCCCCACCAAGTGGGCCGATGGCGATCTGGAGTTCTATACGCGGCTGAACAACTAGTACGGGCAGCAGAACGTGTTGGCCGAGGGTGAAAACGTCGTCGTCACCGGCACCACCAGCGTGTTCGCACAACGGGCGGGACGCGAGGCCCTCAAACAGGGTGGTACCGCGGCCGACGCGGTGATCGCGACCTCTCTGGCCCATATCGCCATTGCCATGGGCAGCTGGGTGAGCTATGGCGGCATCTTCACCATGTTCTTCTACGACGCAGCCTCTGACAC